>Ga0315899_10005684_pt1 | contig 13444 bp, 14 predicted proteins | sample LakEriMetagenome_2_FD_203518 | JGI IMG/M metagenome (GOLD analysis project Ga0315899, IMG submission 203518) | Freshwater fungal communities from buoy surface, Lake Erie, Ohio, United States - Buoy 4 MA112 | ecosystem: Environmental > Aquatic > Freshwater > Lake | place: USA: Lake Erie, Ohio...
CTCTTCACTTGATCCTATAACTAATACAAAATCACCTTTAAATGATTGCATTCTTGCAATAATTTGAGGATTTCCACCTTTTTGATTTTTGTTTTTCAATTCTAAATATTTATTTTTATATTTTAAATATTTTTGATTATATGACATATATATAAATATATGCGGTTATTTTAAACTAATAAAATATTTATTAATTATAATGTTATTCAAACAGATTTTATATTTAGTTTCTTATTTTTATTACTGTATATCGTATGGTTACCTATTTTTAACACCTAGTGTTTTAATATCAAAAAAGTTAGCTAATAAATTAAGTAAAAATTGCATTAAACTATCACAATCTTTAACAACAGTAGCATTAAAAGATGGGTTCAAAGCTGATTTTCATCTTGTTTCTTCACCTAATAATTTAAAAGAATTAGCTAATCAAAATCCTGAATTAATAGATATTTTAATTTGTAATCATTCATCTACTTTTGATTTTTTAATAATAAAAAGTTATTTGCAATATATAGGTATTGATTCTTTTAATTATTTTATAAAAAATACTATCAATTATGTACCTGGTATTGGATTAGTTATGTATTCGAGTACAGCTATTAAATTGTCTAGAAATTGGGAAAAAGATAAACATAGTTTAGCTAATCAAATTGATAAATTCGATACTAGTCCTAATTCTAATAAACAATTTATAATCATTTTTCCTGAGGGAACTAGATCAACACCTAAAAAATTAGAAGAAGGTCAGATTTTTTCAAAATTAAATAATTTACCAGTGTATGATAATTTACTAGTGCCAAAATCTAAAGGATTACATTTTTTAGTAAACCATTTAAATAAAACAAATAAATTAGGAAGAATATGGGATTTAACACTGGCTATACCTAAAATTATGAAACAATCTGCTTATATTAATGATATTTTTGGTAAACCAATTGGACCTGTTTATGGAATGATGAAAGAACTAAAAATTAATTTTGATAATCAGGATTCAGAATTATTTAAATCTTGGTTATTAGAAAAATGGAAAATTAAAGATGATTTTTTAAAAAATTACAACAAATATATTTATAAAAAATTAGAATTTAGTGACCCTAAATATAGACATATAGCTTTGATTGTATTGGTAAGCTTAATATTTAGTTTATTAATTGGTTTTAAATATGGTAGATATTATTTAATTTTGTCTTTTGTTATATCATATATTTTGATTATTTTTTATCCTAAATTGTGAGTTTTTTTTAATTAATAAATATATTATTTAAATAAAATGTTAATTACACAGATAATGTTTTTAGTTACTTTCATATACTGGATTATGGCATATAGTTATGTAGTTTTAACTCCAAGTATTTTAATATCAAATAATTATTTAATTAAATTAGTAAAAAAATTATCACAAACACTGGTAATATTTACATTAATCTATGGGTTTAAAACTGAATTTTATTTAACTAATACTCAACAAAATATAAAAGAGTTAATAAATCAAAATACACATTTAGTTGATATTGTTATATGTAATCATATTACAACTATTGATTTTTTAATTGTTATTAGTTATTTAAAATATTTAGGTATCACGTCAACAAATATTTTATTAAATTATAAAGTTAAAAATTTATTGGGAATTGGATTAGTTGCATATGCTAATACTGACATAAAAGTTTTTAGAAACTGGGAACTAGACCAGGATAATATGTTGAAACAAATAGAAAAATTTAATAATAATGTATCATCTAAAAAAGAAGTACTAATAATATTTCCAGAAGGTACTAGATATACTAAAGATAAATTTGATATAGCACAAAATTTTTCAAAATCGAAAGGTATTCCAGTTTATGATAATTTATTAGTACCAAAAGCTAGAGGATTATGGTTTTTAATAAATAATTTTAAAAAAGCAAATAAATTAGGTAGAGTTTGGGATATTACATTAACAGTTCCTAGTATTTTAGGAAAATCTGGATATATTCAAGATTTAATAGGTAAACCAGTAGGACCAGTATATGGTACTATTAAAGAACTTAATTTAGATATTAATTATGAAGATTTAGATATATTTAAATCCTGGTTATTTAAAAACTGGAAAAACAAAGATTATTTCATGCAATATTATAAAAATTTTATCTACAAAAAAATATATTTTCATAACACTAAATATAAACATTTAGCAATTATTGCATTGGTTTGTTTAATATTTAGTTTATTATTAGGTTCTAAATACGGTAGATATTATTTGATTATATCTTTACTGATTTCTTATATTTTAATAATTTTTTATCCATAGTCTATGCGGTTATTTTAAATTATTAAAATATTATTTAAGTTAAATGTTAATTATACAGATAATGTTTTTAATTACTTTTATATATTGGGTTATGGCATATAGTTATGTAGTTTTAACTCCAAGTATATTATTATCAAATGATTATTTAATTAAATATGTAAAAAAATTATCACAAACGTTAACTATTTTTACATTAATTTATGGTTTTAAATCTGAATTTTATTTAACTAGTACTCAACAAAATATTAAAGAATTAATGAATCAAAATACAGATTTAGTTGATATTATTGTATGTAATCATATTACTACGATTGATTTTTTAATTGTTATTGTATATTTAAAATATTTAAATATTTCTAACTTTAATTTTATTTTAAATTATAAAGTCAAACATATTGCAGGATTTGGTTTAATTATGTATGCTAATCCAGATATAAAAGTATTTAGAAATTGGGAATTAGATCAAGATAATATGCAAAAACAAATCCAAAATTTTAATACTAATGTATCATCTAAAAAACAAGTTTTAATTATATTTCCAGAAGGTACAAGATATACTAAAGAAAAATTTGAAATAGCCCAAGAATTTTCTAAATCTAAAGGTATTCCAATTTATGATCATTTATTAGTACCAAAAGCTAGAGGATTATGGTTTTTAATTAATAATTTCAAAAAAGTAAATAAATTAGGTCGAGTTTGGGATATTACATTAACAGTACCTAGCATGTTAGGTAAATCTGCATATGTTAAAGATTTATTAGGTAAACCAATAGGACCTGTTTACGGTACAATAAAAGAACTAAAATTAGATGTTAATTACGAAGATTTAGAAACATTTAAAACATGGTTATTTAAAAATTGGGTAATTAAAGATAATTTTATGAAGCATTATAAAAAATTTGTATATAAAAAATTATATTTTGATAAAACAAAATATAAACATTTAGCAATTATTGTATTAGTATGTTTAATATTTAGTTTATTATTATCTTTTAAATATGGTAGATATTATTTATTAATTTCATTAGTAATTGGATATATGTTAATTTTTTTTAAATAAATAAATTTTTCAAATCATTATTAATGGAATCTGAAAAAAATTTTTACAATTGGTATTTAATAGGAGGATGTATGGTGACTAGGGATCATAGACTAGATCGTATTAGAATTACAGTTGGTGGTTTTGGATCTAATGAAATTCTATCCATACAACGAGATTAATTTATTTTAGTGATCCTTGTACAGCTAATTTATCAGCCATATAATTACCATACCATTCAAAATAATCATTTGAATCTTCATCTGGTGGATTAGTATGAGCTTTAATATGTTTATATCCAACTTTTAAATTTTTTGATAAATAATATAATTTTTTAATTAATTCTAAATTTTGAATAGGTTTATTATCTAAACGTCTCCAATTATTTTTTTTCCAATTTTTAGCCCACGATGTTATGGAATTTATAACATACATTGAATCAGTATGTATTATAACTTCATTTTTTCCAATATTTTGAGTAGTAACTATAGTTTCTAAAGCTTTTATACAACCTAATAATTCACAAACTTGATTAGTAACTTTAATATCTCTAGTTTCTTTAATATTAAGAGATATATTTCTAGAATCATCATTGCCAAAAAAAACACCAATACCACCATTTCTATTACCTTGCAATTGATTATTAGGAACAGCCCCATCTGTAAATATATTAATAGAATTCATTATATTAAGTACATAGTATTAAATATAATTAATCTTCAATTTCTAGTTCATTTGATATTATAAATTTGATCTATTAGTTTAACAGCTAATGGTCTTCTTTCTAATTTTAGTTTAAAAGCCAGTAATGCTACTTTTTGCAAATCTTCTATTTTAATTCCATTTTTATTATAATGTTCTTGTGTGATATAAAGATACTGACTATTTCTTCTATCAGTATCCAATTCACCCTTACTATTAGTTGTCTTCTCAAATAAAGGTTTTAATATATTGTTGTCATTAATTAAATACATTTTAAAGGTAATTTTAATAGGTCCACCGATTAGTTTACCAAGAGGAGTATTAATATTTTTTTCATTAAATTTAGATTCTTTTGATAATTTCATTAAAAGAATCTCATATTTTTCTCCAATTTTTTTTCCTATTATTTTTTCTTTCAATTCACTTATTTTTTTTGAATCAGTTATTTTTTTTACTATATCTTCATTTTTATCATATTTGAATAAAATATACTTATTCTTTATTTTTATTTTTTCCATTTAAATATTATAAAAAAATAGATAAAATAATATTTAAGGATTTAAAATCTTAAATAATAATTTGTAACATGGCAGATATAATGGAGGCTTTTAATACATTAAAAACACAAAAGAAACCATTTCAAAATATTGATTATTTTTTTACTCAAAGATCTTTAACAGAAGAACATGAATATATTGATAAACATATGGTTAGAAAAACTAAAAAAGTTAAAGTTACTCATAATTTTTTAGCTCTAAATATTCCTACTATTATAACCACAACTAATTCAAACGGTCAAACAGTTGAAAAACCATTAGGATTTGATATAGAAATTTTTGGTGATGAAGGTTATCATTATAAAGGAAGTATCACATCATTTCTAGGAATTATACCTAATTTTATGATTCCTATAAAAGGAGATAAAAAATTATTTGTTAATATTAATTATAAAGTTGGTGATTCTAATGATAATCATACTAGTAGAAAATATGTTAATTTTATAGAAGTACCAAAACGATTTCAATTAATTGATGATAATGAATCAATTAAAGAAAATGAATCTGATGTAGAAGTTTAAATAGTATCAATTTGTTTTTCGATAGTTTTAAATAATTCAAAATAGTATTCAATAACATCTTCTAATATTTTAATTATATTTCCACTTTTAAGTTTATAATGAAAATGAACTTTACTAGCTAAAGGATGAGGCAAATTATAACCTGCAAATGATATTTTATCATGAGTTTGTAATCCTCTTGTAATTAAATTACCTAGTGTATGATCTTCATTATTAACTATAATAATTCCTTGTTCTTTTGTTTCTTCTAATTTCATATCATCTTTAATTAGTTTAAGAAAATTTTTTAAACGTCTTTCAATATTTATTAATGCTACTTGAAGAATTCTCTTTTCAGTAATTTGTCCTCTTGATTCAATTACAAATGTGAAATCATTTTCATTATTTTGTTTATAATAATTAACACTGACTGCACTATACATTGCATCATTATGTTCTAAACCTATTTTAGTAATTGCATTAAAAGCAATTTCTTGATTAGGTTGAAGTTTAACAATTGGTATTCCTGTTTTATAAGGTGATGAAATTTGTTTTTCATCATAATAAAATTTAGCATCATTAGTTGTTACTGTATAAATATCATTTGATTTATTTTTATAGTTCACATACATTGTTAATTGTTTTAAAGATGATGAATTTAATATTTTTTCTTCTTCAAAATCAACATTATTTTCATCATCTTGATCTTCTTCATGTGTTTCTTCAACTTCATAATTATTTGATTTTTTTAATTTTGAAACATCTAAATAATCAATATTATTTTCAATTGACCAAATAGGCATATTTCTTAATCTAAGTTTTAGATAATTATTATGAAATACACTCGTATTTTTATCAAATTTGAATTCATCAAATACATAAATTGGAATATCATTAAATATTGTTCTTCTAATTGTATTAGCTATAATATAATTCATGTTTGAACCAGACAGATTAAATTCAATTCTTGAATTACCTAGTTCAGTAATATTATCGACAATTTTAAAACTTAGTTTACCTACTTTTTGCATTATATATATATACTTATAAAACCTTTAATATTTTATTTCATTTTTTTTTGTTATAAAGTATTATTTATAATCATTATTAATGAAAGTTGTATTTTATTCAGAACAATGTGACTATTGTAAGAAATTAATTGATTATATGGATAAATATGATATTACATCTTTATTTAAATTAATTAATATAGATAAATCAACTCCACCCAAAGATATAGATATTGTACCTACTATTATAGATACCGAATTAAATCAACCATTAAAGGGAAAAAAAGCATTTGAATATTTGTTTAATATTAAATATTTTAATAATCCAACCAATAATGTTGAAATAGTTAAAGAAATTCCCCCTAATCCTCATATTCCAGAAGACGATAAAGCAAATAAATCAAAATTATTAAATCTAGAATTAAATCAAACATCACAAACAAATGATAGTTTGAATGATGTGTTAGTAGTTGATAAATTAGAATCAAATGAATCATCTAATTTTCATGAAAATAATTCTAGTAATCCTATTTCTAAAGCAACTCAAGAAATGGTTAATGCAAGAAATGTTCAAGATAAGAAATTATCTGTTCTACTTCAGATGAGAAGAAGATAAAATAAATTATTGTTTTAGAATATATTTACAGTAATCTTGATAAGAGTCAATCTGAGTGTTAATATTTTTTGTTTCCGGATCCATAACCCAAAGTCTTGCATCAATCTTTTCAATTAGTTCTGGTTCATGTGTAATAACTAAAATACCACCTTTAAAATCTGATAATGCATTAATTAAAGATTCAACTGTTTCAATATCAAGATGATTTGTTGGTTCATCTAGAATAAGACAATGTGGTTGTTGAAAAACAAGTTTTAAAATAGCAACACGAGCTTTCTGCCCTCCTGATAATTCTGAAATTTTCTTGTTATGATTTGATGTTTCTAGTTTAACTTGTCCAAGATAACATCTAACAGACTGTTCAATTGCTCCATTTATAATACAGCTATCTGGAATAATTGATCTAAGATATTCAATTGGTGATTGATCAAGAGGTAATTGATTTTCAAAATGTTGGTTATAATAACCAATTCTACAATGAGAATTAACAGAAACTTCACCAGACGTTGGTTGTATTTCACCTACTAAAAGTTTGATAAGAGTAGATTTTCCTGAACCATTTGGTCCAACAAGTACAACTTTTGAATCCATTCCAATACCAACTGAAACATTTGATAAAAGTTCTCTTGATTCATCATATCCAAATGAAACATTATTAAGACTGATTACACTGGATTTAATCACAGGTAAATCCTTAAATTTGAGACTGACTATATTTTTCTTTTCTGGTTTTTTAACTTCATTAGCTTTAATGTAATCTTCAACTTTACTTTTTTCAGCACCTCTCTTTTTCATATCTTTTAACTTTTTGTCAAATTTTTCCCAATCTTTTTCAGCTTCTCTCATCTTTGCTTCAAAAGCCATTTTAAACATACTATAATTGCCTTTGTAACTAACTAATTTTTTTTCTTCAATATTGAAAATATAATCACATACATCATTTAGAAATCCAATGTTGTGTGAAATAATAATTGCAGTATGATTCCAATCATTCAGATAATCTGATAACCAAATAATTGCTCCCAAGTCCAGATGATTAGTTGGCTCGTCTAACAATAGAAGATCCGGTTCCAAATAGAGAGCACGAGCAAGAGAAATTCTCATTTGCCAGCCTCCACTGAACAAGTTAGATTCTTTAACAAGATCTAAATCTGAAAATCCAAGTCCTTTCAAAATTTTAATTACATTGACTTTTTCAAGATCTGGATTCCATAATTTAAGTAATTGAGTTAGCTCATTAGCTTTCAATTGTAAACATTCACTCTCATTCAAATCTAGAGTTTCAAATTCATCTGATTCAATTAATTCATTAATTCTTTCAAGTTCTGATTCAAAAAATCTTTTCTTGTGATTTGAGTCAAGAATAAATTCAATTGGTGTTCTATGGTCAAGCTCAATTTCTTGTTCAACATACAAAGTTGATATTTTAAATCCATGTGTGCTTTGCGTGTTTGTTTTATTTCGGAGATCAACTAATGTTTTAAGCAAAGATGATTTTCCCGAACCATTTGGACCAATTAAACCATATTTCGAACCAGGATTCATTGACAATCTTGAATTAACAAATAGATCTTTACCTGGAACTGAGAGGTTAAACTCATTAATTCCAATAGTCTTGGAAGTGTATGTATATTTATCAAAAGTGATATTGATGTGTGACATTAATATAGTTGTATATTATAATAGATAATTTTTTTTCAATTTTCTCAGTATTATTATATGTCAGCTATTAATGTAATTTATGGTTATAAAATATTTAGTTATATTTTAATACCTAAAAAATACCATTTCATTCCAAAAATATCAGAAAATGATTATTCTATAATTATGAGTTCATATTTCAAAGAAGTAGATTCTGATATTATAAAATATATTGAAAATATGATAATTAATCAAATTAATAATACAAATGAATTTTTTATTTATCTTATTGATTCTCAAACAAATTATCCCTGTTTAAATGAAATAACTAATAGACAAAATGTAAATATAATTATTAATCAAACAAGTATTGAAGATTTATCTTATCCACCTGACATGATAAATAATATATTAAAAATTTTTATCAAAAAAAATATATTTAAATTTCAACAAATAATATTTGATATTAATAATATAAATCAAATTAATATAGATGATTTTAATTTAGAAAAAATTATACCACAACCAATACAATATGTTTTGGTAGTACCATATTTATTTTATAGGAATAATAGAACTTTTAATAAGTTAGGATCAAATATATGGAGTATTTTAGCTTATATGAAAATAAATTTTGAAAAACCCTTAAATATCTTATTTAAAATAAATAAAAAAAATCATTACAATTATGAAAATTCTAAATATAATGAAAAAATTTTAACACACATAGGAAATTGGAGATTATTTACTGATTTAATTGATATTATAATGTTTATGGATGAAAGAGGAATTATATTTAACTTTTGCTATGACTTTAGTTTAGTAAAACATTATGATACAAGTATTAAAAAAATATTTATTTATTCTACTTTAAACAAACATATAGATGAAATGAGAATACAAGTATATAATAAAATATTAAATAAAAATATAACTAATTCTGATATTGTATTAAATGGGAATTTATCAGTAAATTATGATGACAAATTAATTTTAAAACATATCTTTGATAAATCAATTTTACCTTTATCTGAAAACATTGGACAAGTTAAAACATTATTGATGGAACCAAGCGATGTATTAATCTTCACTTTTAAATTGGACTATAATTTTATGGAATTAATATTTGATGCAATTATTAAAAAAATAAATTCATTATGTAGAAATAAAGATTTTGAAAATAAAAAATTTATTATAAAAGATGCAAATGGAAGTTTAGGTGTTAATATATCAGGATTTAATTGTCAAAATTACGATAGAATATCTATAGAAGTAAAAAAATATTTTATTATTAAACTTTTTGAAATTTCAGCTGATACTAATATACAAAAAATTTTAAATACTTATATCCTAGTTCAAGAATTTATATCTAGTCCAACTATTAGTATACCTGATATTGGTCTATTCAAATTTAAATCAAGAATATATATATTATTAGAGCAAAATCCTGATCTAACAATTAATTTTCATCTTAATAAAAATTTTAATATTGATATGATGAATAATTTTAATTCTGATGAATTTTTTAATATAGATTTTCAAAATTATGAAGAAGTTAGATTACATTCAAATCAATTTATTTCAAATCACAAAGATGATGTAATAATGAATGTTAATAAGGATTATGGTAGTAATATTTCATTATTAGAATTTGATTATGATAATAAATTAAGATTATTTATAACTAAATTTGCTAACCAATTTTCTAAATCGCTAGAAAAAATTAAAAAACCATTATTTACCGATATATTTGGAAATACTGTAAATAAAAAAATTTTTAAAATATTAGTTGTTGATGCTATATTTGATGAAAATGATAATAATGATATTAAGATTCTAGAAATTAACACAGTTGGTGGGATTTATGATTATTTTCCAAATGTTTATGAATATATTATACAAGGAAGATTACAAAAATTTCATTCAATTTTTAGTGTTAAACCAGATGAATTATCTACTTCTAAAAAATATTTATCAAAAATAATAAAAGTTAAAATAAATTATGATCAAGTATAATTATAAATTTAATTTATTTATTATTACAATCATATTAACTTTAGTCCAATTATGATCACATGTTAATAGATAAGTTTTTATATTTCCAGTATATGATTCAATCCATTTATAAATATATTTGAAAGGAATTATAAAATCATTAAATGAATGAAAAAAAACAATTGGACATTTTAAATAATTTAATTGATCAAATCCCACTGTCTGAGAAGATAAAAATATAATTTTAGTAATACATTTTAGATTAGAAAAATATATTCCTATCATTAATGCTATTGTACCTCCCATTGAATAACCCAATATTGTAAATGTTGCTTCATTTTCATTAATCAAAATGTTATTAATAATATTTATAATATTATTAATATTATCTTTCTCATTATTTGGTATTGTGTCATATAGTATTACTCGATTTGTAAATTTAAGTTTAAGTAATTGATATAAATTATTAGGACCAGAATCACCACCACCAGATCCACTAATTCCTATAATATAATTAGTCATTTTATTTGTATCATATAATATTTTAATTAATAGATAATTTTTTTTCAATTTTCTTAAATTTCTAATAAATTATCACATTTGGATCTTAATTTTGATTTTAAATTTGTTATTATATCATCATATAATCCAAACATTATATATTGATAGAGTGCAATAACACGACCTGTAGAATTAGTCTTAGGAATTTTTTCTTCTATTAGGATACTAAAACCAATACTTTGATAATATTTTACTAAATTTTGATCACCATTAGCATGTAGATATAATACTTTTAATTCTGGTTTATATTTTTTAATTTCTTCTAAAGTACATACAAAATTATCACTACCAAAACCTTTACGATATGTTGCATTATAATCTACATTATTTGAAATATTTTCTCTAAATCTTTCTGATTTTATAAATGAATCATTAAAAACTTTATTAAATGTAGAACTATCAACAATTACACCATTATCCATATCTTCATTATATTTATGACTAGAATTATAAAATCTAGATATATAAATTAAAAAATTTTGCCAATCTGGTTTCATAATATATTCATTTATTTCCGGTGTTAATAGTTTACTAAATTTTTTATTAGTTTCTCTAATATAATTTATTATATTAGAATTTTGAGACATTTCTATTCTATTAACAAGACGCATTTTATCATTTTTAAATTCTTGCTTAGTTTCATGTTCAAATTCAGATATTTTATCAAACATATCTCCAATATAATTTTCATTGTATTCATTTGGAAAGTTAATAGAATAATCAAATGTAGCATGTTCTGAACCAGCTATTTGATTTTTTAAATTAATATATTTCATTTTATAAAGTAAATATTTACGATAATAATCCATTATAATATAAAGTATTTTAAAATTAAAAAAGTTGATTTTTTTAATAATAGTTATATAAAGATTAAGTATTTAATGTCTATAATGAACACACCACAATTTTTAATTACTACTTATTTGGATTCTAACAAGGGAAATCTTGAAGAACTCCGCAAAAAACTTTTTGAAAAAGGTGTCCTAACTAAGGATTATATGGATTCAGATCTTATGTTAATCTATCATAAGTATGATTCCCCAGTTACTAGTGAATTAGAACGTGAATGTAGATCTTTGGTCGTTGATAGATCTACTTTAAAAATTGTATCTTACAGTTGTGAAACTCCAAGATTAAATAAAGAAGGAATGGAATATTTGATTTCATATTCAACTAATGATCAAATTATAAATCCATGCTTTGAAGGAACATATTTGTCTATTTTTAACCATAATGGAAAATGGTATGTTTCTACCCGAAGATGTTTGGATGGTCAAGAATCTGTTTTTAATAAAGCTGCTCAAAATCCTAAATCACATTATGATATGTTTGAGGAAGTAGTTCGTAATTCAGGATTTAGTAGTTTTTATGAATTCTCGTCAAAATTAGATCCGACCAAATCATACTATTTTGTTTTGATTCATCATCAAAATAAACATATTATAGATTATACTAAAATGTTTGGCAAAGATTATGCTCGTATTTGCTTAACAACCATTAGAGATTCAGAAATGAGAGAATTAGATATTTATGAAGATAAAGTAGATTTTGCTTCTTATGATAATTCTAGTTTGATTTTTGTACCTCAAAAATTATCATCTATTGAAGAATTTGCTAATTTAAATAAATTAGTTAACTATACAGAAAATCCTGAAAGTGAAGGTATTGTAGTACGAGTTTGGGATGATAAACAAAATAAATATCATTTGATTAAATTACAATCTATGAATTATCAATTTAGTATGGTAATGGGATCTGATAGAAATATATTTAAAGGACTTGTTTACTTGTATCAAAATGATAAATTAATTGAATACTTTTCAAATAATCCAAATACATTAAATATTAAAAAAATTGCTAATCCATTAAATTCTTCAGAATCATATGATACAATCGGAACTGTTGATGCTGTATTTAAAGTTTGTACATCTGAATTGTTTGAGTTATTCAAGAATCTTTGGTCATTGAAAACAGGTAAACACCAAAACAAAGAATTATATGATTTGTTACCAAAAGAGTATAAAGATATTATGTTTGCTGTTAGAGGAATGTATTTTAAGAAAAAAGCCCAACTACATACATATAGCAAGGAAACAGTTACTTCAACTGAAATCAAGAATACTCATTTAAAAATTAGTGATATTTACAATCATTTGAAAACTGTACCAACAGAGACATTTATTGCATTTTTAAGAATGAGAAAACTAATGTTCAATTGGGTTAAAAATGAATCATCAAATCAAGTTTTGGCTGAATTTGGATTAATTTCAAATCATTGTGATAAAGTGCATGTTAAATTATCTGCTATTTTTACAAACAAATTATATCCAAATATTATGCCAAATGATGTTCCACCTCAGAAGGAGGTGTTAGAATCTTTAGCAAAATAAGAAATTTTGCAAAATTTGTTCCACCTCAGAAGGAGGTGTTAGAATCTTTAGCAAAATAAGAAATTTTGCAAAATTTGTTCCACCTCAGAAGGAGGTGTTAGAATCTTTAGCAAAATAAGAAATTTTGCAAAATTTGTTCCACC
>Ga0315899_10005685_pt1 | contig 13442 bp, 4 predicted proteins | sample LakEriMetagenome_2_FD_203518 | JGI IMG/M metagenome (GOLD analysis project Ga0315899, IMG submission 203518) | Freshwater fungal communities from buoy surface, Lake Erie, Ohio, United States - Buoy 4 MA112 | ecosystem: Environmental > Aquatic > Freshwater > Lake | place: USA: Lake Erie, Ohio...
TGGCTGTGATGTCTCCCGGGATTTTTCACATGTCGCTACTTCTTGACAAGATGCACGGAAAATCCAGGGTTCCCACCGTCATGTTCTATCCAGGATCCATCGAGGGCACCACGGCGCTCCGATTCATGGATTTGAAGGACAGGGACGCCTTGGGCAATTACAGAGTCAAAATTTACAGCTAGTCAATAAGGGTAAATCAACATGAAAACCATCAGTGATTTGTTGGCGCGTGACCTCGATCAGAAAATCGAGGAGATCATCCAGGTCGATCAGAAGGACGAGCAGTCCGTCCATGCTGAAATATCCGAGTATGTCAGCACCGACAGTATCCGCCAGCAGTATCACCACCTACTCAAAGCCATAGCGGAGGCTCCCAGAGATCCCCATGAGAGGGTCGGGGTTTGGGTTTCCGGCTTTTTCGGCTCCGGCAAGAGTTCCTTTGCCAAGAACCTGGGTTATGCCTTGCAGAACCGAACGGTCCTGGGCAAACCTTTTTCCGAGTTGTTCAAGAAGAAAATAGAGGACAAGCAGATCTCCGACTTGCTGGACCTGATCAACCGCCAGACACCCACCGATGTGATCCTGTTCGAGGTCGCGAAAGAGGCGGACACGCGCAAGGTTACCCAGCGCATCGCCGAACTTATCTATTCGGTACTGCTACGCGAACTCGGTTATGCCGAGGATTTCGACATTGCTGAGCTTGAGATTGAACTAGAGGGCGAAGGGAAACTGGACGAGTTCGTCGGCCTCTGCAAGACCGAGCTCGGCAAGGAATGGAAAACTGTCCGGGTGGGGGCTCAAAAGCTTTCCAGGGCGAGCCTGATCCTGCACAAAATGGATTCAAAGACCTATCCTTCGGCCGACTCCTGGGCTCATTCGCAGCGCTCTCGCGACGCCTCCATCACGGTCACCAAGGTGGTCCAGCGCACCTTTGACCTGTGGAATCGCCGGAGGCCTGGCAAGGCCTTGGTATTCATCATCGATGAGGTAGGGCAGCATGTCGCGCGTTCGAGCGACAAGATTGAAGACCTGAGGGCTACCATCGAGGAGTTCGGCAAGATCGGCAAGAACCTCCTGAAAACTCAGAAAATCACTGCCCCCTGTTGGATCGTCGTCACCTCCCAGGAAAAGCTGGATGAGGTGGTTGCAGCCATCGATTCAAAACGGGTCGATATAGCCAAGCTGCAAGATCGCTTCCATTACCGGGCTGACCTGGCCCCGTCCGACATCCGGGAAGTGGCGACCAAGCGCGTCCTGGCCAAGAATTCTGAGGGTGAGAAAGCCCTGCGTACCTTGTTTGGCGGAAACCAGGGACAGTTAAACTCGGCGCTCCGTTTGGAGCGGACCACCCGCCCCACCGAAATCACCGAGGATGCCTTCGTCCAGTTCTATCCTTACCCCCCGCATTACATCGATATGTGTATCAGCATCATGTCGGGAATCCGCCTGCAGCCCGGAGCGCCCAGGCACTACGGGGGCAGTAACCGAACAATCATCAAGCAAGCTTACGAGATGCTGGTGTCCGACCGCACTGGCATGGCCAAGAAGCCTTTGGGGACCCTGGTCACCCTGGACAAGGTATTCGAGCTGGTGGAAGGTAATCTGTCCAACGAGAAACGCACCGATATCCACCAGATTTCGCAACGCTTTCCGAGTAATTCCAACGGGCAATCCTGGGAACTTCGGGTTGCCAAGGCGGTCTGCCTGCTGGAGTTCCTCCGCGAACTCCCAAGGACCGAAGCCAACATTGCCGCCGTTCTCGTGGACGAGGTCGGCAAACCCGCTCCCCTCACCGAGGTGCAAGCTGCTGTTAAGAACCTGCATGGATCGCAATTCATCCGTAACACCGAGGAAGGCTGGAAACTCCAGACCGCCCAGGAAAAGAACTGGGACACCGAGCGGCGGGCTTTCTTGGAACCCAAGCCCAGGGAACGGAATGAAATCACCAGGGCGTCCATCGAAAAGGTATTCGAAGAACCCGAATTCAAAACCTTCCGGTACCAGAATCGTACCTTCCGGGTCGGCGTCAATCAGGAGGGTGGCAACAGCAGTGGCGAGGGAGATCTGGTTGTCTCATTGATTTCAGCGGATGAGGCTGGCGAACTACCCAAGGTCATTGAGGCAACCCGAGCTGACAGTCAGCAAAAGGCCCATGAGAATGACCTGTACTGGCTATGGTGTCTCACTCCCGAGCTAGATGAGCTCATCGCCCAGGTCCACGCTTCCAGGCGCATGGTGGATAAATACAGCCAGCTCAGCGCGCTGCAGAAAATCAGCCCCGATGAAGCAACCTGCCTTCAGGATGAGCGTACAGCTCGAAATGCCTATGAATCCAGGCTTCGTGACAAGCTGACCGAGGCCATAGAGCGGGGAACGAGCCTATTTCGGGGTGTCCAGCGTGATGGCTCGGTCCTGGGCAAGGGTTTGAGCGAGGTCCTCAAAAAACTGTTCGGCCAAGTGGTTCCCGACCTTTACCCGAAACTCGAGATGGGCTCGCGCCCCCTCAAAGGCGATGAAGCCGAACAGATTCTCAAGGCATCCGATTTGAAGGCCTTGCCCACCATCTTTTATCAGGGTGACAGCGGACTGGGTTTGGTGGTGAAAGACGGCCCCAAAAGCGTGATCAACACCAAGGCTGACATCGCCCGTGAAGTTCTGGATTATTTGAAAAGCGAGCATGGATACGGAAACAAGGACAGCCGGATGGGCAAGGCCCTGGAAAAGCGTTTCGGGGGCACGCCGTATGGCTGGGATCGTGACATGCTGCGCCTCCTCCTGGCAACGCTGTTCCGGGCGGGCGAAATCGAGGTAACCCAGGGGGGCAATCGCTTCCATAATTACCAGGACCCAGTTTCTAGGAATGCCTTCACGAACAACACCGCCTTCCGTTCCGCATTGTTTTCACCCAGGCAAACCGTGGGCCTGAAAGTCCTCACCCAAGCGGTCCAGATCCTCGAGGACCTGATCGGCGAAGATGTGGATGTGGAGGAGGGAGCGATCGCAGCCGCCTTCAAGAAATTGGCTTCCAAGGAGCAGGAAAGCCTCCTGCAACTCAAGGCTACTGCCGATGCGCACCAGCTTCCGGTCCGGGAAATGCTTCAGGAGTTTGCCGAAACCGTATCAGGAATCCAAAATTCGGACTCCGACGATTGTGTCCGAATCCTTGTGGAGAGCGGCAAGGAATTCGAGAAAACCAGGGACCGGGTAAAAAAACTGCGGGAAACCCTGAGCTACGAGGCTATCGACACCCTCCGGAAAGCCAAACTCGTGACGGGCCAGGTGTGGGAACAGTTCACCGCCCATCCGGCGTCCAAGGATTTGGTATCCACCGTGCAATGCCTGAAAGACCAGTTGTCATCCGAGCAGTTCCTGGAGGACTGGGAGGAAATCCGCAAGAACACTGAATCGATCGAAACTGCTTACCGTCAGGCGCACGGAGAACTATTCGACAGGCGCAGAAGCGCCTTTCAGGGGGCGATTGAGGAAATAAAGAACTGCCCGGAATGGACATCCGTCGAAGCCAAACCGGATGTCGCCGATTCCATCCTGGTTGCCCTGCTCCAGCGCGTGGGCAACGAGGAGGAGCGACAGGCCGTGGCCGATGGTAAGAACTTCGGTAAATCTACCCTGGCCCAAATGGAATCTGATCTGGCAGCTTTGCCAAATCTCAAAACTTCCGCCTTGGTGAAGCTGCAGGAAATGTCCGCCGGTACCGGCAAAAAAACACCGGTACGCAAGGTCCGCATGTCGGATTACTTCCGCCAGCCCATCCGCAGCTCAGATGACCTGGAAAAGGCTATAAAGTTCATGCGGGAATCGCTTGAAAAAATCATCGAAGAAGGCGCCATCATCGTTCTGGAGTGAATCATGCTTGGCCCCAGGCAAGTATTCGAGGACAACATCCGTCCGGCCGACCTGTTGCTGAAGGTCTTTCGGCTGCTGGAGAACGATTCACCCAATACGGAGGAAAACATCCACACCACCCTCCGCAACCTGGTGAAGGCTGACCAGGATGAGGGCCTCATCGTCATTTACAACGAGGTTTTCCTGGGTTTGATCCGGGAAAGGGCGGATGTCCCGATCTCGGCAATCAAGCGCAGCACACTCACCAATCTGCTTCGCCAATCGGTGGTGACGGTGAGCACTGCCCTGGAAACCTACCTACCCAGCCTCTTGCGGGAGAATCTGCACGAGGTGATTGGCGCGACTGGCAGGGCCTTCATCCCCAAAAAGGATGAGGAGATCAAAAACCAGTTCAAAAACCTCGCCTTTTCCCTCGAAGAGGTCGCGCGAATCTTGGAAGATCCCGATCCAATCTTCGTTGCAAACAAGATGATCAGCAGCCTGAATTTCAGCTACCTCAGCGGTAAGCGTGGCATCCATGTGGTGGGTGTTCTGTTGGGCCTGGAAAATCCGTGGGGGCTGATCGCCAACCACCTAGGCAGGTCCGAGGAGGAAATACGGAAAACACTGGATTCAGCCATAAGCAGAAGGAACGACATCGTCCACCGGGCGGATCGATCCCAGAAAGCCCCGGAAGGTCCGGCCCAGGAAATGACTTATCCCTGGGCTAAGCAGGCCGTGGAAACCATTCGCGTCGTTTGCCTCACCCTAGATGATCTGGTGGCAAGCTCCGTCCGAAAACTGAAAGCCAAAGCCGAAAACTTTCAAGGTTAGGAAATAATCATGGTTCAGGAAATCCGTAATCGTCTGCGCAGCGTGGTAACCCAGAGTCGAAGGCTTCTGGAAGATGCCATCTCCCAGGAACTGGAGGGGAAGTATGGAATCTTCGCCCGGAAGGAAACCGTAACGGCTGATCCCCATGCCAAAATGCCTCACTTGAGCCTGGAAGAACAGGAAGCCCGCAAGGACATTCTGGATCATTACGCACACATCCAGGCCCGAGGCTTCAAGCCAAAGGAGGCCCTAGATCAATTAGTTCGCGAGGTGGCTTTCACACACCTCAATCGTCTATGCGCCTACAAGATGATGGAGGCGCGAGAGGTTTATGTCGGCGGGCAGAAATTTCGAGAATCAGTCAGCCGAGGAGTGAACTCCAATGGGGTCAAGTTTTACCTGGCCGAACATGAAGAGGATGAGCGGTTATTCAATACCGGCCAGCAGGATATTGCGTACCGCCATTACTTAGATTGGCTGGGCGGCCAGCTATCAGGGGAAATCGGGGTGCTGTTCAACCCGAACGATCCTGCCAACCGCCTTTACCCTCGGCAGAAGACCCTGGATGAAGTTCTCGACCTTCTTAACAACGGCGGGATAAAATCCGAAGAAGTCGAATTACGCGTTCAATGGCCGCAGATTTGGTCCCAAGACGAAACTATTGGCTGGGTCTACCAGTATTTCACGCCAAAAGAACTGCGGGATCAGGCCCGTAAGGAAAGCCAGGCCCCCCGTAACTCCTACGAATTGGCCTTCCGCAATCAGTTCTTCACGCCCCGCTATGTAGTGGAGTTCCTTACTGACAACACCCTGGGCCGCATCTGGTACGAGATGCGGAAGGGGGGCACTAAGCTCAAGGACCAGTGCCAGTACATGGTCCGTCGCCCTAATGAGATTTTCTTGAAGGAGGGCGAACAAACACCCAAGGACGCTGCCGAGGGGAAGGACGATCTTTCACAGGAAGAACTACTCAAGGTTTCAGTCCACATTCCCCACCGCCCGAAGAAAGACCCCAGGGAAATCAAGATTCTCGACCCCGCCTGCGGCAGCGGTCACTTCCTGCTGTACTGCTTCGACCTCTTGCTCACAATCTATGAGGAAGCTTATGCCGACCCAAACCTCGGCCCAGCGCTCAAGAAGGACTACCCGACTCTCGATGCCCTCAAGCGAGATATTCCCCACCTTATCCTTGCCAAAAACCTACACGGCATCGACATCGACTTGCGGGCCAGCCAGATTGCGGCCCTAGCCCTGTGGCTGCGTTGCCAGCGGGCGTATCAGGAGATGGGACTGAAAAAGGATCGTCCCCAGATCATTCGGTCGAACTTTGTCTGTGCCGAGCCGATGCCGGGCGAGGAGCAGATGCTCAAGGACTTCGTAAACCAGCTTGAGCCAAAAGTCCTAGGCCAGGTCGTGGAAGTCGTTTTCGGGAAGATGAAGCTGGCTGGCGAAGCCGGCTCGCTCCTCAAGATTGAAGAAGAGATTCGAGACACCGTGGCCGCTGCAAAGAAGCAGTATGTCCGTGAAACAACCCAAGCCAGGGATCGCAAAGGTCAGCCACTGCTCTTCACGCAACCGGAAATGGACCGACTCGATAGAAAGCCCGAACAACTGTTACTCTTCGATTTCTCCGATATCACCGACTCCCAGTTCTTCGAGCAAGCAGAAAAAAAGGTAATCGAAGCCCTACGTTCTTATGCAGAGAAGGCTCAGAATGATCAGCAGCTCCAACGTCGGCTATTCTCTGAGGATGCCATGCGGGGCTTCGCCTTCGTGGATCTCTCCCAAAAGCGATATGACGTAGTGTTGATGAATCCGCCATTTGGGGAATGTGCGCAGCATGCCGTGTCCTACGTTGACATGAATTTCAAACATTGGTGCAAAAATCTTGCATCTGCATTCTTCATGCGAATGCTTGGTCTTTTAACTGAAAGCGGATTCGTGGGTGCAGTATATGATCGCTCCCTCGCAATAAAACAATCGTACGAAAGGTTTAGAGAAGAGGTTTTACTTCGTGAATCTTTCATTCAGACTCAAGCAGACCTCGGTTGGGAAGTTCTTGAAGCAAGTGTAGAGGTATCTGCAATAATTAGTTCTAGAAGTGAACAAAAATCACCTAATTTGTTTTTTGATGTTGAATCTGTCAAGCCTAATCAAAAGCAGGAACTTTTACTTCAATCTATTATTGATACTAGGACATCAAAAATCGATAATAATTCCTTTTATTGCAGCCCGAAAGACTTTGCTTTTCTTCCTAATCATGTTCTTTCCTTCCAGTTTCCACAATTCTTGCGGTATCTCTTTGTAAAGTACCCACCACTATCCGAGCAGGGTTTTGATGCCTATGAGGGGCATACATTTAAAGCAGATCGTCATCTTCGTCTTATATGGGAACTTCCCGAAAGCGAACCTGTCAGATTCAATCACAGCAAATGGAGTTGGCTTTACCACGGCAATGAACGCTCCCTGTATTACAACTATAACCGTGATGTCGCACAATATGGTACCAATGGTGACGGTATTGCCGAGCATCAGTCAGTTATTCTCCGGAATCTACCAAAACAGGGAAGGCCTGGAATCGGGTGGGGAAAAAGGGGAGTATTCCTTGATGCCCAGTTGATTCGACCGGATCATGTATGCTCTGTCGAAGGCAAGATAGCTAATGTAGCAGATAAAAATGATCGCGTTTACCTATCAGCCCTTATCTCAAGTAATGTATTTCAATTCGGTATCAACTATTACTGTGGGCAACACAAGACTTCCGGCTATGTAAAGATTTTTCCGAGCCCATTACCGGATCCGAATGATCGTGCGATTATTGAGGCGAATGTCACTGAAATATACCGACGCAAGCTGGTTTGGCAGCAAGGAGATGAGACTGATATCCCATTTGTTTCTCCTCATGTACTACGCATGCGTCGTCCGTCGTTTAGCTCCTCGATAGACAATGTTTTAAACTGGGAGACTTCAATTGAAGCAGAAGTAAAGGCAATGTCAGATGAAATCGAGCTCGCATTTGAAAGAATATATAATCTGCCTGCATCTATGAGAGATATGGTACGTGTTACGGGTCGCAAACGACCCGAATCGCGAGTGTGGGCAGATGTAGGGAATGACGAGCGTTCCAAGCGACGGTGGTTGGCAGATGCTGTTCTTTCTTATTTTATCGGCTGTGCTTTTGAAAGGTGGGACATTACTGCAATTGATGAGGGCTACCCAGACAATTGTGATCTGGCCCTCGACGCTCCCGTGCCTCGACATAGTTGTGGTTCAATTATTGTACGCTGCCCCGATGCAGCAACAGGAAAGGCTTTCATTGTTGATGATCCTTCATGCAATAGGACGGACATCGTCGAAATAATTCATTGGTATTTCGAGCATGTGTGGGGAGTATTTGCGGAGAACATTAAAAAGGAAGTTATCAATATACTTGAGGTCGATAATATTCGAGAATATTTCCAAAGGACAAGCAAAGGAGGGTTTTGGGATGCTCATTTAAGTAGATACACCAGCACGCGCCGGGGGGCTCCAATATATTGGCTGCTGCAATCCTCGAAGAAGAATTACGCTATTTGGCTCTACTACCACCGGTTTGACAAAGACTCTCTGTTCAAGGCCTTGGTGAACTATGTTGAGCCAAAGATTCGCTTGGAAACTAGCCGTCTAGAATCGTTTCGCACACAAAAGGCCGGAACGGGTGATAGCGGCAAAGAGGCCAAGCGGCTTGCCAAGGAGGTTGAAAAGCAGGAAGACTTCCTGTCCGAACTGCAGGACTTTGAGGATAAGTTGCGGCGGGCTGCGAACCTGCATCTAGAACCAGACCTGAACGATGGTGTTGTCCTGAACATTGCGCCCCTTTGGGAACTTGTCCCCTGGAAAGAAGCCAAGAACCACTGGGATGAATTGTTGGATGGCCAATACGAATGGTCATCCATCGGGAAGCAGCTTCGCCAGAAGGGTTTGGTGAAGTAATTATGGACCAGGAAATCCGTAATCGCCTGCGCAGCGTGGTAACCCAGAGCCGAAGGCTTTTAGAAGACGCTATCTTGCAGGAGCTGGAGGGGAAGTATGGAATCTTCGCTCGCAAAGAAACCGTAACGGCTGATCCCAAAGCCAAGATGCTACACCTGAGTCAGGAAGAACAGGAAGCTCGCAAAGACATCCTCGATCATTACGCGCATATCCAGGCCCGGAGTTTCAAACCAAAAGAAGCCCTAGATCAATTGGTGCGCGAAGTTGCGTTCACACATTTGAACCGCCTATGCGCCTACAAGATGATGGAGGCGCGAGAGGTTTATGTCGGCGGGCAGAGATTTCGGGAATCAGTCAGTCGTGGGGTCAACTCTAACGGGGTAAAGTTTTACCTGGCCGAACATGAGGAGGATGAGCGGTTATTCAATACGGGCCAGCAAGATATTGCGTACCGCCATTACTTAGACTGGCTGGGCGGACAACTTTCTGAGGAAATCGGGGTGCTGTTTAACCCGAACGATCCAGCGAACCGCCTTTACCCTCGGCAGAAGACCCTGGATGAAGTTCTCGAACTACTAAACAACGGCGGAATAAAATCCGAAGAAGCCGAATTACGCGAGCAATGGCCGCAGATTTGGTCTCAGGATGAGACCATAGGCTGGGTTTATCAGTATTTTACCCCAAAGGAACTTCGCGATCAGGCCCGAAATGAAAGTCAGGCTCCCCGTAACTCCTATGAACTGGCTTTCCGCAATCAGTTTTTCACGCCCCGCTATGTAGTTGAGTTTCTCACAGACAACACGCTGGGTCGCGCCTGGTACGAGATGGGGAAGGGAGACACCAAGCTCAAAGACCAGTGCCGGTACATGATCCGTCGCCCCAACGAGAAATTCTTGAAGGAGGGCGAAGATCCGCCAAAGGATGCCGGTGAAGGGCGGGACAATCTTTCGCAAGAAGAATTGCTCAAGCTCCCCGTATACATTCCGCATCGCCCGAAGAAAGACCCACGGGAACTCAAGATTCTAGACCCAGCCTGCGGCAGCGGTCACTTCCTGCTGTATTGCTTCGACCTGCTGCTCACGATCTACGAGGAAGCCTATGCCGACTCAGACCTTGGACCAGCGCTAAAGAAGGATTACTCGACGCTCGATGCTCTCAAGCGGGATGTTCCTCGCCTGATCCTCGCCCACAACCTCCATGGCATCGACATCGACTTGCGGGCAAGCCAGATTGCGGCCCTTGCGCTGTGGCTGCGTTGTCAGCGAGCGTATCAGGAGATGGGACTCAAGAAGGATCGTCCCCAGATCACCCGCTCCAACTTCGTCTGTGCCGAGCCGATGCCGGGCGAGGAGCAGATGCTCAATGATTTCGTCGGGCAGCTTGAGCCAAAAGTTCTCGGTCAGGTTGTGGAGGTCGTCTTCGACAAGATGAAGCTTGCCGGGGAAGCCGGTTCATTGCTCAAGATTGAGGAAGAGATTCGTGACGCTATTGGTGAAGCCAAACGTCAATATGCAATGGGCGGAATCTCGATCCAGCGTACACTGTTCGATAAGCGGAGCGAGCCGGCAAACAAAGTTTTCTCGGTAAAGGACATTTCCGATTCTCAGTTTTTTGAAAGTGCTGAAACACAGGTTATCGAGGCTTTGCGATCCTATGCAGAGAAGGCTCATTATGGCCAGCGCCTTCAACGTCGACTTTTTAGTGATGATGCCGTCCGTGGTTTTGCCTTTGTTGATATTCTTCAGAAGAAGTACGACTTTGTACTAATGAATCCTCCTTTTGGCATGGTAAGTGAGGGGGCCAAGTCCTATGTTTTTTCAACCTTTGCAAGAGAAAAAATCGAACTGGGTGGATGCTTTATAACCCGCTTTCGCCAACGGCTCACGGCAGGCGGTTCAATTGGCATAATTGCAAACCGTACAATGCTTTTCTCAACTTCATTTGGTGATTGGCGAGACGAACAGCTTTCGACTCTTTCTGAATGTGCTGATCTCGGCCACGGCGTGCTTGACGCTCTTGTTGAAACGGCCGCATTTACAGTCGGAACTCACACTTCGCTTGACACACTATTTTTCAAGCTGCTGGATTCACACGACAAATCTGCCGATTTACACACTTCGCTGCGATCATTTTCTGATCGAGTGTTTTGTCGCAAAATAAGCGGTTTTGACGCCATTTATGGTAAGCCATTCGCCTACTGGCTACCAGTGGAGGTAACCAAACGAGTAGGACAATGGAGGACTGCAAAAGACGCTGGAATCGTCTCTCGGAGCGGCCTGCAAACATGCGACAACTTTCGCTTTCTCCGTCTGGTTTGGGAAATATCAGCGGACACAAATGTGCAGGACAGGGCTTGGCTCCGATTAACCAAGGGAGGTGAGTACCAACCATTTTGGGGTGATGTACCTTTAGTCGTGAAGTGGGCAAACGATGGCGAAGAAATCAAAACCTACATTGAATCCTTGTACGATCAATGGTCTAAGCAGATTCCTAGCGTCAGTCTATACGGTCGTCCGGGCGCCACATATTCCGAACGTACTACTAGCGGGATGAGTTTGCGAGTGCTTCCAGCAGGATGCCTGTTTGATAAAAAGGGGCCATTTATAGGGTTTGACAAGACCCCCTTTAGCCAAGCGACGATACTTGCTTTTCTTGCTGCAACCTTCACAAGTCCTGTCCGGGCACTCATTGAATCTGCCGTTGGTCTTCGAGAAGCAACCGAGTCAGGTAGTCCAGCACGAGACTATTTACCGTCTCTAATTGAAAGGCTCCCATTTCCGGATATGTGCGGTGTCGAGTCTATTGCGTTGGCGTCAACTGAATGTGTTCTTGCTCATAAGCGTATACAGAGCAGCAACGAGCCAAATTCCCTATGGGCTAATCCCATTTCTTTTACTTCTGCCACCTCACTTAAAGAATTAGGCAGAAGCTACCAGAAGTGGCTGGGGGCGTCTCTCAAAGCGATTTATCGCAACTTTACCGGGGTTGAGAACGAGTTGAACAAAGCGATGGAGTTGGACGACTCATCGCTAGTTGGACTTAGGGAAATGGCAGGTACGTCATGGTTGTCTTTTACTTCTTCCACGGATGGGGTTGATCGGGAAAGGCTTTTGCACTTGCTCTCTCTTGATGACGACTCTTTAGTTGATGCGGTTGCTGATATCTCCGGCAAAAGCGCCAGTATTCTGAAAAAATCATTTGTCGGCAACCGCCGTGTCGAACTGCTTGCTACAGCATTGCAGCGTTCTCCATACGCCATTCTCACTCTGTTAGAAGGTCTTGCGTTAGACGGAGGCTTCATTGAAAGACTCGCACAAGATGTTGTGTCCATAGCCGTTGGATGCTGCTATGGCCGTGTGGATGTGCGAATGATTATGGATGCGACCCTAATCCCTTTGTCCACCGACGTGTTTGCAGAACTTCCGTTTCACTTTCCGATTCAGCTTGTGGGGCCAGATGGCTTGGCTGCAATGCCCGGTCGAATTGCTAGCGAAGAATGGCTAAAAAATCGTGTATCAAACAACCATAATCAGGGGGGCAGCGGCGATGAGAAAGACATTGCCGCATCCTATCCTTGCGAAGTGAAATGGGATGGAATTTTGGTAGACGATGCGTTCCATGAGGCTGATCTGGCAAGGAGAGTTTCTGATGTCTTCGAGATCATTTGGGGCACGCATGCTAATGTTGTTGAGCAGGAGGCTGTAAAACTTCTGGGAGTAAAAGAACTAAGGGACTACTTCCGCAAACCGGGGAAAGGCGGATTCTGGGATGACCACATTTCACGGTATTCCAAGAGTCGTCGTAACGCCCCGATTTATTGGCTGTTGCAATCCGCCAAGAAGAACTACTCCCTCTGGCTCTACTACCACCGGCTCGACAAGGACCTATTGTTCAAGGCACTATTGAATTACGTCGAGCCGAAGATTCGCTTGGAAACTAGCCGCCTCGAATCCCTCCGCACCCAGAAGGCCGTAGCGGGCGAGAGCGGCAAAGAGGCCAAGCGGTTCGCCAAGGACGTGGAACGACAGGAAGACTTCCTCTCCGAACTGCGGGACTTCGAGGATAAGCTGCGGCGAGCAGCAAATCTACATCTTGAACCCGACCTGAACGATGGTGTCGTCTTGAACATCGCGCCCCTATGGGAGCTCGTGCCCTGGAAAGAGGCCAAAAAATACTGGGATGAATTGATGGACGGCCAGTACGAGTGGTCTTCTATCGGCAAGCAGCTTCGCCAGAAAGGTTTGGTGAAGTGATGGCTAAAGGAAACATGGGCAACCTCGCTCAGCACTTCGTAGCACTCGAAGTTGCCCGAAAAGTTGTCACTATGTGGGGGCAACCCTCTATTCCAGTCGAGTTTGTTGATTGCTACTCAATGGGAATATGGGAGGCAATCGAACAAACACAGACTCCACAACGCAGACTTTTTGATACACTCTGCAGCAGTTTCCGGAACGGTGAGGGCGGTTTTGTTGGAGGTGTTTTTCGTCAAGCTTGGATTTCAAAACACGGCAGGCGTTTACCAACGAATACCGCTGATTTGTTGTATCCCAACACTGCATTTTTACTTAGCACGGCTTTTCCTGCTCAGCGATTTAAGATGCGGCTGCATGATGTCGTAAATGATAATTATCAACAATTGATAAAATTTGCACGCACCACCGGTCCAGAGTTCGTGCGAATCGAAAAGGACTGGACACAGTCGGCCTTGATCCACTCCAGTCCAGCCCCCGCTGACAAGCCAGTTTTAGTTATGCTGGACCCATACCGAATAGTCCCTGCTGACCATGACAAAT
>Ga0315899_10005686_pt1 | contig 13440 bp, 19 predicted proteins | sample LakEriMetagenome_2_FD_203518 | JGI IMG/M metagenome (GOLD analysis project Ga0315899, IMG submission 203518) | Freshwater fungal communities from buoy surface, Lake Erie, Ohio, United States - Buoy 4 MA112 | ecosystem: Environmental > Aquatic > Freshwater > Lake | place: USA: Lake Erie, Ohio...
CATCACCATTTCTAATGGATTTAACTTCAGGTCCGAATAAAACTATCCCTGTGGTAAATTTCTCTTCTAAAAAGAAATTGTAGGTTGCTGACCTGTTTTCTATTGTGGTATTTTTTAACATTAGAATACAAATATAGGTAAAAAATAAAAAACCCCAAAATTTTTTTAAGATTTCAGGGTTTAAACTACCAATTAATTTAGAAAGGGGTTATTTGGTTTGTATTAATAAATATATGGTTAATTTAAAAAAGTCAAAAATTCTTTTATTAATTTCTTAATATTTATTGGTATGAGATTAAGTATTAACGGAAACAAGTTCAAAGTAAAAATAGCAAAAACCCCAAAAGAAACTCAAAGGGGTATGATGGGTAGAGATTTTGATGAGACCTTTAATGGTATGTTGTTTATAATGGATGAAGGACAACATTGTTTTTGGATGAAGAATTGTATTACCCCTTTGGATATTATTTTTATTGAAGATAATATTATCACTAAAATACACCATAATTGTCCTCCTTGTCTTTCTGAAGAATGTAAAAACTATTGCGGTACAGGTGAAACTATCCTTGAGTTAAGGGGTAAAACTTGTAGAAAATTAGATATTAGAGAGGGTGATGAGGTTTTAATTTGAGAGTCTCCTCCAACAAGGGATTCGTACTTAACCACAGATAATGTGGTGTATAACCCTCTAATTTGAGAGTCTCCTCCAACATGATGTACAGCCAAAAACAGGATATACTGGTGTATAACCCTCTAATTTGAGAGTCTCCTCCAACCAGTATCTCATAACATCCTGTATTTGCCGGTATTCCATACTGAAAAGTGATTCAAAAAATGACCAAATTTCATCATAATCAAAATAAAAATCTTTAAAAGTTTTATCCTGTTCCATCACAACTTTACCATTTTTCCTAAAGAAAATTGAATTTGGATATTTTTCTGACGTAACTATTTCCAACTGGTCTGGACTAAATTCAGAGTTCATAAATTTAAATGCAACTTTTTGTATTTTATTTTCTGTTATTATGAATTTCATTTTGAACTACTAATCTTCTCTTGTAATACTCTTACGAATTCCGCCTGTATCATTTTTGTAAACTTAACATAAGGAGCATCTTCTTTATTTGGGTCGTATTTGTATTTACCTTCAGGTGGTCTTTTACTTCTTCCTAAGTAATTTAAATTCGAGACGTTTGTTATACATCGATGACCCCCACTGCCAGCTTGAATTAAATCCCAAGCATTAATTGTAATCCCGTCTAAAAATTCTTTTTCATCTTCAGATAATTCTGTAAATGGCATTTCCATAATTTCACCAATATCTCTTAATGTTTGTTTTCCACCTTCCATTGTTTTATATTTGTCACCATATAAAGCAACAAAATCTTTAAATGTGAAACCAACTGATTCGCTTGTGAAATCTTTTGAACTTTCTGAAATCCATTTGATTGTTGATAATGAAACTTCTTTTTGTTTTAACTGTCCTTCCCATTTAGATAAAACTTCTTGAGCAATCTCACCTAAATTAACTCCTTTTAACTCTCTTTCTTTTTTAAATGGATTACAAGACGCTTGGACTAAACCTAACGGCCATGCGATTACTAAAAAGTCGGCTTCAGGATTATTCTTAAATGGTGTATATCTGTCGTATGAACCTGGTGATGTCATTTTACCTCCACCATACTGAACAATAATATTATCCATAACTTTAACGTTTGGATGTTTTTTCATTTGTTCAATATACCCTTCTTTATTTTTCTGTAATGTTTCGGTACTTGCATATCCTTTTTCTACCATTATTCTTTTAATATTTAAAAGAATATTAAGTAAAGAGGGCGTTGATGTCATAACAAGTTCTTCTAAGAATCCGGGTTTGTTTTTAAATGCTAATAATAATTTATTTGCAACTAAACCCATCATCATTTTATTTCTAGTCGCCGAAGAATCTTTATCTAACCTAAATAGATAATTAATCACTTGGTCAACCGATATGTTTTGAACCGCATAATTTGCCGAGTCAACCGTTGAGATTAATGATAAATCGTCAGTGTAAAACACGTCCTTTGGTGATACAATTTGAGAGATTGTTTCTACGTTTGACCTTGATGGTCTAAATGAGGTTGACTTTGTTTCATCAGCACCAGCTTGTCTATCGTGGTGGTCAGTATGTATTTTAAACATTACCTTTCCGTGAGCGAAATCAACTAACACTGGCATGGTATCTCCTTCACCATCATTTTTCTTTACCGCAAACTCTTTATCCCCGTATTGAATGATGTGAGCATCGACAACGTCAATGCCATAACTTTCTAAATATTCTCTCATAGCTATCGCGGTTGTTACCCCATCTAAGTCTTGATGGAAATATATTTCAGCTTTTGGGTATCTTTCTGCGAGAGCGTTTATGTCTCTAATACCGCTTTCTTTTAATAATTTTTTGTTTTTCATAATTTAACTTAAAATTGATAATTGTGGGAATAACGCGGAAAACAAATCCCCTGTTAAACTTTTTTTATTTTCTTCGCTATCTGTTTGTGTTGTTTGTGTTGTTTCAGTGTCTTGTTCTTGAGTCATATCTTCTTGGGCGTTTTTTTGACCCTCATTACTTTTGTTATAATCATCCAATTTAGCCTCAAAATTTGGTACCATTTTTTCTAATTCTTCAGGTGTTGTCTTCGTATTAACAATCCCCAAACTGTCAAGTAATCCCAAATACCATTTACTTCTTCTCATTAATGACCTTGTTGCGGGATTACCACCCAATAATCTGAAACTACCAGCGTTTAATTTGTGCCAAAGTGGTGCATCAGATTTCATATATTTAAACCAATTATTCCCAACGTCTTTATATCCTCTAAACACTTTTGAAGTTCCTTTAACTTCAGTACCGACTAATTTAAGTTGTGATGACGCGTTTTTAAATAACGCCATATACTCTTCAACTAAAGGAATTAATTGTCGTATAGCGGGAAATTTATTGACAATTCTTTTCATCATAGTAATTAAAGTAGTACCCCATTGTGGAACTTTTTCTAAAAGAGTTTTTAAAACTCCTCCTGATTTATTCGCAACACCCGCCATTTTAGCGGCATCCCCCGCGATTACCGCAGATTTAAATGCTCTTGTAGCTTTACTTCCAATTTTATACGCTCCAACGACCGGTTTTGCGATTAAGTCTCCTAAATAAGGTATTGCCGAAACCCAAGATAAAAGCGCAAATAACTTATCTCCTTGTCTCCAATAACTAATCCCGTTAACAATGTCTATCGCTCCTGTTGGGTCAAATATTCCCGCAATATCTCCTAAAGTATTGTACCATTTAGCTTCTTTGAGTAAATGCGATTTTTCAGGGTAAGATTCTTTCAGAAACTCAATTACAAATATTTTTTCATTTTTAGATAATTTATTCCATTTATCTTCAAAAATTTTAATTTGTTCTTGTTTATAGATTTCTGAAAATTTTTCTTTTAATTCAGATTCTTTTAAAATTATTTTTTTCATATTTTAAGCGGTTTTAATTTGATTTTGGTTATAATTAAAATTAGTTGGATTTTGTTTATAATTTTGTGTATTTTGTTTCGCCAATTGATTTAATTTATTTACCATATTATTTAATGATTGAAATCCGTTTGCCGCCCAACACATTAAAAATAAAAAAACGTCTTCGTTAGGTTCAGTTTCAAATAATATATGAGGACGTAACATTTCAATTGTTATATTATCACTAGGGGTCAATTTAAGTAAATTCCTAATACTTTGTATGTTTGACATTTTTTCAGTTTCAGAGCAAATATATTCTTTACTGAGTCCAGCACTTAAACTTTTATTTAAAATTCTTGTCCATTCACCCATAATTTTTTCAGTCTCAATTTTAGAAAAATTCATTTCACTACTAATAATTTTAGAATTAATCTTATTGTTTTGTTTAAACAAAGTTGCCGGTGTTTCTTTCTTAGTATTTGGACCAACAAATAATTCTTTTATTTTTTGGTCAGGATTTAATGGATGTACATTATTGTATAACGAATGCTGTATTTCATGAATTAATGTTCCGTATCTGTCTTCATCTTCCGAAGAACAATTTACAAAAACAAAAAAGATGTAACTAGTAACATTTAAAACAAATGCGTAGTCGTCTTCTTCACCACCCTCAAACCTAAGAAACTCATTTTTACCGGATTTTGTTTTAAATTTTAATATCTTTCTTTTAATATCATTGTTGTCATAAACAACTAACTCTAATTTATCTAAAGTTTTTAAATAATTATCAAATATTACCTTTACCTTTGAGTCATCGTATCCAAAATTGTTTTTAAATTTTTCAACAGTTGTTGGGTGATTTACCCACTCTTTCCAATAAAGAACCGCCTTTTTAAATATTGGTTCTATTTCAGAATAACATTTAACCTTCTCTTCGTCCGGTTTTTGATTTAAATTATCAGTATTAATTTTTAATTGTTCAGATATATTTTTTTTAATAGCGTTATGATGTAGTTTAAGAATCTCTTCTCTCTCACTCTCAGATATCAATATTTTTTTTACCATTAAATATAAATATCATATAAATAAAAAAAGGAGGTTAAACCTCCTTTATACTTCCATTTTTAATTGTCGTTTCTCATTTACAAATGGTGTTATTCTATCTATCGCTATTTGTGCGTAGTTTGGACTTAATTCAATACCAATCCATCGTCTATCAAGTATCTCCGCCGCTACACAGGTTGTTGCTGAACCCGCAAATGGGTCTAAGACAATATCATTTTTATAACTTAATATCTTTATCGCCTTTGTAGGTATGTCCATACTAAAACAGGCTTTGGTTAAAGGTCTTGAATCATTTAAGTATTTCCATTGCCCGAAAACAAGTTCCATAAACTCTTTCTTATCTTCTTCTTGATAAACATTTTTCTTTTTAATTGTTCCATCTTCTTGTTCAACATCCATTATTTCACCTTTCCATTGGGGTTCACCTTTTTGGAGTTTTTTTGGTGAGTTTTTATAAGCGATTATTATACATTCTTTAGGATTATATAAATACGGTTGGCTAGGACTCATCCAAGACCCCCAAGCGGTGGTTTTACTTCTATGTGGACTATCTTCTTCCAAGTCAACAATACCAAACCATTTAAACCCTATTTTTTTCATTACATTCCAAATTTCAGAAACTATAAAAATTCTACCGCCTCTATCTTTTAGATTTATTTCATAAGGCACATTTACACAAATTCTACCATCATCTTTTAAAATTCTAAAAGTATTTTCTAACCATTGTTTAGAAAAATCTAAATATTTATCAATCGTTGTATTATCGTCATAAACATCATAATTAATATTTACCGAATAAGGGGGACTTGTAACTATTAAATCTATTGAATTTTCAGGAAGTTTTGACATAACTTCCACGCAATTTCCCGTTATAATTCGACTCAATACTTGTTCTATATTCTCTATATTTTTCATAATATTCTTTTTTTCTATTTAAATGAATTTTGGATTCCTCATAAACATAATCTAAAAAATTTATAATTCCAATTATATTGGCGATTTTAATAGTATATTTTTCAACATCTTCATGAATCCTACCAATATTTGGTATTTTAGAAATAACATCAATTAAAAATTTTCTGAATTTTTCAGATGCACATACTATTGTAATAACCGACATTTTAGTTTTTTCACTATAAAAAAAATTTCCATCACCATCATAATACCCTCTTATAAAATCTTTATAAAATTTTTCATCTATATTCGGTCTATCAATGGTGAAAGTTTTTCTTGGTGTACATCCATTGTTAATTAAATCATTAACCAATTTAATACTATTAATATGTATTGAACAATTTTCGGATGTAGAAGGTGTTCCTTTTTTGGAGATTGTTTTATTTTGACGATAAGTTATCTTGTGTTCGGATTCGATAGTTTTTTTAAATAAATTGAGGTGGTCCTCATCCTTTATTGATAATTTCAAAACTATTTGGCCACCTGTTTTTGTTTTTCTAACACATCCATCAGCATATAAAAACCCCAACCAGTAGGCCTTTTCTTGGGTATTAATATCCTCAAAATAAAAATGGTTTACATCATATCTACGATTTGTTAATTCTAAATTATTTTGTTTTAATATACGTTTTATCGGTCTTAAAGAGACTCCAAAGCTTTTAGCCACTTTTTTTAAGTTATTTAATTCTTTATATCGTTCAAGAACTAAATTATAATCTATATCTATTCTACTTCCCATATTAATAAATATGGGTTAGTGTGTAGAAAGTCACAACTATTTAGTAATTTTTCCAGAGAGTTTCAACCTTTGTTTTCTTATTAAAGTTCCCGTCCATAGTTTTAACTTCAAATTGGTGTTTTGTAAATCCGTTATCTGTTAATTTATTATATAGTTCGCACTCATAACCACTTATTAATATCATAGATTTTGAATTGATAACTGAGTCAATAAATTCTTCCTGTTTTTTATCATCCATATCTTCCTTATACCTTGCCTCAGTTCTAGTTGATTGATGATAAGGTGGGTCACAATATATTAATGTATCAGGATTGTTATACTTCTTAATTAACCCAACTCCATCAGTATTTGATATAATGACTTTAGACAATCTATCGTGTAATTCAGGTAACCTATCTATCGATGATAGGAAATCTGATACCGCTTTACTCATAGTTCTTCTTACGTGAGTATTCATTGAGAATCCTCCTATTCCGTTATGGGATGTTCGATTAACATAGAAGAAGTAAAATGCTCTTTCAACGATTGATAATTCTTTTTTAAGTTCTTCCTTATATTCTTTTCTTATATCATCTGAATAGAATACCAAATCACATTTTTCTTTAAACTCTTTGAAATACTCTGGTGTTGATATGACTTTGTATAATGAGTAGATATTTTTCTCCAGGTCGTTATATATTTCTACATTCGCAATTGGTTTTTTAAGTCCAACTATGTAAGTTCCGGCAAATGGTTCAATGTATGTTTTATATGGTTCGGTTGGGAAGTGTTCAATTATTTTATTATAGAAACCTCCTTTACTTCCGAAATACCTTACAGGTGCGTTCATTTATTTTTTAATGTTTCAATGTGATGTGCAATATACCAGATACTTTTCTCTAAATCCTCGATTTCTTTTTCTTTGTTTTTCTTTCCGGCTCTTGAGATATACTTTACCGCATTTCCCAAACTAAATCCAAGACCCCAATTATCAATAACTTTTATGGCTTCATATGGATTTGATTCTCCTCCGTAATGACCTGGGTGATTTACCTGTTCCTTATTTTCCATACTTTTTTACTTGATATTCATTTTCAATCTTTTCGATAGTTCCAATTTCAATTAGTTCGTTTAATAAACTAATTGCTTCACTTTTATCTGTGTGTAACACATTATAAACAATATACTCTAATGTCAATGGTTTTTTTAAATTCGACATAAGAAGATTAATTTTATCAGTCCTGTCCATCTTTTATTATTTTATATATTTCTTTATCAGTTTTTCCATTTACATAGAGGTCAAACACTTTTGTTGAAAAGTCGTCAACAAATATATAAGCATCTGCCGAAAATAATTTTGAAAGTGGTTCTTTCTCTTTTAATTTTTCAAGAATTTTTTCTTTGTCTACGAATCTTGTATTAAAACTCATATTTAACTAATTTTGATTTTTCTAAATTTTTTACTTGTTGACCAATATAAGACATAACCTTTCTTTTAAAGATTGGTAATAAGGTTTCATCCATCGGAAACATATCGTTAGATATTATCTCAAATATTGGAGACCCGTTTTTTGTATCTTCTTTATAAAATTTAGAGATAATTTGTCTGGTTGTCAAATCCTCTTTATCTTCTTCCAAAATTAATTTTAATGTCGCCCTTTTAATTCCGTGTTCCTTGTTGGTTATTTTAAATGTGTACTTCCAAACATACAATTTGGTTGAGGACTGATAATAAAAATAACCTATATTTGAATTTAAATATTTTTTGTTCTTTCTTAGCTTGACGATGGTTGCATCATAAACGACCGACCAAAATGCTTTGGTAATATTAAAATAATCGATAAGTTTGGTATGACTATATTTTAATATCTTTTTATATTCGTCCTTTTCTGTTAAAGATAGTTCGGGAATATCTTTTGTTTTGAGGTCAGTAATTACAAGTTCATCATCAAATGACTTTAATGTTTTGTCTGTGTAAATTATTCTGTCACTATTAATTAAACTTTGTATATTACAAATGTGTAGTGATAGTTCGGTAAACATTGGATATATTTTAAGTTCATCTAGTTTCTTATTTAACTTTTGAAAGTAGCTGAGAAGTACATACTCTCTGTGTTCTGAATCTATTGTTCCGTCAAAAACCCAATTTGTGTCTAATATAAATTTTAAGTCGTCTTTCTTTTTCATATTAAAAATAATATGTGTATATTATTTTATGTAAATTAATTTACTCTCATTACATAAAACAGATTACCTTCTATTCTAACATAATCATAACCACCATCATAACTATTCATAATTCCCCAACCATCGGACTGAACTAACTTGTTTGCGAATTCATCATTATCTATAAAATCTCTTATGTCTCCACCATGCTCTTTAATCCATCTTACTTTATCATCATTAGCATCACTAATTCTACTATCTAAAGCATCTTCAATCATTTCTTCTGTCGGTTCGTCAGTGTCAGGTTTAATACCTTCAATTTCCTCTTCAGCGGTCTCTTTTTTGGTTGTAGCATCATCGATTAACTTTTGAATTTCTTCGTAAGCGGTTTTATAGTCTTCAGGTTCTTCAATTTCATTATCTAGTTCACTTTGTTCATCTTCCTTATCAGAAATAAATTCTTCGAGAGTTTCAACATATTTTTGTAATTCTTCAATTCTTTCTTCTTGCTCACTTGTTAAACTATAATCTTCATCATTAAAATAAACTTCAGGATTGTATCTAATATCGTCTTCATAAAATTCTCTCACATAACTTTCAAAATATCTTTCATTAATACAATCGTCAACAAAACCGGGATTAAATCCGTCAAGACCCACATCATCTATATAACTCTTCGCGTATTCCATAGCAGCTTTATCCATTTCTTCTTCAGTACCAACCGCATATTCTTTGTCCCTTCTTGAGTATTCTAATATTTCAAAGGTTGTTAGACCATAATGAGTGTATCTTTTTTCATACAAATCGTAAACATCAAATTCAGGTTTTAAGTCACCTAATTCTTCCTCTATTTCTAATATCCTATCGTATATTTTTCCATATTCTTCACTATTATCACTTTCATCATATTTTTTATTTAACTCTTCCAATTCTAATTCTAGTGATTTTATTTTTTCTTCTATTTCCTCATCGGTCTTATTAACTTCTCCATCGGACTGTAAAATTTTATATACCGCAATTGCCTTTAAATCGACATCATCAATTGTGGGATTGTCAACTTCTCTAGTTTTATTAATTCTATCTTCGGACATATTATCTTTCTTTTCTTGGATTTCTTCCATATCCTTTTTCTTTCTTAAAGGAGTGTTAGAATCCCAAATGTGTCCTGTGATAATGGTGTTTCCCAAACTTTCAATATTTGTACTTGAAATATCTAAATTCCCAACAACTTTCGCGATTTTACCTAAATTATTTATTTTAGCACCCCTTAAATCAAGATTACCCTTAATTAATAAAGGTTTTCCTTGGAATTTTTTTAATTTTGTTACATTTGGATGTTTTCCTGAAAGTTCGAATAGTTCTTCAAACTCTTTAGCGTTAATCTCATAATAATCCTCAGATTCTTGTTCATTAAGATATTTTAAACTATTTAACACTTGTTTTTCTAAAAGAAGTTTTCTATTAATCATATCTATAAATATGCAAAAATTATTTAATCTACGTTTACTAATTCATAAAGTTAATGATATTTATTTATAAAAAATAAACCGGAATTTAAAAAAAATTACTATGGGCTGCGGATGCAAAAACAAAGGTACTAGTCAACCAACTCAGACTCAATCAGGTCAATCACAACCTCAACCTGCCGCTAAACAACAACCAACTAATCCTACTATTCAGGAGTCGATTAAGAAAGTTGTTGAAAAGTATTATAAAAAATAATGCTTGCGGGTTTGGCTACTAATTTAAAGGGGGGAATTTTCCCCTTTTTTTATTTTAGTATTTAACATATTATAAATTTTTACTAACAATTATGTATGAGATATATAAATCCAAAATCAAAGAGAGGTTTAGTTAATAAATTCGCAGAATTTATTTTATCAGAACTAAATAAAAATACAAATCATAAGACAAAAGTTGAAGTTTCTTTATTTGACGCGTTTTTTGTCATTAACGGTAAAACAGAATCCCAAAACTTAATTGATATGTCGGATGTTCAAAAAAGATTCTATGACATTAATAAAGAATTATTTGAGCACGTTGGTATTAAAAATATTAACACAATTGATATTATAAAATATAACACGTCTCCTGATATTCCTTCAGAACAGCATTTTGATTTTTATGATTCGTATAGACCTGTCTTTAATAGAAACGTAATTGATTTAGTAAAAAATATTAAACAAGATTACCTATCAATTAATTATACGGATAAGTTAGAGGTAGAAACTTTTAATGAACCTACGAGTGAATTTACAACTTATTCGTCAGGTGTTATAACCTCTGAATTCCCTTATGGTTATAGTTTAAACACCAATAGAGCTTATTTATATTATTCTGAATATATATCAAATCAATTGTTTAAGGTTTGTTTATGTGATAAAATTGTATTCAAATATTCAACAAATATTAATGAAGAATCAAATGACATTATGATTGATATTGAGAGCGATTCTATTTTCTCAGATAAGGATTTGAAGTCTTTGGTATTAGATGTATTTGATTTTAACCTAAATAATTTTACAGTAACCAAACTATCAAAACTTGATTTTAATTCAAGTATTGATAGTCAATTAGAAAAATCTGATTGGTTAGTGATGGATAAAATAAAGGATTTAAATCTATTTTAAACTCTCTTTGAGTGGGAAACCACTTGATAAAAATCTTTCTTATCTTCGCAGTAATCTTGTAGTAATTTTAACAAACCTTTGAACATAAATGCTCCTTCGGTTTGTTTTTCGCATTTAATGAAGAGTTCAATTAGTGTTGATAGGAATTCAATTGTATAAACTCCAAGGTGTTCCATTCCATAATATTTCTCACAAAAATATCTTTGATATGTTATTTTATAGTTCTCTCTTTCTTCTTTTGTTTTGAACGGTTCGATAATATCATAAACTTCAATCCATTCTTTAATGTATTCCAACATTTCCAATTTGGCGTATTCTGTTTTTAACAACACATCAAATATCCAATGGGTGTGAGAAGGAGCTCTTAATCTTTTATTAGGGGCTTTATATTTTATAATATAATCTAGTTCAGGGTTACCACCACGGCTACCCTGATAGATTACAAACGTGTTACCATCAATTAATTCCCAAGAATTAATGGGTTTATGCACAATTCCTTTTTTGGTAAATTCAAGTTTCATTTTTTAAAATGTTCTTTAATTATTCTTACTCCATCATCAATATCTGTAAAATCTCTATCGGGGGCAAATAACAAACTATTCGGATTTTCGTCCGGCGATTCAACAATCATAAATGCCGGTACATATTCGTTTTCAGTTATCTCAACAAAAAGGTCATACTCATCTGAGTGTTCATCAATATCTCTTTCGTAATATTCGATATTACCCTCATTAAGTTTATCTTTTAATGTTTGGCAATGGGGGCATCCCTTCATTGTATAAACAAGTAATAACTTATCCATTTAATAATTGTTTAGTCAAATCATTTATTTGTGATTCGGTTTGCATACCTTTAACCGTATTAACATCAACACCATTTGAGAATGAGATAATTGTTGGTACCGCTCTAATTCCCATTTGAGCAGCAAATTCTTGGTTATCCTCAACATTCATTGTGTATAATTCTACGGGAGAATTACTTTCTCTTAATTGTTGGGCAACTTTTTCAAATGTGGGTTTCATCACCTTGCATGGTGAACACCAAAACGTATAGAAGTCAACAATAACTTTATCCCCATTTTCAATTTTTTCTTTTAATAATTCAGCACTAATTTCCATTTTATTTTATTCTTTTTAATGTGTTTATAAAAAACTCCGAAGCGTTCTTTCTATCGGGAGTTGTGAATATAAATATAGTGTCGTCACTATATATATAAACCATAATTCCATTTGAATCGTATTCGTATAATCTTTTTTCTTTTATAGGTTCGTCAGAGTTTACGTACTTATCGTGAAACCAAACTAGATGAAACTTATCTAAGTATTTAACAATTTTATCGTTTACATTAATTGTTTTAACTTCAATAAAAGAAGGGTAGGTATTAAATTTTTTTATAAAAAAATCAATACAATGTTGTGGTATTACATTTCTACTTTCTCTGTCCATTTTAATTCTTTATTTCCTTCTTTACTAAATTCACTTTCACTACTAAACACTCCTTTAGGATATGTTATTATTAATTTAGGATTTGTAAACTTTTTTTCTTTTAATAATTTATTAATTCTTTCATCAAGTAATTTAACAGGTTCACTCCATTCCATTGTCATCGGATAGTTAAATCTTCCTAATGTTTGAACTCTTTTTAAGACGACTTTATCATCATTCATTTGTATTCTATATTCAATGGTCATCCTTTCTTTTGATTCATCTTTATCTTTCCTTAAAGAAATGATTAGTGATGATGCTCTATTAATATAACCTTTAACACAATTACTTTGAATGTGGGATTCTCTATTATAATCGTCAGACTTTGTCAATAAGACAGGGTGATAATTATTATCTAATGTTATTACTTTATTAATCCCATCTTTAAATTCTTTAGAATAAACTCTCTCATATGTTCCGTTAGTATAGAAACTATATTTTTCAGTCCAATCTAAATGTTCAAACGAAAAATCATCATAGTTATTACTTTTCCACTTAATAGGTTCAAATTTACCAATCTTCGCAAACATTCTCAGATGGTCAATAAAAGTTTGTTCGTGTATATTTCCATTAACAACCAGTTTAAAAATTTCAAAAGAGTTTTTTAAATCTAATTTATTTTTAACAAAATCATTAACATTAACCGAACTATAATTACTGATATTACTTTTAAATATTTTATATAATATTTCATCTGACTGATTCATTATATAATCTTCACCATAATAATGAAATGCCGACCTAATTGTGTTTGGGTCGAAATGGTCTAAGGTATGTAGAATTTTTTTTATTCTAGTTCCGCTCAACTTATTAACCTCCATTATTGAATCAATATACTTATAATCATTTTTTACATAAACTTTCTTCAAAGGTTGTGGATATGTGTGGATAAATGTAGTCCAATTATTAGGTAACTTAACTCCCTTACTCTCCAAATGATAT
>Ga0315899_10005688_pt1 | contig 13439 bp, 11 predicted proteins | sample LakEriMetagenome_2_FD_203518 | JGI IMG/M metagenome (GOLD analysis project Ga0315899, IMG submission 203518) | Freshwater fungal communities from buoy surface, Lake Erie, Ohio, United States - Buoy 4 MA112 | ecosystem: Environmental > Aquatic > Freshwater > Lake | place: USA: Lake Erie, Ohio...
CTCATAGGTGTTAGTGGAAAGCTGCTGGGTTTTGCCGGACGGAAAATGAGCAGTGCAGATCCGGCACCCAAGTATGTGAATTCGCCTGAAACAGAACTTTACAAGAAAAGTGATTTTCTATTCGGAATATTTCAGGCAAAAAATGCCATCAAAAAGCAGGATAAGGTTTACCTGACCGAAGGATATACGGATGTAATTACCCTGCATCAGGCGGGAATAGAGAATGCGGTGGCCAGCAGCGGAACAGCCCTTACCCCCAATCAGATCAAACTGATTAGGCGATTTACACCCAATGTTACCGTGGTGTATGATGGTGATGCTGCAGGTATTAAAGCGTCACTAAGGGGGATAGATTTGCTGTTGTCGGATGATCTGAATGTGCGGGTGGTATCCTTGCCGGAAGGGGAGGACCCCGATTCTTACTGTGCCAAACTTGGTGGTGAGGGATTTGCTGATTATCTGGCCAAAGAAGAACAGAATTTTATCATCTTCAAAGCAAGACTGTTGCTGGATGAATGTGGTTCAGACCCCATAAAAAAATCTGAAGCCATCCGCGATATTCTGCAAAGTGTTGCCTGCATGAATGATGCACTCAAGCGCAATGCCATGAACCATGAACTGGCCCGGGTTTGCGAAGTGGATGAATCCCTGCTTGCATCAGAGCTGGGTAAATTGCTTAGGAATAAAAATCTTAAACATGAGCAGGATTTCATACAAGAGGTAAAACAGGTAACGGCTGCATCGGGAGTTGATATGCCCAAAGAAGCGCTCACTGATATTCATCAGGAACGGGCGCTTTTCAGAATATTACTGCTGCATGGAGAGGAACCATGGGATGAAAATACCCGGTTGAGCGATTTTGTGGTAAAGGAATTAAAGGAAGATGATCAGCTGATATTCAATGATGATATGTGTGCACTCATAACTTCAGAGATTAAATCGGCGAGCTGGGAGGTTTGGCCGGGTAAAAACTACTTTATTCAGCATGCAAACATGGAAATCGCATCCTGGGCTGCAGGCGTGCTGTCTTCCGGTTATGAGTTGAGCGTGGCTTATGCCGATAACTTTATTCATGTTAAAAAAGAAGAAGATAACTACCGAAATGAACTGACAGCCGTGTTTTTGTATCTTCGGAAAAAGAAATTGGACAACCTGATAAAACATTACACGCAATCATTGCAGGAGCCGGACGCTGATGTGTCTGAAATACTGGAAATGTTAAACTACCTAAATGACCTTAGAGCCCGCGTTGCCAAAAAGATTGGCGGGGTTGTGTTTAGTATTTGAAAATTGCTAATTATCCACAAGCGATTTTTCAAGAATCCTTAAAATCCGCTCCCCGCTTAAGGTTTGTTGTTTTCAATATTGTGGAAATGTGTTTTTAAGGTATTGACATTCAATAATATATGCATAAAAAATGAGTTTGGTACAATAATTGTTACTAATGGGGTACATGAAGAAACTGCTGACAACAATGATCTTTGTAGGGATGTTTGTAGCAACCGCTGCAACCCTGAATCAAAGACGTACGCTGAAGTTAGTATCTGATGAACCTGCAAAAGACCAGGTTATTATTTCAGGTCAAACGCTGCATTTCGACACATTGCAATTGTCTCTTAATACCATTCCCAAGGCACAGCATCTGTACACCGTTGCTAAAAAGAGCGTGGGTCGTTGGGCCAAGTTGTTCACCGTTATTAAAATTGAAGAAAGTGGTGCGGATGGAAAAAACAGCTGGTATGCCAAGAAGTATGCTAATCTCACCGGTATGAGATTTCCAGGTACCGGGCGCAAAACTACTGCCATACGTTCGGGTCACAATTACTATGCGGTATTTAACAACTGGTATGACTGTATGGTAGATTTCTCTCATTACATGGAAGTAATGGACGGTCTTTTTGAAAAAAAGTACGGGAGAACCGCCGCAAATGAGCAAGAAATGATCGACTTTATGTTCGGTTCTTTCAACGTCCATGGCAAATGGAAGAGCGATGTAACCTGGCTGCTCAACCATTTTCAATACAAATAATTAACTTAATTAAGAAGGCCCGTTAAATCGGGCTTTTTTATGCTGCGCCCCTGAAAATGCGAGTGCCATGAGTGAAGCAATGGCGCAAAATCCAAAAACCAGGTGGTAGCTGTTTTTACTTAAATTCAGAATCCAGCCGGTGCCTACACCGCCAATGATCACGCCTATTTCCAGCGCCATAAAAAGCATAGACAACGCCCGACCTCTGGTTTCGGGTGTACTTACACTACCGGCCCATGCAAACAGGGATGGGGCATTAAATCCTTGACCAACCCCATAGAGGATTGCCGCAAGAAAAAATGCAGACTGATAAAAAAGCAATAGTAGTGCTACCATTTGAAACGCACTGCCTATGGCAATTCCGGCTGCACTGCCCAGTCGGTCGCTAAGTTTGCCGCTAAATACCCTGACCAGCAAACTGCTGCTGATATAAACAGTAAGAAAAATACCTTTATTGTCATAACCCAGCTGTTTGGTGAAGTCTGGCATGGCGGTCAGTAATGCCCCTAAAGGAATACAAACCAGCAGCATCAGCAAAGCAGGGGGCCAGGCCTTCCAGTAAAATAGTTTTCGGGAAGGGGCAGACGGACGTAATGGTTTGGTTTCCGGTAATAGAAAAAAAATGGCTATGGCCAGAATGCCCATAATGGAACTTGAGAGAAAAAGCCCGTTTTGTCCCCACCACAAAACGATGGAGGCCCCCAGCGCATATCCTGCAGCGGTGCCGGAGTTGCTAAAAATACCCTGCCATCCGAACGCTTCTCCTCTTCTGGTTTCGGGTACAATGTCTGCCGTAAATGCGGTAAATCCGGTGGGGGAAAAACCTGCGGAAAAACCATGAATAAAACGTATGAGAAAAAATAGCCCGATGGTTTGCGCCCAGGGATACAGTAATCCGGCTATCACACAAAACAAGGCCCCGCCTATCATGGCCTTTTTTCTGCCAAGATAATCGGTTACCCAGCCACTGAGAGGCCTTGCCAGCAATGCACTGAATGCAAAGGCGGGTAAAATATAGCCCAAATATGCTTCACCATTTAGTTTTTTCAATACATCCGGAAGTTCAGGCAGAATAATATTGAATGAAAGAAAAAATAGCATCGAACCGATGCTCATTAGCCAGAAATTACCGGGAAGTTTTTTAGCCATGAAAAGCAACCAGCGGCATCTGTCGGCCTCTACCAAATGCCTTGGATGTAACCCTTAGGATGGGAGGGGCCTGGAATCTTTTGTATTCAGCACGGTTCACCATGTTAATGATTTTATCAACCAAAGCAGAATCGTACCCCTGGGCTTTAATTTCTTCCCGACTCCTTCTTTCTTCTACGTACCAGTGCAGTATTTCGTCCAGAATGGGATAATCCGGTAAGCTGTCTGTGTCTTTTTGACCGGGCCTGAGTTCTGCCGAGGGGGCTTTGGTTAAAATGGCTGCAGGGATAATTTCAGTTTCGCGGTTAATGTATTTTGCCAAGGCATAAACCTTGGTTTTCCATACATCGCCGATGGGACTGAGTCCGCCGCACATATCGCCATACAGTGTGCTGTAGCCCACCGACATTTCGCTTTTATTGCTGGTGTTAAGCAGCAAATAACCCATTTTATTGCTCATAGCCATAAGCAAATTAGCCCTGATTCTCGCCTGAAGATTTTCTTCTGTGATGTCATGGGGTAATTTATCAAAGGAGGGTTTAAGCAAATTTAGGTATGTCGTGAAAATCTCATCAATTTTCACAATCTGGTAATCACAATTAAGGTTATTACTCAGCTGAACTGCGTCATTTACCGAACCTTCACTACTATAAGGCGATGGCATGAGCAGTGCATGTACATTTTCCGGTCCCAGGGCTTTGCAGGCCAGCGATTGAACCAATGCGCTGTCAATGCCCCCTGAAGATCCCAGTATGATTTTCTTAAATCCTGTTTTGCGACAATAGTCACGGATGCCAAATACGATGGCATCATGCATCAGCGCTGTTTCTTCCGGCTCGGCAAAGTGCACCGGAATACCCAGAAAATCGCTTTTCCCAAAAGTGATGTAATCAACCTTTTCCTCAAACAGCGGCAGTTGCTTTACAGTCTTGCCTTCTGCACTGATAACCTGGCTATCACCGTCAAAAATGAGATCAGTATTGGCTCCCACCTGATTTACGTAAACGATGGGCAGGCCAAAACGCTCTATATTTCCGGCAAAAACCTTATCACGCATCCTGATTTTACCCACATTAAACGGGGAAGCGCTGGGATGAATAATGAGCTGAGCGCCGGCGTTCTTCAGCGATTGCAGTGGACTTTTGTCATACAGAAACTCATTGTATACATCCCAAATGTCTTCACATATTGCGATGCCGATTTTTACCCCTTTAAATTCAAAAATCTGACCCTCATCCGCCGGTTCAAAATATCGAGATTCCGAGAATACGTCGTAGGTAGGTAACAGCGTTTTTCGAACCACATGTTCAATACGTCCGTTTTGTAAAAAGCATGAAACATTAAAAAGTCCTCGACCCTTGTCGCGGTTGCGCATCACCCCGCCTACCACTGCGGCAATTCCCTGGCAACTTTGCGCGATGGCTTCCATGCTTTGCTCGCATTTTTCTACAAACCATTCATAATCCAGCAAATCATCCGGCGGATAGCCACAAACCGACAATTCGCTGAAAACCACCAGGTCTGCCCCCTGTGATTTTGCCTCTGTGATGGCTTCGTAAATTTTGGAGGTGTTTAGCTCAAAATCACCGATTCGGTAATTCAGCTGAGCGAGGGCAATTTTCACGATACGGTTTTAGAAAAAGACGCCAAGCTGTATTCCCAGAAAATTATTTCTGCCATCTACAGCATCATCCACAAAAACATCGGAGAAGGCATTGTCAAATCGCAGTCCGGCCGAAAACATGGTCTTGCCGCTGATTTTGGTTTCTATACCGGCTCCAATGATCAGAGAAATCCGGGCTTTTCTTACATCATCCTGAAAAACCCCATTTCCTTCAAATTTCCCCCTATCCCCTGTAAAATCATATTTATCACTGGCATCTAAATTAGGATTGTGAGATTGGGTTCCGCTGCCATATATACCGGGTGTAGTAACGGTTTTTAGCTTTTGTTGCATCAAAAACGCCGGTGATACGCCAAATTGTCCCCAGTATTTGAATTTACCGATTTCATTGGTTTTTAACTTCAGGGTAATCGGAATTTGGATGTATTGTAAATTGTAACTGAAACTGGCGTTTTTATAGGGCAGACCAATAGTTCTTCTGTCGTCAGTCCACAGGGTGTCTCCCGTATTGATTTTGGAAGGGGTAGAGGTTACAATGAACTCTGTGCTCAACCAATAATTAGGATTGTTCGCAATGTTGATATCCCCCATGAGACCATAACTGAATCCGAGTCCCAGACCATTATTTTCCATGGGACCTTCCATAATACGGGTCCAGGCGAAATTGGGACTTACCTTGAATCCAATAGCAACCTTGCGATTGTCCTGTGCGTTAATCGTGTGCATAAATGTGATGCCCATAACAAGGGTACACAAGCATAATCTGGCCTTTATTTGCGTATTCATATTCCTGTATGCAAAAAAACACAATTTTGACGAATTGCCTGTTATGTTTTTCAGCAATTATCACTTTGTTTTTTGGATGTACATCCGAAAAGCAAACGAAGCTGTCTGTTCAGGACCTGACCGCTGCAATTGAATTGGCCGGAGAGTCAGGTTTAACTGCAGACGATGTGAAGACAATAAAACAACAATTCACCAAGAAATTTGACCGTTGGTGTGTAGATATCATGGGAATTTCTCCCGTATACATGGAAAATGATTCAGTTCTGGCTGTTTTTCTTTCCCGTTTTCACGAATTAAACAAGCCGGTAATGGCTACCGTAAAAAAACATTACGCCCGTTATCCCGGGCTGAATGCAGATATTGAAAACTGCATTACTGTGTTAAAAAAACACTTCCCAGATGCCGGTGAGTTTGAAGTATTTGTGTATTTCAGCCAGTTTAGCATGACAAATACCTTTACGGATACCGTTTCAGGTAAGCATGTGCTGGGGTACAGCGCAGAAATGTTTTTGGACGACACATGCACTTTGTATAACCAGATTGAAGGAATGCCGGCATGGATGAAAAGATATGCTCGCACAGAGCAAATAGCGCCTTACCTTGGCATTACGTATCTGAATGGCCGTTATCTGGAGCGGCATCCAAGAAAAAACATGCTGGATGAAATGATTTATCAGGGTAAATTATGGTATAGTTTGCTGCAATTTGCTCCTGATATACCTCCGGCTCGTTTATTGGGCTATACCCCCGATGAGTGGGAGTTTCTACAGAAAGAAGAATCAAATATCTGGAACTTTTATATACAGGAAAAAATGCTTTTCAGCACGGATTTCAACAGGGGATACAAACGCTTTTTCATACAGGGGGAACGCACGACAGGGGCGGGTTTACCGGAGGATTGTCCACCCAGAATCGGTAATTTTTCCGGTTTGAGAATCGTGAGTGCCTATGCTGAAAAAACAGGCAAATCACTGAAGCAAATCTGGGAGGAATATAATGCAGGTAATATGTTGAAAGAATCAGGTTATAATCCCATTCGATAATGAACGATATCAAATCATATTTACAGGAAAGACTTAAGAACAATCATTTTATCAAACACATGGGTTTGATATTGCAAGATGTGAAGCAGGGTGAAGCGACCATGGCATTATCGGTGCAACAGCATCATCTGCAGCAAAATGGATTTACACATGGGGGAGTAACAGCAACGCTTTGTGATGTTGCTACAGGAATTGCGGCTTACACGGTCGTGGCTGAAGGAAAAAATGTTGTAACCGTAGATTTAAAAATATCTTATGTAAATCCTTCTGTTTCACCCAATTTAATAGCTGTTGGCCGTGTGGTGAAATCAGGGAATTTTCTGGTTTTTTGTGAGGGAGAGGTGATGGATTTACAGGAAGACGGAAGTCATAAACTTGTAGCTACATGCACCAGCATTATGGCAGCGGTAGATATTCCGGTTAAATAATTAAAATTGAACATTATCTTTGGTGAATTCGTGAACAGGGTAATTAAAAGCATATTTTTCATTCTGTTTCTAATTGTTTCTGCCGCCCTGCAGGGTCAGTCCAAAAGACTCAGTGGTAAGATTTACGCTGAGGAAACGCGTGAACCACTGGCGTTTGCCAATTTCTTTTTTCAAGGTACAGAAAAAGGTTTTTATTCTGATTTTGAAGGGAATTTCACCTGGGCCGGCGAAACATTTCCCTCCGATTCCCTCAGGGTGGAATATATGGGCTACATAACGCGATATATTAAGCTTAATAACCAATCTGCAGGCGCAATGGAAGTTGAGATGCTGAGAAAAGTAACACAGACAGAAGAGGTGGTGATCCGTCTTAAAACCAACCCGGCACTCAAGTGGATTGCCCTGGCTCAGGAAAATCGTAACAAAAACAATCCGGATAAATTGGAGCATTACCAGTGCGAAACATTTACCAAGAATACCATCGCTATCAATAATATTTCAGACAAGCTGCGAAAAGGAAAATTTTGGCAGGAAATAGGCCCCCTATTTGATACCATCAGCTATTTGAATGGCAACAAGGAAAAGTCCATTTTACCAGTCTTTATTTCCGAGGTTATTAGTGATTACTATTTCAATAAAAACCCATACCTCACAAAAGAATATATCAGAGCTTCGAGAATAAAGGGTATTGGAGTGCAGGACGGAACCTTTATCTCCCAGGTACTAGGCAGTACATTTGTTAACTATAATTTTTACATGAATACCCTTGTGGTGATTGACAAAGGGATAGTTTCACCCATTGCCGAGTCTGCCATGAATACCTATGATTACAAACTCATTCATGTAGATAAAACAGGACCCAGGCGGGTGTTTCAGATTTATTGTGCTCCAAAAATAGAAAAAGACCTCGCCTTTAAAGGATTTATTTGGGTTGAAGATACTACCGGAGCTTTATTAAAATTATCACTGGAACTAAACAGCAGTTCCAATATCAATTATATAGAAAAACTGAGAATTACCCAGGAATATACGCCTACTGATAATGGTTCATATTTTTGTGTCAATACACGCGCTGTGATAGATGCTGCAGAGGTGAGTACGCAGGCCGCAGGTGTGGTAGCAACCAGCGTTGTAACGGCAAAAAATATCGTAACAAACATTAAACGCAGTCCTAAGTTTTTTGAAACCCGGGTAACCATGGATAAGGATGCACTGAATCGCCCGGATTCATTTTGGAAACAAAACAGACACCTTCCCAACACCGCCACAGATGAAAGGATTGCGGCAAAGATTGACACACTGGTTAATCTTCCGCGAATTAGTACTTATGTAGATGTGGTTAATTTTTTGGTTGACGGGTATAAAAATTTTGGCAAAATAGATTTTGGCCCATATTATAGTCTGGTGAGTTTTAACCAGCTGGAAGGCCCCAGACTTCGCCTGGGTTTCAGAACCACCCCAACATACAGTAAAAACTGGATTGTAGAAGGATTTGGTGCTTATGGTTTCTGGGATAAACAATGGAAATACTCATTGAAAATGGAGCGCATCCTTAACCGTAAACGCTGGACCAAGCTGGGGGCGGTTTACCGCAGGGACGTGGAACAAATTGGTATTTCCGATAATGAAGATTACAGTACCGGATTGTTCACAGCATTCAATTTGCTGGGAAGTAACAACCTGAACATGAATCGCGACGCTCGAATTATGTTCGGTACGGATTTGAGAAATGGGCTGAGATTATCCATGAGTTTTGGAAACAGGGCATACCTTTTTCAAAAGGTGGGCAACTTCAATTTCGCATGGTACCCTTATTTCCCGGATACTACTGCTTATGCGAATGAGTTTTATAATACAACCACACAGATTTCACTGCGTTATTCTCCCAAATATTATTACCTCCAGAACGACAATAGGCGCGTAACATTTACCGGTATTGGTCCCGAGTATTATGGTACCTGGATTCAGGGATATAAAAATGTGTTCGGCAGCCAGTTTAATTACACCCGTTTGGTGGCCGGATTAAATTACAATAAAGTATGGGGTGCGATGGGAAGAACCGCATTTAATGTAGAGGCATCCCGGGTTTTTGGCAACTTGCCTTACCCGCTTTTAACCGTCTATATCGGCAACCAAAGTTTTGTGTATAATTCGGGTGCATACAACCAGATGAGGATTTTTGAATTTATTACTGATAGGAGCATTTCTGCCTCAGCCGAACATCATCTGAACGGTTTGTTTTTTAATCGTATCCCTCTGTTAAATAAGCTGAAATGGAGGGAAGTACTCGGCAGTAAAGCCATTTATGGAGGTCTGGACAGGAAAAATTTCAATATTATTCCTCAAAAAACCGAAGAGGGCCCGGTTTCTCAGTTTAAAACATTTACCGATTTGCCTTACATGGAGTGCAGTCTGGGCATTGAAAACATTTTTAAAATACTGAGATTGGATGCAATCTGGAGACTTACCTACCGCGAAGCAGACAACGTCCGTAACTTTGGAGTAAAAGTGAGCGTAGGGCTTGCTTTTTAAGTTATTTTTCCGTAAATTTATATCCAACTCCCCGCATGCTGTGAAAGTAGATCGGTTTTTTTACGTCTTTCTCAAAATACTTTCTGAAAGCCAGTATGAAATTGTCAATCGTGCGGGTGCTGGGATAAACATTATAGCCCCATACCGTTTGTAGAATCCTTTCCCTGCTCACTACCTGTCCTCGGTTTTCAATCAGCAGCTTCAACAGTAAACTTTCTTTTTTTGTCAGGATAAAGGTTCCTTCATTTCCACGCGCTTCAAAGCTGTCAAAATTCACGTAGTTATCTCCAAAACGATACTCATGCAGGGTGATATCATTGTCAGTAGACACCTTGCTGCGGCCCAGCAATTTTTGTACACGCAACAGCAACTCTTCCAGATTAAAGGGCTTGGTCAGATAATCATCTCCCCCTTTTTTTAATCCTAAAATGCGGTCCTGTGTATTATTTCTTGCGGAAAGAAACAGAATAGGAATTTCTGAATTGGTAAGTCTTATGTTTTCTGTAACGGTTATACCATCCACATGTGGCAGCATTACATCCATGATGACCAGGTCAAAATTCTCTTCTTTAAATCTTTGCAACGCCTGCAAACCATCTCTCACCGCAATTACCTTATAGCCCTCAGACTCAAGATTTAATTTTACAAGATCTGCAATATCTGCTTCATCTTCTACCAAAAGTAATCTGTTAGTTTTCATACGTTTGCCCTTTCTTTAAACAACAAATTAAACGTGGTTCCGTTGGGTAGATTGTCTGTAATATAAATTATGGCAGAATGCTGACGAAGCAATCTTTCTACTAAAAACAGTCCAAGGCCTGTGCCTGAGCTACTTCTGGTGCGTTCATCGCCCATTCTGTAAAACATTTTAAAAATATTTTTCCTTTCCTTTTCAGGGATACCGCTGCCATTATCTGAGACTGACATGCCAACCCGACCTTTATGAATGAAGGTTTGTATATGTACCTTTTCATTTCCAGACCTGCTGTATTTTACTGCATTGCTAATCAGGTTGCTTAGTGCCATTTGAAGCAATTCACGGTCACCACGTATGAGTAATTCGGGTACAAACTGGGTGGTGATAACGGCGGTGTCGGGTAATGAATCCTTTAATTCAGTCAGGGTGTCTTCGATAAGCTCTTCCAGCACCAGATCCTGAATGATGAAATTCATTCGGCTGCTGCTTTGCACGCGGGTAGCCATCAATACATTGTCTATGATGCGAGACAACCTGCTTACATTACTATCTGCCATACGCAATAGTCTGCCCAGCTCGGTCTGTTCTGAACTTAATTTTCTTTGGGCCGTTTGAACCGCCAGCTTACTGCCTGCTACGGGTGTCTTTAATTCATGGGTAATGGCCAGTAAAAAATTGTTTTGCTGTGCATTGAGTCTTAAAATTCTGTCCAGAAAAAGGTAAAGGGCCATGGCCAAAACCAGCATAATCAGTGTCATTACAACACCTTCATAAATCCAGCTATCCTTTTTTCTTTCATATTTTTTATGCTCATTTTTAATAACAGCGTCTTTAATTTTTACCGAAAAAATGGTTTCGAAAGAATGACCGGGATAAAATGTAATATCATAGGGTGGATATTTGGCCAATAAATAATTTTTAAGTTTTTGTGTATCTACAAATAGGGTTTGCCCCCGGTATTCAAAAGCCATAGAATCATTTCCGATGAATTTCCCGCCAAACATGTTATGCGATATTTCACCCGCAAGGTGCAAGCTATCGGACCGGTACAACTGTAATCTCAGGTCTTTCTCAGTTTTGCTGTAATTAACAAGACTGACAGCCCACCAGACAAAGGCGGCAATCATGTAGCTAATGACAAGGATGATGGACAATCTGAGTTTGTGTCTTGCTGTCAATTTCATGGCAAAGTGAATAACAAAAGTAGTTCGGATGCATTTAAATTAATTTATTTGTGATAGTTTTTACCCAAAAATGAATTTGGAAAGTAGCTTCATAGACAAACTGATATCCATTGTTGGAAAGAATAATGTGATACTGCAAAATACCTTGCTGGAGCAATATGGCCGGGATTATACGGAAGATCTGTTCTTTGCTCCCGGCTGTGTTGTATTGCCTGAAACCCCCGAATCGGTTGCAGCAGTATTGCATTGGTGCAATGAAAATCGTGTGGCGGTATATACCCGTGGTGCCGGTACCGGTCTTAGTGGTGGCTGTCTGCCTGTGAAAGGCGGCGTTGTGCTGAGCACGGAAAAACTCAATCGGATTGTTGAAATAGACCGGGATAATTTTCAGGCCACGGTGCAGCCCGGTGTCATTAATGAGGTTTTTCGGGGTGCAGTAGCTGAGCATGGGCTGTATTATCCCCCAGATCCGGCGAGTAAGGGGAGTTGTTTTTTGGGTGGAAATATTGCACACGGAAGCGGTGGCCCTCGCGCTGTGAAATACGGCACCACCCGCGATTATGTGTTAAATCTGCAGGTAGCATTGCCAACCGGAGAACTGATATGGACAGGTGCCAATACGGTAAAGAATTCTACCGGGTTTAATCTCACACAATTAATGGTGGGGAGCGAAGGATTGCTGGGTGTGGTAACCTGCATCGTTTTTAGGTTAATAGCCCTGCCCGCAAGCCAGCTGTTATTGCTGGTGCCTTTTAGAACTGCGCGTGAGGCAGCTGTGGCTGTAAATAGCGTTCTGCTGAGCGGGATCACACCCTCAGCACTGGAATTAATGGAAGATTCCGGGGTGAAGATTAGCGCTGAAGCTTCCAACACTCCATTTCCGCTGTATGAAGGGGCCGAATTTTATTTGCTGATTGAACTGGATGGTGAATCGATGGAGGTGTTAATGCAACAGGCCGAAAAACTATTTCCCATCCTGGAGGGTTGCGGTGGCATAGACATTCTGCCCGCTGAAAGTTCAGCACTGAAAGACCAATGGTGGAAAGTGCGACGCGGAATCGGTGAGACGGTGAAGCAGGTATCTATTTACAAGGAGGAGGATACGGTGGTACCCAGAGCGGCATTGCCCGAATTACTCACTGCCGTTAAGGAAATTGGTGCCCGATATGGATTTCAGAGTGTGTGCTATGGGCATGCCGGAGATGGAAATCTCCATGTCAACATCCTGAAAAATGATTTATCGGAAGAAATATGGGAACAGGAAATCCCCAAAGCCATTAGGGAAATTTTTACAGTTTGTAAATCCCTCGGCGGAACCATTAGTGGGGAGCACGGGGTAGGCCTTGTACAAAAAGATTATCTAGATATTGTTTTTACCCCCGAACATTTCCGAATCATGCAAGGGATAAAAAATGTTTTTGATCCCGGGCATATCATGAATCCCGGAAAATGGCTGGATTAAATACCGGTCCACCTGCAGGTTGTGCTCCACGCTTCCGGTTTGCCGCCAAACAGTACTTTGGTTTTTGCCCATGTGGATTGAAATAGCTCGGAGGTCCTGTAGGCCTGCAGTGCCTCGTCATGTTCCCACATACTGTAAGTGAAAAATATGGTTCGGTCTTCTTCACTTTGCAGCAGTTGCAAGCCCTTATTGCCCGGAAAAGCCCTTATTTGTTCTGCGGATTGATGAAAAACATGCTCAAAATCAACCACTGTTTCCGGTTTAAATGTCATTTTAACAATTCTAATAATCATGGTTTATCCTTCCATAAATTCGAGCATGATGACGGTTCCTTCGGTCAATCCATAGTATTGCCTGGCAGATCCTGCATTCATGGCTATTTGTAAAAAATCCCCCAGTCCGAAATAGGCAGTGGCGTAGCCCTGTTCCACGTCAAATATGGATTCGCTGATGCGATCAATTTCGAGGCGGTAGGAACTTACCGAAATTCTGAACCTGCGGCCAT
>Ga0315899_10005689_pt1 | contig 13437 bp, 8 predicted proteins | sample LakEriMetagenome_2_FD_203518 | JGI IMG/M metagenome (GOLD analysis project Ga0315899, IMG submission 203518) | Freshwater fungal communities from buoy surface, Lake Erie, Ohio, United States - Buoy 4 MA112 | ecosystem: Environmental > Aquatic > Freshwater > Lake | place: USA: Lake Erie, Ohio...
GAAAAGGCATTTGTGCTTCAGCATGTGAGCGATGAGGCGGAGTATACCGTATTGCGTGAGCTGCTCTTGCAAATGCATGAATTGTCGTTTGATGCAGAACTGAAAGATCCACCCGAATCTCTTGAAACCGCCCTGCTTCATGGTTTTGCGGAAAATGCAGAGAAGGTAAAGGGCTATCAGCAGCGTTTTGCTCCTTGGATGGGTTGGGCACTAGCGGCTTGCATCGCCGGATTTTGTGTCATCTTCTTCTGGCCTTCTGCTCAGGAGAATGAGACGGCTTCTGTGCAACCTAAGACGGAGTCCTCAGAAGGGGAGAGCAAGAAAGATGAAAGTCCTGCTCCGCAACCTGCCGAACCCAAGCCTGCGGTGTCCGTGCCAACAGTGATACTTCCGTCCGATGTAGAGAATTTATTGGCGCAGGTTGTACCGGCGTCTACACCGGCTGCTCCGCCATATGCCCAAGGATTGTATGAATATGAAGATGCGTTGAAAGCGGTAAGTCTTACTGAAGAGGAAAGCGCAGAAGACCTTGCACCTGTGGCGTATGAGCCTAGTGGACCTACAGAAGAATCTGTACAGAATGACGCAGTAATGAGCGCACCTCCTACAATGGCAGAGAAGGAAAGCGCATCCGCACAAGTTGCAACAACAGCTTCTAAAAAGACGGTAACTGCCGAGACCAAAGCATTGGGGAAGGCCAACCGCAAAAAGTCCAGAAATCCGGAAGTGCTCAAGCTATCGCAGTCCAAGAAACTCAAGGCACTGCTCAGATCCGAATAGGATTTATTCCATTAATTGGTGAGCAACAACATCTTCCATTGCTTGTCTACTTGAAGTGTCTGCTTGCGAAATTCTCTTCGAGCATAGAGTGGTGCCTGGTCATCATAATGCGGGCTAAGCAAATGTCCGCTTTCTCCGGAGGGTGTAATGTTCAGGCCGTTTTCGACATCTGCGAAATCTACCATCGTACGCATCTGCGAACCGAAAAACACCTTGGCATACACGGTACTGTCGAGGTAAAATCCTGTTTGATGAATGGTTTCATTGCCTCCCCATACCTCGCGCTTCTTGAGGTTGAAGAAAGGACGCAACGCTGCCACCTCACCCAGCGGATGCTTTATTTCAAGAGATGCCGATTGGCTCCAGGTCCACTTTTCGGGATTCTTGCCAAACGCTGTGGTAAGTTCTTCGTGCGCGCAACCGAATGCTTCAGTCAGTATCTCGGTCATAGTTTCACGGGTTGGCGTATTCACCTTGTCCCACCACACTCCTTCCGGGTGTTGTTGAAGGGCTAGCACGCTGCGCTGAAATTGGTGTGAAGTGAGAAAGAGATTGAACATGTCTTTTCCCATCTCATCGGCCATTGCCAAACGCATGGTATGGTAAAGCATGCGGTTATAGATTGTCGGCGCAACCAAATCCGGGGTGTAATCACCGTTCCACTGCATCAGTGGTTTAAGATCTAAGAAACGTTTGTCCGACGAAAGCGTGGATTGCTCCAACATACCCATCCACTGCTGCAGAATGTCTTCGTCCACTTCGCTGCGACAATCGTTAATGAGCCCTTTCATCTTTTCGAGCGTCCATTCATTTTCGGGTTCGAGCAACGCTTTAATACGATCGGCCCGATACTGTGGCTTGTAATAGCCGGGGTAGAACAAAGGCTGGTGAGAAGTATCGGAGGCGTATTTCAGCAAATCATCGGGCCAGTCGTTGGCACTGTAGATAAAACCGTGCTCCGGATCAATGCATCGTGGATTCATTTCAAATGGGTAGTAACCCTTCCATTCGTTGGCTGCTTTACTGCCGTCGTGAATGGTCCAACTGTTCATGTGTTCGGGGCGTTCCACCAAGCGAGCCGAAGCCCACCAAGCAATGTGGCCTTGCGCATCGCCGTAATTGATGCTTAGGCCGGGGGCATGTATCCCAGCAACGCCTTGCTCAAATGCATCTATATCGCGGGCCGTATTGAGCTGCCACAGGGCTTCGATGTTGTGGTTTTCCTGTTGTGTGTAGGTCCATTTCACGGCAACGGGTTGTGAGGGCATGGCTTTGAAGACATCGTTGATGATAGGACCATGACGCGTTACACGCACGTTGATGGTGGTGTCTTCAGCTCCCTTCACCGCAATGCGGTATTGCTTCATGGTGCATGGCTCATAGTTGCCTTCATACAGAAACAGCGTGCTGTCGCCTGCAGAAGGCTGCTCAGCATAGAAATCCATGTCGTCGTTGAGCAACATGGTTACGCCCCACGCTTTGTGGCGGTCGCGGCCAATCATGGCGAAGGGAACACCCGCCAGGTAGTGCCCATACATTTCGAATTCGGGCGATTTGAGATGTGCCTCATACCACGTTTGTGGAATCATATAACCGATGTGAGTATCGTTGCTCACGATGACCTCTCCCGATGCTGTTTTAGAACCACTCACAGCCCATGCATTGCTGCCGTTGAGCGTAGCAAAAGGCATGATGCTCTCGGTAGATTGAAACGCATCGGCCAGGCCCAACAGCGATTGGATATAAGTTGAGTCGTGCGGTGTTGTAGGTATCGCCGACTCATTCCTATGATACAAACCCATTTGCTCGAGGTGTTCCTCGCTGAAGTGCTTGAAGATGTAATCAATAACGGGTTCTGTTTTCTGTGCCATACCAAAATTGAAGGCCATGGCACCGGTAATATAATATAGGTCAACAGGTTCGAAGGTGTGCTTAGGAATACCAATAATGCTGAATTCGGGTGGAGTAGGGCCGTGTTCAATATAATAGTTCACTCCGTCGAGGTAGGCCTGCAGCGCTGCAAACATGGGAGTATCTTTCTGCTGTTGAAGGCGGGCTGCCGATGCTTCTGCGTATTCTTTCATACCCAGTGACAGAAACGTCCGATCGACCTTAATCATCGGCTGTCCGATAATTTCTGCCAACGTTCCGCTTCCGGCCCGTCGCATCATTTCCATTTGAAACAATCGTTCTTGAGCATGAACGTAGCCGAATGCCATAAAGAGGTCGTGGTTGTTTTCCGCTTCGATGTGCGGCACCCCGAAATCGTCGAAGTGGACAGCAACCGAGCTTTGAAGTCCGGTCAACTGCAATGTGCCTTCATAAGTAGGAACCGACGACTTCAACCAAAGGTATATTCCAATGGCTGCGGTAACCACGATTACGAGTAGTGTGACAAGAATTTTTTTCACGGCTGGTTATTGATGTGGGTTTGTGATAAAAGGAAAATAGGATTTCGGGACGTTAAATGTAGCGGAAACCTCAACCTTCAACCTACAACGTTCAACCGGTATCTCTAGTCCACAAAGCGGAACATACGCTTCCACCTCAACTCACCGGTTTCCTGGTAATTGGGGTCTTCTTTCGACATCCACGTAAATACCGGTTTACCCACTATGTGATCTTCAGGCACAAAACCCCAATAGCGCGAATCGGCGCTCTGGTGGCGGTTGTCTCCCATCATCCAGTAATAGTTCTGTTTGAAGGTATAACTCTCGGCGGCAGATCCATTGATGATGGCCTTACCATCTTGAATTTGCAAGGTGTTGTTCTCGTAATTTTGGATGACGCGGCGATAAAGTGCAATGTTCTCAGGTGTGAGAGCCACGGTTTCTCCTTTTGCAGGAATGTGGATAGGGCCAAAGTTATCGCGTGTCCACTTATTGAATGGCTCAAGCGGTGAGTTGGGGAACAACGCCTGCGGGTCGAAGGATTCCGGAAGAGTGTCGTTGTTCACCTCGATGCTCAATACATCCGAATTGCCTTTTAGCTTCTCATAGTCGGAAGCGGTAAACGACGATTGATAAACCGGTTCCGCTCCACCGGGTAAGGAGTTGCGGTCGTTGATGTTCACCTTGAATTCAGCATAGATCTTCTTCAGAGCCGCAGGACTCTTCACGGTAAAACGATAGCTCTGCATCACACCTTCCGGATCTTGCTGCGGTTGTCCGTTGATGTGCACTTGTCGGTTGATGATGCTGAGCTCGTCGCCCGGCAAACCAACGCATCGCTTTACATAGTTTTCTCGTTTGTCCATCGGACGGTAACGAATGCCACCAATGGCCAATGGCTTGGGGTTGCGTTGGCTTCTTTCAAAACCACACACCTGACAAACCTTTTTAATCGCAAAGTTGTTGCGAGCCATGTGCTCGTATCGCTCGGGATTCTGGGCATACTTATCATACCCGTTAGCCAGCACAATTGCTTCCTTGCGCAAGTAGCTGTAGTAATCATGCCCTGCATAAAATGGATCGACCATGATAGTGTCGCCATGAGGGAAGTTAAATACCACCGGGTCGAGGCGTTCCACACTACCGAAGCCGGGCAAGCGGAAGTAGGGCAGGCTCATGGCCTCGGTATAGCTATTGGTCATTCCGCCGGGCAATGCATTGTGCAAAAACGGAACAGAGAGCGGTGTTTGCGGCACCTTCGGACCGTAGCTCATTTTGCTTACAAATAAGTAATCGCCTACCAACATCGATTTTTCCATCGAAGGTGTGGGAATGGTAAAAGCCTCAAAGAAAAATGTGCGAATAGCCGATGCTGCAATTACAGCAAAGAGCAGGGCCTCGCTCCATTCGCGCACCATGGTCTTTTTCTTTCCGGTCCAATCGCGTGGGCCCAAATAGGGGAGTTCTTTTTCTTTAAATGCGAGTTGAAAAAATGCCCACCATGGCAACAAACCAAACATCCATTGGTCCTTGGTGCTGCGCTTTCCGAAGGCGATTGCGGTTTCTACGTTGAGTACGGCAATCATCATAAGGTTGATACCCGGACACAAAATCACGAAAAACCAATACCACGGACGCTTCAGCATTTTGAGCATCGGAATAAAATTGACCAGCGGTATGTAGCCAATTGCACTGTTCAATCCGGCTCGCTTTAGCAGCGGCGGAAGAGAGATGCTGTAAACAAGCACGAGGGCGGTAAGAAGAATCCAAGCAATCATAGGAATATGTTAATACGGCTCAAATTTACACGATGTGCGGTATTAGCGAACCTGTTGGCAATCATTGGCAAGTTTGCAAACCGTTTCGAATGCTGCAGTGAAAAATGTCAAATTACGACACAACCTTTTTTCAGCGATATTTGTGTGATTTAATATCATAAGTGAAAACTAAATTCCTGATATGCCTATTGTTATTGACCAATATTGTATGGTCCCAAACAGATGTGGCCTTTTGGTTTGCTGCGCCGGAAGTGTCGGCGCATACTGTGAATTTTGATGTCCCGATAGTCTTAAGGATTACCACGTATGATCAGCCCGCTGATGTGACTGTTGTTCAGCCTGCCGGAGGCGGAATGCCTGATCAGTTTGTTAGCGTAGCAGCGAATAGTACCCAGTCATTGGATCTCAGCGCATGGCTTGGCAATATTGAGAACGCCCAGCCAGATGTTGTCCTCAATCGTGGTTTGTTTATTCAGTCAACGGCACAGATTACGGTCTATTATGAGGTAGTCAGTAGCCAGTGCCAGTGTAATCCCGAGATATTCGTGCTGAAAGGATCCAATGCTCTTGGTCAGGATTTTTATATTCCCATGCAGAGCACGATGGATAACAATAGCGGTTATTTTCCAACGCCGTTTTCCTCCTTTGATATTGTAGCCACTGAAGACAATACGCTTGTAGAGATTACACCTTCCGCTGCCATTGTTGGACACCCGGCCAATTCTACCTATACCATTGCATTGAATCAGGGACAAACCTACTCCGCAGTGGCCACAAGCGGCTTGGGAGCCAATCACCTCATGGGCTCGCGCGTTGTGAGTGATAAAGACATAGCCATCACCTACAAAGATGATTTGCTTACGGGAAGCATGTATGGTTCTTGCGCCGATTTAGGAGGCGATCAAATTGTACCTGTTGAAATTTTAGGGACGGAGTACATCGCCATTAATGGTTTTCTCAACAACCAGGGTGATCAACTTTTTATCATGGCAGTTGAGGATAATACGGATGTTTTCTTTAACGGCGTTTCCCTCGTTACACTAAATGCGGGAGAAAGCTTCGCTACTTATATCGGAGGGCCCTCCGCTTACATTGAATCATCTGCACCTGTATCAGTGCTTCAAGCCAGCGGTTACGGGTGTGAAGTTGGTTTGGATGTCATACCACCAATTGTTTGCACAGGTTCAGGTGAAATCAGTTTTACCCGTTCTACCACCGAATCGCTTAGTGCAAATCTTTTGGTTCACAGTGGTAGTGAAGGTGATTTTCTCTTTAATGGCAATGCCGGAGTCATTACCGCCGCCATGTTCAGTCCGGTTCCTGGAACAGAAGGTAATTGGCTGTTTGCTCAAGTTACATTTAATCTCGCGCAAACGCCACTTGAGGCAGCTTCGCTGATTTCTAATACAAGCGGCTACTTTCACATGGGCTTTATCCATGGTTCATTTTCCAGTGGATGTCGTTTCGGGTATTTCAGTAATTTCTCCAACTTGGAGGCACAAGCCGAAGTGGCCGATGATGAGGTTTGTCAAGGAGAAAGCATAGCACTTTCGTGCAATTCCATAAACGGAGGAATGTATGCATGGAGCGGCCCTGCCGGCTTCTCTTCATCGGAACAGTCGCCCACCATCAGCACAGCTGTACCCGCTATGAGTGGAGAATATATTGTGATGGTAAGCGCCTTATCTTGTGAAAGTGATTACGACACACTTCTTGTTGAGGTGCATCCTATTTATGCAGTGCAGCAGGATACTTCCATTTGCTTCGGTGATTTTCTGGCGCTTCCGGATGGAAATGTAGTCAACCAACCCGGAACTTACGAATCTATCGTGCAAAGTTCGTTCAGTTGTGATAGTGTTATCACAACAGTGTTGACCTTTTCCCCTACGAATTATACGATCTCTCCGGATACGGCAATCTGCAAGGGGACTGAGGCGCAGCTGCAAATTGAGGGGGGAGCCAGCTATGTTTGGACGCTAGCTCAGAATCTGAGTTCTACTTCAATTGCAAATCCGTTGGCTTCTCCAATGACCACAACCACCTATGACGTCGACATCATTTTCAACTCAGGATGCACGGTTCAAGAAAGTATAACCGTGTCAGTTTTTGAATTGCCATTTACGGTTGATCGTGTCAATCCAATTTGTTCTTCTTTGGGAAGCCTTGAGGTCATCGCGTCTGCGGGGCTTGCTCCCTACAATTATTATATTGACGGAAATCCTGAACCAGATTTGCTTATCGATGACTTGTCTGCCGGAGTATATGAAATTGAAATAGTCGATGCCAATCAATGTGTTGGCGATACACTCATTACCTTAACGATTGAAAATTACACGCCGGATTTTCAAGTGTTGGTAGAGCCTATGCTTTGTGAAACTCTCGGAACTGTCACGGTAGTTCCCGGATCGATTGGAACAGCGCCGTTTGAAGCAGCCTTGGACGGACAATTGGAAAGTGAACTTGTGATTGAAGATGTCGTGGCGGGCACATATGTTGTGGAACTGACTGATGCAAATGGATGCTCGGCCTCAACCACAGCAGTGGTTGAACAATTATCTCCTGCAGCATTAGTCATCGATGCTTTTCCTGTGGTTGGCAGGCCGCCGCTCAGCGTTAATTTTGAAAACAACTCGTTTAATCTGCAGGAGTTCATCTGGAACTTTGGCGACGGTGTTATTTCCACGGAATTCGCACCGGATCACGTGTTTGAATTACCGGGATCTTATCAAGTGCAGGTTTTCGGAACCGATTCCATCAATGGGTGCACCGATTCTCAGAGTTTTACAGTGCTTGTTCGACCACCGTTTTCAGTGTATGTCCCTAATGCCTTTAGCCCGAACAGCGATAATGTGAATGATATCTTTGTGCCGCAAGGTGATGGTTTTGATGTTGAAAGCTACAGCCTAACCATTTTCAGTCGTTGGGGTGACGTGGTTTTTGAGACGACCAATCCGACTCAGCCTTGGACTGGCAATGTCAGGGAAAGTAATCACTTCGCCGCGGATGGCGTCTACTATTGGATTTTGCGAATCAAGCCTGATGAGTCAGCAGAAATGCTCGAGTATGAGGGTGTTGTGAATTTGTTTCGATAAGAGCAGGGTTGAAAGTTTAAAGGTATGCACTGCGAGTCAAGAAGTGTCTCTAGTCCTCAGTATCCCGTCCTCAATAAGTCCCCCATCCCAAACACCCCTCTCTTCCCCAGCATAAACTCAGCAGCCTTTACGGCGCCTAGGGCAAAGCCTTTGCGGTTGAATGCTTGGTGCACCAGTTGAATTTCATCTACTTCTGAAGTGTAGCGTACGATGTGGGTGCCGGGCACTTCGCCTTCGCGACGCGAAACAATTCCAAGCTGATGGGGATTGTCTGTAGCCTCGTTGATCCATTCGCTGCGTTCCGGGTAATTCTCCAAAACACCCTCGGCCAGGGTGATGGCTGTTCCGCTGGGGGCATCGCGCTTGGCGAGGTGATGAATCTCTTCCATCGATGGCGAGTATTCCTCAAAAGAGCGCATGATGGCGGCAAGCTGGCGGTTGAATTCGAACACGAGGTTCACGCCAATGGAAAAGTTGGAGGCGGCCAGAAGGGCTCCGTTGGTTTTTTCGCACGCTTCTTTCACCTCGGGCATGCGCGTGTACCAGCCTGTGGTACCTACGACAACCGGCACGCCTGCTTCGAAGCACTTCAGGATGTTATCTACCGCAGCGCTAGGTTCGGTGAATTCGATGGCCACGTCCGAGCCGGCAAGGTCTGCTGCCTTGAATGGCGCACTGCGCGTTGATCGCAAGCTCACGGTATGTCCTCGCTTTAGCAAAATCTGCTCGATTTCCTTACCCATTTTGCCGTAGCCAATCAATGCAATGTTCATGTATTCAGAATTGAAGTGTGAGTCCAAGGCCGTGGTGCCTGCTTCCGGCTACAAAATAGGCGGGATGCCACTGCAGCGAAAGGTCGTTGGAGATGTCGTAATAGAATAAGTGCGCATCGACGTTGGCATCGATGGCTTGCAAAATGTAAACACCTGCCAAACTCATGTAGCTGATGTCCATGAGCTTGCCATAATAGTCCATGCCGTCTTTGAAGTACAGCGCATTGCGGTCTTCAGTGGGTTCCGTTGCCGGATTACCATCGGCAGCGGCTATGTATTGACCTCGGTAGTAGCGGTAATTGCGGGAGTTGAAGTCAATAAACGCAACGCATGTGCCCAGACCTGCCCACACAACGGGCACCTTCCAATATTTGCGAAAAACGGATCCTTCTTTCGCCATGCCATTGTAAATCTGTCCGGCACCGGGAAGGCCCAACGCCAGAATAGTCGCCTTGAAGGGAGAATGCGGTTGGAGGTGCCAGCGCGAGGAGAATTTTTTACGAAAGGCTGTTTTGAAGAGTGAAGTATCGGGTGCAGTGCGCGCGCTATCGGCCGTTTGCGCCTCGGCAAACGCAGCGACCAGCAGAAAGAACAACAGCGTAATTGTTTTGCGCATAGCGTTGGCAAAGAAAATCGAACCGGGTCAAAGAACGAAGGGTATTAGAATTTATTCGGAATAAAAGTTCCGAATTACCTTTGCACCCCCAAGTCAATGAACCCTTGGGGAGTGCGTTCTTTTTTTTAAATCCAAAAAATCAAATCAATGTCACAAAACATTCTTGCCCCCGACACTTACAGCAATGAACTGAAGGTGTATGTGAACCAAGAGAAAGCGGCAGTGGACTTGCTCAACAGCGTAGGCCATCTGTTGTTCGACAAGAGCATCGAGCTCGTGTTGTTTCGCAACCACATGGTGGACGTCAACGCCACCGAAATCATGCGCCTGCACAAGTATGCAGCCGAGGTTGTGGGAAAGCCCATTTCCATTTTCGACACAGCCGATTTGGCTCGTGGACTCTACGAAATGGAATTGGCACCTGCCAAGATCGATATCGGAAAACTCGCCAGCGAATGGCTTGCAGAGCGCGATCACTTTGCCAATCAGAAAGAATTTTTAGCGGAAAAACTCCGCAATTTCATGCGCGAAGAAGGCGCAGATATTGAACCACGCGATGTGGTGCTTTTCGGCTTCGGTCGTATTGGCCGCCTGGCTGCTCGCGAGCTCGTGAAGCAGGCCGGTAAGGGTCAGCAGCTTCGTTTGCGCGCTATTGTAACACGCGAAGACGACGATTTGAGTATCAAGAAGCGCGCGGCGTTGTTTGAAAACGACTCAGTGCACGGACGCTTCAAAGGAACCGTCGATGTGGATTATGAAAACAAGTGTATGATCGTGAACGGTCAGCGCATCCACATGATCGGCGCGAAAGATCCCGGAGCCATCGATTATACCGCCTATGGAATTCAAAACGCTTTGTTGGTTGACAACACAGGCGTATACAAAGACCGTGATGCGTTGGGCATCCACCTCAAGGCTAAAGGAGTAGAGAAGGTTATTCTCACGGCTCCCGGCAAAGAGGTTCCCAACATTGTTTACGGCATCAACCACCGCGATTTGGACATCGAGAATGAAACGATTTTCTCGGCAGCAAGCTGCACAACCAATGCGATTTGTCCGGTGCTGAAGAGCATCCACGATGCGTATGGCATCGACAAGGGCCACATCGAAACCGTGCACGCTTATACCAACGACCAGAACCTGCTCGATAACATGCACAAGAAGAGCCGTCGCGGTCGCAGTGCTGCGGTGAATATGGTTATCACCGAAACGGGTGCAGGCAAGGCAGTAACGAAGGTTATTCCTGAGTTGAAAGACAAGCTTACAGCCAATGCCGTTCGTGTCCCCACTCCGAATGGCTCGTTGGCGATTATCCATGTATACCTCAACAAGGAGACAACACTCGATGCAGTTAACGCTACTGTTCGTAAGAGTGCGTTGGAAGGCGATTTGGTGAACCAGATTTACTACAGCATCAGCGAAGAGTTGGTGAGCAGCGATATCGTAGGCAACGACTGCTGTTCGGTGTTCGATTCACAGGCCACCATCGTATCACCCGACGGAAAAGGTGTGGTGCTCTATGTTTGGTACGACAACGAGTTTGGCTACACCAAGCAGGTTATTCGCCTTGCGAAGTACGTGGCTAAGGTGCGCAGGAATATCTACTACTAGAAGGGTGCCTTTAACCCCCCACACAGCACTTTCACAAATATCCAGGTCAGGACGCGATGCTGCGCGTCCACCAACCAAAAATCTAAAACGCGCCGAAAGGCGCGTTTTTTTTGATTTGAGCCTCACCCCCAGCCCCTCTCCAGTGGAGAGGGGAGTAGGTCGCTTGTGGCATTTGAAGTGAAGGTTTTTGTGTTGGTTCATTGGCAAAAAAGAGGACAAAAAAAAGCCACTCCTCATGTGCCCCCCTCTCCACTGGAGAGGGGATGGGGGTGAGGCTCCAAATAAAAAGGACTTGGTCGATTTATGCTATGACATCAGAGTGCCTATTTTTGATAGCACGATACAAACCGAAACTGCGATGAATTACACTGAAAAAACAAACGAACCCGACCTGCTCATTCCTCCACACACCATAACACCTGAACAAGAGGTTTTGATATCGCAGGCACTTAAAGCTGAGAAGATTCGTATCGAAGACAAGTCAACGAAGGAATAACAGAAATTTCTTTAATTAAAACAGGGTGAATTCCCAGTTTTTTTTTGAAATAACCTGAGCTGCTTTGGGTTTACCCAAACCACCTCTCCACAATCTCCGTCTTTCGCTCGCGCACATATGCCAGAAAAGCTGCGGCCACTATCGAATGCTTCTTGTCGCGGTGCCACACCAATCGCCAGGTCGATTTAAGCGGAAGACCTTTCATGGGAATAACCTGCAAATCGCCGCGCTCCAATTCTCTGCGTATGCCAATGAGCGGTAATATGGAAACTCCCAAACCGGCCATCACCGCCTGCTTCACGGCCTCGTTAGAGGTAAGTTGAATCTTTCGGTGAACCACTAGCTCGTTGCTATCTAAAAAGTCTTGCATGGCCGAATGTGTCGCCGAACCCTCCTCACGAAAAATGAGCGTAAGTTTTCGAAGCAAATCATGTTGACTTCTCGTTTTGGGAAGTGCCAAATGCTTGGATCCAACTAGTACGAGCTCGTTTTTCAATAATGCCAATGATTCGAGTTCCATGTTACGTGGCATGGTGGATACGAGCGAAAGATCTACGGTATTGGATTGTAAGTCTCGTGCAACGCCTTGCTTGTTTGAAACATCCAACACAAGTTCAACTCTCGGATGTTGCTTCAAAAAGTCTGTAAGGAAATAGGGTATCACATACTTGCCGGTCGACACAACGGATATGCGCAGTTTACCTATTAATCGATCTTCCGATTGCGCGGATGTTTTTCCCAGTGTTTCTGCCACCTGAAGCAAGGTTTCTGCAGCTGCAGCAACCTCGCGCCCATATTCAGTGATGTAAAGTTTCTTATGGAGCGTTTCCGTTAAAGGAGAGTCGAATTCACGTTGGAAATTCTTTAGTTGTATGGATATGGCAGGCTGAGTAAGATTCAAGGCTTCTGCTGCCCTGGTGATGCTGCCCGTATCGACAATCGTCTTAAATACACGCAATTGATTCAAGGTGTAGTTCATAAATAAATTTTATGTTATGTGATGCAAAAATAAATAACACATTATGATTTGAAGCCTGAGTTTTGCTGCAAATAAGAATACATGAAACAAAAAGTAACGATCGCCAAGGGTGACGGCATTGGACCCGAAATCATGGAAGCTACACTGCGCATTCTCGCTGCAGCCGGAGCTCAAATCGAAACAGAAGAAATCGAAGTAGGAGAGAAGGTTTATCTCTCCGGTAACACAGCCGGTATTGCACCGGAGTCTTGGGAAGTGATTCGCCGAAACAAGGTGTTTCTTAAGGCACCTATTACCACTCCTCAAGGTGGTGGTTACAAAAGCTTGAACGTAACGACCAGAAAGTTCCTGGGACTTTATTCGAATGTGCGCCCTTGCTTGAGCCTTCATCCATTTGTGGCTACCAAGCATCACAACATGGACATTGTGATTGTTCGTGAGAATGAAGAAGATTTATACGCCGGTATTGAACACCAGCAAACCGATGAAGTCATTCAATGTCTTAAACTGATAAGCCGTCCGGGTTGCGAAAAGATTGTGCGCTATGCCTTCGAGTACGCTCGTGTAAACGGTCGTAAGAAAGTAACCTGCTTCACCAAAGACAATATCATGAAGCAAACCGATGGTTTGTTCCATCAGGTGTTTGATGAGATTGCCAAGGAATATCCGGAAATCGAAAACGAGCACTGGATTATCGATATCGGAGCAGCCAAGATGGCCGATACTCCGGAAGCGTTTGATGTAATAGTGACCCTCAACCTATACGGCGACGTGTTGTCGGATATCTCTGCGCAGATTGCCGGTTCGGTAGGATTGGCCGGTTCGGCCAACATTGGAGAGGAATGTGCCATGTTCGAAGCAATCCACGGTTCTGCTCCTCGCCGTGCTGGACAGGATGTTGCAAATCCTTCCGGATTGTTGC
>Ga0315899_10005690_pt1 | contig 13436 bp, 10 predicted proteins | sample LakEriMetagenome_2_FD_203518 | JGI IMG/M metagenome (GOLD analysis project Ga0315899, IMG submission 203518) | Freshwater fungal communities from buoy surface, Lake Erie, Ohio, United States - Buoy 4 MA112 | ecosystem: Environmental > Aquatic > Freshwater > Lake | place: USA: Lake Erie, Ohio...
CGCGCCAAGGCCTCGGCCTTCGCAGCGGTGCGGTTCACCAACGTCACACGCGGCGCGCCGGCATCGAGCAAAGCGGCGGCAATCGCGCGCGCCGCACCGCCCGCGCCCAAGAGCACGGCGGGGCCGGCATCGGCGCGCCAGCCGGGTGCTGCTTCACGGATACTTTCCAGAAAGCCGAAGCCATCGGTGTTGGAGCCTTCAATCCGCCCATCGCGAAAAATCAGCGTATTGACCGCCCCGGCACGGCGCGCGAAGGGCGCGACCTCATCGCAAATCTCAAAGGCCGCAAGCTTATGGGGAATGGTGACATTGGCGCCGCGAAAGCCGAGATCCACCAGCGCGCGCACCGCCGCGCCGAAACGCTCCGGCGCCACCCCAAGCGGGATATAGGCGCCATCAATGCCATAGCGTTGCAGCCAGAACCCGTGCAGGCGCGGCGAACGTGAATGGGTGACCGGATGGCCGAAAACCCCGGCGAGCCGGGCATGACCGGAAAGCAGTTTCATTGCGTCAGAAAGCACTGCGCGCGGGCGGAAAGCAAGCGTTCAGGCACCAACCTGCCGCAGCCACTCCTGTAAATTGTAATACATCGTGACCCGGCTGATCCGCCCATCCTTCAGGGCAAAAAACGCCCCGGCGGGCAGGGCATAGCGCTGGCCGCGCGCCGGCGGCAGCCCGACATCCTGCGCCAGGTAGTGACCGTGCACCTGGAATTCGGCCGCGGCGCGGGTGCCGTCTGCCCCCACCATGATCACGATGTCACGCAATTCTTCCCGGTAGCAGCGCGCCATCCGGTCCAAAAAGGCGGCGAAGGCCGACTTGCCATGCTCTGCGCCGCCCTGATTGATGTCATGCACCACATCATCGGCCAGCAGCGCCAGCATGCCCGCCCAATCCCCGCGATTGAAGGCGGCCAGATAGGCGCTAATGATATCTTGCGTGGTGTTCATGCTGGCTTTCCTTGCCGGGTCCGGGTGGCCTGCCTATACAGCACCCCGCACGAGCCTTACGCCAGAGCACAGAACCGCCATGACCGCCAAGCCCCCCAGTTTTCAGGACATCATCCTGCGCCTGCATCGCTTTTGGGCGGATCAGGGCTGCGTCATTCTGCAGCCTTATGACATGGAAGTGGGCGCGGGCACCTTTCACCCGGCCACCACCTTGCGCGCGCTTGGGCCAAAGCCCTGGAAGGCCGCCTATGTGCAGCCATCCCGCCGCCCGGCCGATGGCCGCTATGGCGAAAACCCCAATCGGCTACAGCATTATTACCAATACCAGGTGATCCTGAAGCCATCACCGGCAGACCCGCAGGCACTGCTGATTGAAAGCTATCGCGCGCTTGGCATTGACCCCGCTTTGCACGACATCCGCTTTGTTGAGGATGATTGGGAAAGCCCAACACTGGGCGCCTGGGGCCTGGGCTGGGAAGTTTGGTGTGATGGGATGGAGGTGACGCAATTCACCTATTTCCAACAGGTTGGCGGCATTGCCTGCGAGAGGCCGAGCGCTGAATTGACCTACGGGCTGGAACGCCTGGCCATGTATATCCAGGGGGTCGAGAATGTTTATGACCTGGATTTCAATAATGAGGGCGTGAAATACGGCGATGTCTTCCTGCGCGCTGAACGAGAATACAGCGCGCATAATTTCGAAGCCGCCGACACAAAGATGCTGTTTCGCCATTTTGAGGATGCGGAGGCCGAATGCGCCGCGCTGCTGGAAAAAAAGCTCGCTTTGCCGGCCTATGACCAATGTATCAAGGCATCGCATCGCTTCAATCTGCTGGATGCACGGGGTGCGATCAGCGTGACGGAACGCGCGGCCTATATCGGCCGAGTGCGAGCGCTGGCGAAGGGGTGTTGTGAGGCCTGGCTGGCCGGCGAAGGGGCGTGACCTTGCGCTTTCGGGGGTTTTCTACCATATCCGACAGGGCTTCTACCAAAGGTGCGCCATGGGCCAGTTGAACATCAAGGACGCTGCCCTGATTGCCGAAGCGAAGGAGCTTGCGGCAATGCTCGGCACCACGGCGACCGGGGCTGTCCGCGAAGCGGTGGCGGAAAAACTGGCGCGGGAAAAAGCGGCGCGGCAGCGCAAATTCGACGCTATCATGGCGATAGCTGAGGAAGCCTCCAAGCTGGTCCCGCCAGGTGTCACCAGCGATCACCGCGATCTTTATGACGAAACCGGCCTGCCGCGATGATTCTTGATTCCTCGGCATTGGTCGCAATCCTGTTCAAGGAGCCTGAGGCAGAGCGCCTGGCTGCCACGATCCGCGACACGGACACCACGGCAATTGCCGCGCCAACCTTGCTGGAAACCGCCATTGTCGCGGAGGGCCGGACCCTGCCCGGCATGGCGGAAAAGCTTGATGCGTTAATGGGGGCCATCCGTCCCGAAATCGTGCCATTCACTGCCGAACATGCCAGCCTTGCCCGTGATGCCTGGCGTCGTTACGGCAAGGGCCGCCACAAGGCAGGGCTCAATTTGGGCGATTGTTTTTCTTATGCGCTGGCCAAGGAACGCGGCCAGCCATTACTGTTTAAGGGCGAAGATTTCGCCGCAACCGATATAGAGCCGGCAATCAAACCCCATGGCTGACTTACTGCTTGAATTATTCTGCGAAGAAATCCCGGCGCGCATGCAGGCGCGGGCGGCGGAGGATTTGGCCAAGCTGTTCAGCGATGGCTGCGCCGCGCTGCTGGAAGCGTCGCCGCGTGTGTTTTTCGGGCCGCGCCGCATTGGCCTGACCGCGCAATTGAAGGCGCGCGTCACCACCGAAGCCAAGGAAGAACGCGGCCCGCGCATTGGCGCGCCGGATCAGGCAATTGAAGGATTTTTGCGGAAGCACGGCGCCCCCCGAGATGCGCTGACCGAACAGGGGCAATTCTGGGTGCTGATAAAGCCAGGCCAAACCGTGGAAGCCCGCGCTTTGGTGGCCGACGCCATACCCGCTTTGCTGCGCGGCTTTCCCTGGCCAAAATCCATGCGCTGGGGTGGCTCATCTTCCATGGTTTGGGTGCGCCCATTGAAGCGCATCCTATGCGTGCTGGATGGTGAAGTTGTGCCCTTCGATCTGGCGCAGGGCGGTGATGATGGCCATGGCCTTGCCAGCGGTGATCTGACCGAAGGCCATCGCATCATGTCCCCCGGAGCCTTCGCGGTTGGCAATTTTGACGATTACAAGAATGCGCTGACCACGCGCCATGTGGTGCTGGAAGCGGTAGACCGCGCGGCCCTGATCCGTGAAGGCATCAACACACTGGTCGCCAAGCTAGGGCTGGAAGTGGTGCCGGATGAGGCGCTGATCACTGAAGTCGCGGGCCTTGTCGAATGGCCAGTGCCCTTGCTGGGGCGGATTGATGACGCCTTCATGGATCTACCGCCCGAAGTCATGCGCACCACCATGCGCGTCAATCAGCGTTATTTTGCGCTGCGCAATCCAGATGGCACAGCAGCGCCACGCTTTGCGCTGGTGGCGAATATCGCCGCACCCGATGGCGGCGCCGCGATTATCGCTGGCAATGAACGCGTGCTGCGCGCGCGGCTTGCAGATGCGCGTTTCTTCTGGGATTTGGACCGCAAGCAAAAGTTGGAAAGCTTCCTGCCTAAGCTGAATAGTGTGGTGTTCCATGCCAAGCTCGGCACACAAGGCCAGCGCGTGGCGCGGCTTGAAAACCTGGCTGGGCTGATTGCGGAAAAATTGGGCGCCGATGCGGCGTTGGCTCGGCGCGCAGCGCGGTTGGCCAAGGCTGATCTTGCCTCCGGCATGGTGGGTGAATTCCCGGAATTGCAGGGGGTGATGGGGCGGTATTACGCGCTCGGTCAAGGTGAGGATGCGCGCGTGGCGGAAGCGATTGCCGCGCATTACCGCCCGGCGGGTGCCGGGGATGCCGTGCCGACGGACCCGGTGGCGATTGCGGTGGCGCTGGCGGATAAGATTGACCAATTACTTGGATTTTTTAACGTCGGTGAGAGACCGACTGGCAGCGGTGATCCCTTCGCGCTGCGTCGGGCGGCTTTGGGCGTCATTCGCATTATTCGAGATAATGGACTGCGACTTCAACTAATCGATCTTGCGAATGAATACCGTGCCTCTATGCGGAATTGGCCCTCAATTCTTTTCTTGGACCAGAGCAAGCCATTCGGCTCCTCTGGCCGTCAGGCATGGACGATTGGCCTCGAAGTTCTCGACTTCCTCGCCGAACGCCTTCGCGTGCAACTCCGTGGCGAAGGCGCGCGGCATGATGTGGTGGCCGCAGTCTTTGGCGCGACACCGGATGATGACCTCAACCGCCTGCTCGCCCGCGCCGATGCCGTGCGCGGCTTTGTTGAATCAGAAGCCGGTGCCAATCTACTGGCCGCGCATCGCCGCGCGGTGAACATCCTCCGCATTGAGGAAAAGCGCGACGGCCACGCTTTTGATACCGGCTATGAAGCGCACTTGCTGAAACTGCCGGAAGAAGCCGCCCTCGCCGCCGCGCTCGAAGAAGCCGGCAGCCGCATTCGTCTGGATATCGAAGCCGAGGATTTTGAACGCGCCATGGAAGCCATGGCCGGGCTCCGCACCCCGGTGGATGCTTTTTTCGAAAAAGTGATCGTGAACGATCCCGCGCCGGAACTTCGCCGCAATCGTCTGCGACTGCTCGCCCGTCTGCGTGCCGCCATGGATGCCGTGGCGGATTTCTCCAAGATTGAAGCCTGAGGAACCCCCCCATGACACAATGGGTCTATAGCTTCGGCGCCGGCCACAATGAAGGCCGTGCCGATATGCGGAATCTTCTGGGTGGCAAAGGCGCCAACCTGGCCGAAATGGCCTCGATCGGCCTGCCCGTGCCACCTGGCTTCACCATCACTACAGAAGTCTGCACCGCCTATTACGACAATGGGCAGAAATACCCGGATGATCTGGCGCAGCAGGTGAGCGCCGCCTTGGCCCTGGTGGAAGAAGCGGTGGGCAATCGCTTCGGTGATCATCACCGGCCCTTGCTGGTATCTGTGCGCTCCGGCGCGCGGGTTTCCATGCCGGGCATGATGGATACCGTGCTGAACCTTGGCCTGAATGACCAAACCGTCGAAGGCCTTGTGGCGGCTTCGGGTGATGCGCGCTTCGCCTGGGATTCCTACCGCCGCTTCATCCAGATGTATGGGTCCGTCGTGCTCGACGTTGATCATCATCGCTTCGAGGAAATTATCGAGCATGTGAAGCTCGACACCGGGAAGAATGAAGATACGGAACTCACCGCGTCCGAATGGCATCGCGTGGTGGATGGCTATAAGGAAATGGTTGCCGAGGTTACCGGCAGGCCCTTCCCGCAAGATCCTGAAACGCAGCTTTGGGGCGCGATTGGTGCGGTGTTTGGTAGCTGGATGAACCAACGTGCGGTGACTTATCGGCGCCTGCATGACATCCCGGCCGAATGGGGCACAGCGGTCAATGTGCAAGCCATGGTCTTCGGCAATATGGGCGAGGATTGTGCAACCGGCGTGTGCTTCACGCGCGACCCTTCCACGGGCGAGAACGTCTTCTACGGCGAATACCTGATCAATGCGCAGGGTGAAGATGTGGTGGCGGGTATCCGCACGCCGCAGCCTATGGCGAAGGAACGCTCAAAGCCAACTGAGCGCAGCATGGAAGATGCCATGCCGGCGGCCTATGCTGAATTGGTGCAGGTGCGCGCGACGCTGGAACGCCATTACCGTGACATGCAGGACATTGAATTCACGGTGCAGAGCAACAAGCTCTATATGTTGCAAACGCGCAATGGCAAGCGCACAGCCGCCGCATCATTGAAAATCGCGGTGGATATGGCGCGTGAGGGTTTGATTGATCACACCGAAGCGGTGCGGCGCGTGAACCCCGCAGCACTTGATCAATTGCTGCACCCAACGCTGGACCCCAAGGCGCCGCGCAAGCTGTTGGCGAAGGGCTTGCCCGCTTCCCCCGGTGCGGCGTGTGGCATTGTTGTCTTCAGCGCAGATGAAGCTGAAGCGCGCGCGCAAAAAGGTGAAAGTGTTATTCTGGTGCGGATTGAAACCTCACCCGAAGATATTCACGGCATGCATGCGGCGCGCGGCGTGCTGACCACACGCGGCGGCATGACGAGCCACGCGGCGGTTGTCGCGCGCGGTATGGGCCGGCCCTGTGTGGCGGGCTGTGGCGGCGTCACGGTGGATTACAACAACCAATATCTCAGCGCGGGTGGCGTCCGTATTGAAGCCGGCCAGATCATTACGCTGGATGGTGCGACGGGTGAGGTTTTCATCGGCACTGTCGCCATGGTGGAACCGCAGCTTTCGGGCGATTTCGCGACACTCATGGGTTGGGCTGACAAGGTGCGCCGCTTGCGCGTGCGCGCCAATGCGGAAACGCCTTTGGATGCGGAAACTGCCAGGCGTTTTGGCGCCGAAGGCATTGGGCTCTGTCGCACCGAACATATGTTCTTCGATCCTGAGCGTATTGGCGCGGTGCGCCAGATGATCATGGCAGAAACCGAACAGGGCCGGCGCGCCGCACTTGCGCGCTTGTTGCCATTCCAGCGCAAGGATTTTCTGGACCTGTTCGAAATCATGGCGGGCCTGCCGGTGACAATCCGCCTGCTCGATCCACCCTTGCATGAATTCCTGCCGCATAGCGACTATGAAATTTCGGAAGTGGCGGCCTCGCTCGGTACCGACGTCGAAGTGATGCAAAGGCGCATGCAGGAATTGTCGGAAGCAAACCCGATGCTCGGGCATCGCGGCTGCCGCTTGGGGATTTCCTTCCCGGAAATCTATGAAATGCAGGCGCGCGCGATTTTTGAAGCGGCGGCTGAGATTGGCCGCAAGACGCACAAAGCCCCAGTGCCGGAGATCATGATTCCCTTGGTTGCGACCAAGCGCGAATTGGAAATCACGCGCGCCATGGTGGATCGCGTCGCGCAGGAGGTTTTCGCCGAAGGCGGGTATCATGTGGTCTATAGCGTCGGCACCATGATTGAATTGCCGCGAGCGGCGCTGACAGCCGATGCCATCGCCACTGTGGCGGATTTCTTTTCCTTCGGCACAAATGACCTGACGCAAACCACCTTCGGCCTTTCGCGCGATGATGCCGGCAAGTTTCTGCCGCTTTACATCGAAAAGGGCATTTTCCCGAAGGACCCGTTTGTCTCCATTGACCCGGATGGCGTGGGCGCGCTGGTGCGCATCGCGGTCGAGAAAGGCCGCAGCGTGAAGCCGGATATCAAGCTTGGCATTTGCGGTGAGCATGGCGGCGATCCGTCATCCATCCATTTCTGCGAAAGTGTCGGCTTGGATTACGTTTCCTGTTCGCCCTATCGCGTGCCGGTGGCGCGCTTGGCGGCGGCGCAGGCCGCGTTGCAATCGGGCGGGGCTGATCGCACCGCGTAATGGCTGGCGCGCCGACATCCGCGGGGCGGGAGAAGCGTTGCGGGGTATGCGGCCATGAAAGCCGCCAGCCCGGCTTTCGCCCACCCGTGCCGGAACAGGCGCCCGATCTGGATTTAAGGCCGGGTGAGCCCGTGCGGTCCACCATGGCGCGGTGGTTGGAAGCCTGCCCGCATTGCGACTATGCCGCGCCCAATATTGCGGAAGCGCATCCTGCAGGCGCGCAAGCCGTGGCGGCGGCGCCTTACCGTGCCTTGATTGCGGATACGGCGCATCCGGTTTTGGCGCGGCGCTTTCTGGCATGGGCGCATGTGCTGGAAGAAACCGGCGCTTTGCACGCGGCGGCGGAAGCAACACTTCACGCCGCTTGGGTTGCGGATGATTTGAACCGCGATGATCTGGCGCGGCAATGGCGGCGCGAAGCGGTGGCACTGTGGCGGAGCGGCCCGGCGCTTGATGCCGAACAATCTGTCCGCGTGATTGATGCGCTCCGCCGCGCGGGGGATTTTGCGGAAGCGGAAGGGGCGGCGGAAGCGCTTGCTGCGCTCAACCCGCCCGAAGCCGTGGCGCAAGTGACTGCCCTGGAAGCGCGGTTGATCGCCGCGGAAGATACGGGGCGCCATAGCATGGCCTCGGCCCTCGCCCCCCCGGCGCGGCGGCCGCATGTGACGCATCAAAAGTCCCCGGGGGTAAAAAAAAGGCCGCCCGAGGGGGGCGGCCTGAAATCCTGGCTGCGCAGGATCTTCAAAGGTTAGGCAGCGCGCCCCGTGGGCAGCACGCCATCATTAGCGGCCTGGAGCGCGAAGCCCGGTTCAAAAACGCGGCTGATTTCACCGCGCGCCAAGCCAATATCGGCAAGCTGCTGGTCCGAAAGCTGGTCCAGCGCCTTATAGGCATCACGCTTGGTGGGCCAGGTGGCGATAGCGGCCAGCACGGCGCCGATGCCGGTCCCGATCACCTTGAAGGCATGGCCAAAGGCGCGGCTGCGCGCGATGGCGCGGGCGGCGGCGGCTTCGCGGTGAATAGCCTCAATCGTCGCGGCGCGGGCCGAGAGGCTGGTTTCGAGATTGGCGAAATGCGTGTTCATGTTTAACTTTCCTTTGCGGAGGTGCTGGCCGATAGGGCAGCAACCCTGTCCGATGGCGATGATATAGAGGCTTCTGGGGCACAGGTGATGCGCGAAGACCACAGCATAGATATGCGTCAGACGCATGTTTCCACAGGAAGCCATGCAACATTTGTGAAATATTTGATCAGGAGTTGCTCATGAATCGGGCTGAACGCTTGGGCGCCTTGCGCGCTGAACTCGCGCGGATGGGGGTGCAGGGCTTCCTGATCCCTCGGGCAGATGAGCATCTCGGCGAATATGTGCCGCGTTCCGCCGAAAGGCTGGCCTGGCTGACGGGCTTCACCGGCAGCGCAGGGCTCGCGATTGTGCTGCCGCGGCAGGCGGCAGTGTTTTCCGATGGCCGGTATACGCTGCAAATTCGCAACCAGATTGATGTAGCACTTTGGGAACCACGCCACATCACGGAAGAACCGCCGGCGGAATGGCTGGCCGGCCATGCGGATGGCCTGGTGATTGGCTATGATCCCTGGCTGCATAGCGAACCGGCGTTGGAACGCTTGAAGCGCCCGGGCGTGACCTTCCGCGCGCTGCAAGCCAACCCGATTGACGCCATTTGGGCGGATCGGCCCCGCGCACCGGAAGCGCCGGCGCGGGCGCATCCGCTTTCCTATGCCGGCAAGCCATCCGCCGAAAAACGCAGCGAAGCGGCGGCGGCATTGCGCGCGGCGGGGGAAGACGCAGTGGTGCTGGCCGATGCGCATTCCATCGCGTGGTTGTTGAATATCCGCGGCGGCGATCTGGACCATACGCCATTGGCGCTTGGCTTTGCGCTGCTGTTCGCGGATGGGGCGGTTTCGCTGTTCATAGAGCCGGCGAAGCTGGATCACGACACCCGCGCGCATTTGGGCAATGCGGTGGCGATTGCGCCGCGTGATGCGATGCCGGCGGCGCTGAGTGCCTTGAAGGGTAAGCGCGTACGGATTGACCGGGAAGCCACACCTTCGTGGTTCACGGATTGGCTACGCGACGCCGGTGCGGAAATCCATGCGGGAGAAGACCCCTGCCGTATGCCGCGCGCTTGCAAGAATGCGGTGGAACAACAGGGCGCACGCGCGGCGCATCGGCGCGATGCGGTGGCGATGGCGCGCTTCCTGCGCTGGTTTGCTGAAGAAGCGCCGATGGGGGGCTTAAATGAAATCTCCGCCGCCGCGCGCCTGCTGGCGTTTCGGCGGGACGTGCCGTTGTTTCAGGCCGAAAGCTTCCCGGCCATCAGTGGCGCGGGCGAAAACGGCGCGATTGTGCATTACCGCGCGACGGAAGAGAGCCACCGCGGGATCCACCCCAATGAATGCTATTTGATTGATTCCGGTGGGCAATATTTGGATGGCACCACGGATATCACGCGCACGCTTTGGACCGGGCCGGGTGCGGCGCCATCGCGCCTGCGTGAATGTGTCACGCGCGTGCTGAAGGGGCATATTGCGCTTTCCACGCTCTGCTTCCCCGCCGGTGTCGCCGGGCCGCATTTGGATGCGCTGGCGCGGCGCCCATTATGGGATGTGGGGTTGGATTATGATCACGGCACGGGCCATGGCGTTGGGTCCTATCTTTCGGTGCATGAAGGCCCGGCGGCTTTCAGCCGCGCGGCGCGTGTGGTGGCCTTGGCTGAGGGTATGATTCTGTCCAATGAGCCCGGCTATTACGCCACTGGCGAATTCGGCATTCGGCTGGAGAATCTGTTGCTGGTGCAAAAGGCGGAAATCGCTGCCGCTGCAAAGCCGTTTCTGGAATTCGAAACCCTGACGTTGGCGCCGTTTGATCGTGCCTTGATCGAACCTGCGTTGCTGACGGTGGCTGAGCGTGAGTGGCTGAATGCCTATCACGCGCGCGTGGTGGCTGAGGTGGCACCGCTGCTGGATGCGGAGACTGCGGCTTGGCTACGCTCGGCCTGCATGCCGATTTAGGCGCCCGCCATCTCAATCCATTCGGCTTCCGTCAGCACCTTCACGCCAAGCTCTGCGGCCTTGGCAGCTTTGGATCCCGCATCCGCGCCCACCACCACGAAATCAGTTTTCTTTGAAACCGACTTCGTGACCTTGGCGCCGAGCCGCTCCGCCAGCGCCTCCGCTTCATCGCGCGTCATTTTCTCAAGCGTACCGGTGAAGACCATGGTCTTGGCGGCGAAGGGGCTATCGGTGGCGCTGGCTTCTTCCACTGGCAGGAGCGAGACTTCAGCGGCGAGGTCATCAAGCGCAGCCAGGTTGCGCGGTTCGGCGAAGAATTCGGCAAGCTCCTCCGCAATGGTGGGGCCGATGCCCTGGATGGAGCCCAATTCCTCCCGCGCTTCTGACCCGATGATATGTGCAGCGATCATGGCAGCGCGCCAGGCTTCCAGGCTGTGATAATGCCGCGCCAAGAGCTTGGCGTTCTGTTCGCCAATGCGGCGAATGCCCAGCGCAAAGATGAAACGCTCCAGTGCCACACTGCGGCGGGTTTCAGTTGCTTCCAGCAATTTGCTGATCTTGCGTTCGCCCCAGCCTTCAAAGCCCGCCAGGGTTTCGCGCTTTTGGTGCAGGCGAAAAATATCGGCGGGGCTTTTGATGAGCCCGGCATCGAATAAGAATTGGATGTTTTCCTCACCAAGGCCTTCAATATCCATCGCGCGGCGGGAGACGAAGTGCCGCAAGCGTTCGGTGGTTTGCGCCGGGCAGGTGAGGCCGCCGGTGCAGCGGCGCACCACATCTTCTCCATCTCGAATGGCATGGCTGCCACAGGCGGGGCAATTCAGCGGGAAGGCATAGGGCTTCGCATCAGCTGAGCGTTTTTCCAGCACTACGCCCAGGATTTGCGGAATGACATCGCCGGCGCGTTGCAGCATGACGGTATCGCCAATGCGTACATCCTTGCGCGTGATTTCATCTTCATTATGCAGCGTCGCATGGCGCACCACCACGCCGCCGACATTCACGGGTTCCATCACCGCGCGTGGTGTCAAAGCACCCGTGCGACCCACCTGGATTTCAATATCCAGCAATTTCGTCACGGCCTGTTCAGCCGGGAATTTCCACGCCACGGCCCAGCGTGGTGCGCGGCCCACAAAACCAAGGCGGCGCTGCCAATCAATCCGGTCAAGCTTGTAGACTACACCGTCAATATCATAAGCCAGTGCTGCACGGCGCGCGCCGATTTCGGCCTGGAAGTTCTCAGCCGCGTCTTCGCTTTCCAGCCGCTGAGACAGCGGGTTCACCGCAAAGCCCCAGCGGCGGAGCTCATCAAGAAAGTCATGGTGCGTTTCGGCTGGTGCTTCGCTCGCCGCGCCCATGGCGTAGGCGAGAAGTTTCAGCGGCCTGTTTGCCGTGATGCGCGCATCAAGCTGACGCAGCGAACCAGCGGCGGCGTTGCGCGGATTGGCCGGGATCACCACGGCCTCGCCCAGCTTTTCGCCCACGGCGCGGCGTGCTTCGCGCGCTTCGGCGGCTTCTTCCTGCGTGGCGCGGAAGCTGAGGAAATCGGCCTTTTCCATGAAGACTTCGCCGCGTATTTCGATGCTGGCGGGGAAGGGTGGTTTTAGATGCCGTGGCAGGGATGGGATCGTCAGCAGATTGGCGGTGACATCTTCGCCTTCTGCGCCATCGCCGCGCGTTGCACCTTTGATGAAGGCGCCGTTTTCATAGAGCAGGTTGATGGAAAGCCCATCAATCTTGGGCTCCCCCACAAAAGCTAGTGCTTCGGTTTCTGCAACCCCCAGAAAGCGGCGGATGCGTTTGCAGAAATCGCTGAATTCTTCGGGCGAGAACACGTTATCCAGGCTGAGCATCGGCTCCCCATGGCGGGATTTGGCGAAGCCTTCTGCGACTGGTGCGCCGACGCGGCGTGATGGGCTGTCGCTCCGGATCAGGTGTGGGAAGCGTGCTTCAAGTGCGCGGTTGCGTGCTACCAGCGCGTCATATTCCGCGTCTGTGATCTCCGGCTGGTCTTTGCTGTGATAGAGCCTGTCATGCCGCGCGATATCGCGCGCAAGCTCCGCAAGCTCAATCGCCGCATCTAGTTCCGTCAGCTCCTGTATGGCAGGCGCCTTCATGCCGCGCCCCTCATGCAAGGGCGGAAGGATAAAAAAAGGAGGGGGCGCGGGGGAGTTCTCTCCCCCGCCCTTTCTTTGTGTCTCACGCGCTATCCCCCAAAAGGCTGCGCGCCGCCGCCCGCGCCGCTTCCGTCACTTTCTCCCCCGCCAGCATGCGCGCGAGTTCTTCATATCTTTCCGCCTGATCAAGTATTTCCACCCGCGTCTCCGCGCGCTGCCCTTTTACTTGTTTTGCCACGCGGAAATGCCGCGTGCCGCGTGCCGCGACTTGCGGGCTATGGGTCACCACAAGGACCTGTACGCGGTCTGCGACGCGCGCCAGGCGTTCGCCGACTGCGGCGGCGGTGGCGCCACCAATGCCACTGTCTACCTCGTCAAAGATCAGGGTTGGCACGGGCGATCCGCGTGACAGCACGACTTTGAGTGCGAGCATGAGGCGCGAGAGTTCCCCGCCTGAGGCGATTTTTGCGAGCGCGCCTGGTGTTTGCCCTGGGTTAGTCGCGACCAGGAAGCTGACGCGATCCTGCCCATCTGCGCCCCAGGCGTTTTCGTCGCGGGCCGTGATGTCTATCACCAGGCGCGCGCGGTCCAGCTTCAGCGGTGGCAGTTCTTCAGCAAGCGCTTCTTCAAGCTCGGCGGCGGATTTGCGTCGCGTGGCGGAAAGTTTGCTGGCGGCGGCGATGTAGTTGCTGCGCGCTTTTGCTTCGGCGGCTTCAAGTGTGGCTACTTCGCCCGCGCCGGCATCCAGCGCTTCCAGCCGGGCGCGTAGCCTGCCGAGCAAGCTTGCCAGTTCCGAAACCGGCACGCTGTGTTTGCGCCCGCCGGCGCGCAGCGCGAATAGCCGTTCTTCCACCTGTTCCAGCCGGCGTGGATCGGGGCCGGCTTCGTTCATGAGGCGCGTGA
>Ga0315899_10005693_pt1 | contig 13435 bp, 12 predicted proteins | sample LakEriMetagenome_2_FD_203518 | JGI IMG/M metagenome (GOLD analysis project Ga0315899, IMG submission 203518) | Freshwater fungal communities from buoy surface, Lake Erie, Ohio, United States - Buoy 4 MA112 | ecosystem: Environmental > Aquatic > Freshwater > Lake | place: USA: Lake Erie, Ohio...
TGCCGTCCCCCATGAAGGTAAAGATGAAGCCGCCGATTTCGGCAAAGGGATTCAGGCGGCGGTCAAAATCATAAGCCATCAGCATCTTGGCCAGCCGCATCGCCTGATACTTGGCGATATGGTTGCCTATCACCTCTTCCGGCTTCTTGAAGGTCATGGTCAGCGTGCTGCCCTTGGCCTTGCGCGCCGGCGTGAACCCCGCCAGCGTCAGCTGATCCGCCTCGATCCGCCAGGACCCTGCCGAAAACGCCCCGGCCCGCGCCGCCGTCTGCGCCCGCAGCGCCACCTTTGCCATCAGCTGTTCGGCAAATCCCGCCACCACCGCCACAAGCCGCGTCTCGTCGGTGGCAAGCGTGGCGATGTCCTGATCCAGCTCCCACAGTGCCCCTTGCAGGCCCAGAATGGCATTGTCGGTCAGCACCTCATCGACGCCGCCCACCTCGACCGTTGTCTCGCCCAGATGCGGGGCCAGCAGAAAGGCCGTGGCATTGCCAAAGACATGCAGAACCACCAGCGCTTCTGCCGCCAGAAGCTCGGTGAATTCGGCCCGCCGCGCCTCGGGAAGACGCGCCTCGAGGTTCGCCTTCTTCAGCTCGGCCAGCCCGGTCTGCGCGGCAAAGGCCTCGCCCATGGCCAGTGCCACCGCCAGGGCCCGCCGCAGGGTCCCCAGAACATTGGCCTGCACCGGCGACACCAGACCATCGCCAAAGCTTTCGACCCGCTCAATCAGCCGCACCCCGCCGGGCCGCGTCACCGGCTGGGTGACCAGGCCCGGCACAGTGGACCGCAGCGCGCGGCGTGTGCCGATCCCGGCAGAGCGTTCCGCCTGCGGGGCCACCGCCGTGGCCTTGCCCAGCCGGGGCGCATGGTCAAAACCGGTCAGCAGGCCCAGCGCCGCCGGATAATGCGCCAGAATCGCCGGTTCAGGCAGTTCCATCGTGTCACGCGGTTCACTCATCTTTCACCTCGACGGAATGATGCGGCCGCCCGCACCGACCACAAACTTGCGTATATCGGCGAACCCCGGCGGGTTCCGTTCGGCCAGCACCTGAAACGGCCGCTCCGGCAGAATGACCATCCGCTCGGTTCGGGTGGTCCCGGTTTCGGCACCGCGCCCGGCATAGCCATCCAGCGCAAAGACCTGTCGCTGCGCCGTGCCGAACCAGCCGTCTTTCACAGCCTCTTCCCGCTCTGACACAAGGTCTTCCAGGGTCCAGACCAGCGCCCAGTCATCGCCCGGTTCTGCCCTGGCATCTGCCAGAACCTCGCTGATCGGGCCGGATTGCAGGGTGAAGCTGTGCGAATACATCGGCCCAAGGGTGATGCGCCGCAGCCGTTTCGGGTGCAGGTCGTCGAAATCGGTATCGAACCCCTGAGCAACCGTCAAAAGCTTCAGCCCGCCCAGGGATTGCGCCATCAGATGCGCCCGCGCCTCGGGCCAGCGCCGGTCATCATTGGGCAGGGCCGTGCGCCCGGAATCTTCCAGCTCCAGCAGCCAGACAACGGGCAGGTTGATCTGGCTGTCATAGACCGCCCAATGCACCAGATAGGCCCGCCTTGCGCCCCGGTCTTCCAGCCATTGCGCATCGGGGTCGTTGCGTGCCCAGAACAGCCCGCCGGCCTGCAGCGCCTCGTAATACAGCCGCTGGGACAGGGCGAACTGCAGCTTGGACGGCACCGCCAGATCGCCCACGATCTGCCGGATCATCCGGTCTTTCAACTCTGCGTCCGAGGCCATTCCGGCCAGGTTCCGCGCCGCCTGCTGCGCGTCATTGGCCATGACCATCAGCTCCTGCGCCACCGGAAAGCCGCTTTCATGACGGTCGAACGTCAGCCGCCCGGCGGCGGCATCGCGCCCGGTCATCAGGTATTTCAGCGACAGCGCCTGGAAACTTGCGGCAACCGCCTGCACATAGCCGCCGATCAGCCGCGCCTCCAGCCGCGACAGCCGCCCCTCACGCTCCAGCTCGGCCGCCACACGCGGCAGATGCCCGGTGATCCGCCCGAACTTGGCAAAGTACCGGCGCGCCACCTCGGGGTCGTAAAGCTCGGCGTGGTCGCCTGTCAGTGCTGCTTTGACATCCGGGTCCGCCACTTAGGACCCATACTGATTCTTGTCGTGCTTCTCGACAATGGCCGCGAACCGGCGGGCAAAGCGTTCGTCGGCCTTCGCCTTCTGCTCCAGGATATTGCGCGCGAACACCATATGGCCCTCATGCGCTTCCAGCATGTCGGCCATCTTGTCATTGGTGGCCGCCCCGATGGCTGCCATGGCGGTTTGCGCTTCCTGGTCCGTCTTCACGCCGATCTCGTTGATCCGGTGCGCCACATCCTGCTGCTGCGCCGTCTTCAGCGAGCTGGTCAGCGCATCATACAGCACGACGCGCTGCTTTGTGTCGGTCTGCAGCTTGTTGATCAGCACCATCTGGGTGGCCGCCTGGTTCTGCAGGCTGTCGACCCAGGTCTTGCCCTTTTCGATATAGCGCTCCAGCGTCTGGCTTTTCGCAAGCTGGACCTGCTCGTCCTGCACCAGCGCATTGTAGCGGGTGTTCAATGCCGCAAGCTCTGTCTCCAGCCGCGTCCGTGCCGCCGCATCCTGTTCCACGGAAATCCGGTTCTCCAGTTCGATGATCTTCGGGTCCATGCCCGAAACCTCGGCCCGCACGGCCTCCAGCGCGGCAACGGTGCCTTCGCGTTCGTCCAGCGTCGCGGTCAGGTTGGATTCGACTTTCGCTTTCTGCACGTTCAGCAGGTCAAGCTGCCCCTGCAGCAGCTTTACGATCACATCCGACTTGGCGATCAGGTCCTGCAACTTGTCGTCGATCGACGCCGTGCGCAGCCGTTCCTGCCGCATCGCCTCGGACCGGCCCCTGGAGAAAATGCCAATCAGGCTTTCGACCCCGGTCTTCGACCGCATCTCGTCGAATTCCCTGGAAAAGCCCGCCGTCACATCATCCAGGCCCATGATCAGCTCGGCGATATTGGCGTTCATCAGGTCGGTCTGCTTGGCCACATCGGCCAGCGTCGCCGTCTCGATATCAATGCCGGTCTCGCCGGCATCAAGCTTGCTGCGCGCCGCCTCGATCCGCTGTGTCACCTCGGTGATCCGGGCCTGGGCCTTGGCCACCTCTGCCTGACTGTCCCGGATCTGCGCGTCAAAATCGGCCATCGCCCGCTCCCTTGCTGTTCTGTGCACCTCAATCTGGGGAAGTATTGCCCAATTACATCCCCTCCGTCACCGGGAATCCGCACAGGCCGCATTGCCGGAACGCCCGCCGCGCGGCAATCTGCCGCCATGACCGATCCGCTGTCTCTTGCCATCGATGCCCGCCGCCAGGACCTGATCCGCCTGACGCAGGATCTGGTCCGCATCCCCACACTGAACCCGCCCGGTCAGAACTATCGCCGGATCTGCGACTATCTGGCAGCCCGGCTGCTGACGGCCGGCTTCAGCGTTGAATTCATCCGCGCGCAAGGCGCACCGGGCGACAGCGACGCACACCCGCGCTGGAACCTGGTCGCCCGGCTGCAAGGATCGGGTCCCGGTGACTGCGTGCATTTCAACAGCCATCACGACGTGGTCGAGGTCGGTCAAGGCTGGACGCGCGATCCCTTCGGCGCAGAGTTGGCCGGCGACCGCATCTATGGGCGCGGCACCTGCGACATGAAGGGGGGGCTTGCTGCCAGCATCATCGCCGCCGAAGCCTTTGTTGCCACCCACCCCGGCTTTTGCGGGGCCATCGAAATCAGCGCCACTGCGGATGAGGAATCCGGCGGCTTCGGCGGGGTGGCCTGGCTGGCCGGACAGGGCCGGTTTGACCCGGACCGGGTCCAGCACGTCATCATCCCCGAACCGCTGCACAAGGACCGCATCTGCCTGGGTCATCGCGGCGTCTGGTGGGCCGAGGTGGAAACCCGGGGCCGCATCGCCCATGGCTCCATGCCCTTTCTGGGCGACAGCGCGATCCGCCATATGGGCGCGGTGCTGCACGAGATCGAAACCGTGCTCTGCCCCCTTCTGGCCGGGCGTCACACCGCCATGCCGGTCACGCCCGAAGGCGCCCGCGCCTCCACCCTCAACATCAACTCGATCCATGGCGGCGAGGCAGAGCCGGAGCCGGGGTATACCGGCCTTCCCGCGCCCTGCGTCGCCGACCGCTGCCGCATCATCCTGGACCGACGCTTTCTGATCGAAGAGGACCTGGGCCAGGTAAAGGCCGAACTGACCGCCCTGATGGAGCGGGTGAAGGCCACGCGGCCCTCTTTCCAGTATGAAATCCGTGATCTGTTCGAGGTGCATCCCGTGATGACCGCCCGCGATGCGCCGGTGGTGCGCACCACTGCGGCGGCCATTGAACGCGTGCTGGCCCGGCAGGCCGAGTACGTGGTTTCCCCCGGCACCTATGATCAGAAACACATCGACCGCATCGGTCGGCTGCACAACTGCATCGCCTACGGACCCGGCCTTTTGCACCTTGCCCACCAACCCGATGAATGGATCGGCGTGCAGGACATGGCCGACAGCGCCAAGGTCATGGCGCTGGTGCTGGCCGATCTGCTCGCCCCCCGATAACTCATTCTCATTCGCGGAAATATCTTCGGGGGTGAATTGGCCGCAGGCCAAGAGGGGGCAGACAGCCCCCTGCCGGATTTTCGCAGAAAATCCGTCCTCAGACCGCGATATTGTCGATCAGCCGCACGCCGCCCACCCAGGCGGCAGCCAGAAGGCGGGCGGGGCCATCGACACGGTCGATCCACAGCAGGGTTTCCGCATCGCACAGGTCCATGTAATCGACCCGCTCGAAACCTGCGGCCAGCAGGCCCGCCGTGGCAGCGGCCAGCGCCTGCGGCACCGGCATGCCCGTCCGCACCGCACGCGCGGCACCGGACATTTCACGCGGCAATGCCGAGGCCACTGCCCTGGCCTCTGACGAAAGCCGGGTGTTGCGCGACGACCGGGCCAGGCCGTCCGATTCGCGGATGGTGGGGCAGGCCACCACCTCGGTCGGGATATTCAGATCCGCCGCCATGCGCCGCACGATCTGCAGCTGCTGCCAGTCCTTCTCGCCGAAATAGGCGCGGTCGGCCAGCGTTATGCCAAACAGCTTGGCGACGACGGTGGCCACACCATCGAAATGGCCGGGGCGATGCAGCCCCTCCAGCCGTTCCGAAATGCCGGTCACCCGAACAAAGGTCGCAAAGCCATCCGGATAGACCTGATCCGCATCCGGCGCGAAAACCGCATCCACGCCCAGCGGTGCCAGCAGGGCGGCATCTGCGGTTTCGGTGCGCGGGTATCTGGCCAGATCGTCGGGGTTGTTGAACTGTTTCGGGTTCACAAAGATCGTGACGATGACCCGGTCACAGTCGCGCTGCGCTGCCCGCACCAGGCTGAGGTGCCCGTCATGCAGGGCACCCATCGTGGGGACAACACCCAGGGTCGCCCCCTCGCGCTTCCAGCCGCGCACGCGGGCGCGCAGGTCTGCCACCGTCCGCAGAATGGGGATCACTGCCTTTGCCCCGGAAGATCATCCGGAAAGACATGCTCCGGCCCCGGAAAGCGCCGGGCACGGACATCTTCAGCATAGGCCGCCACCGCAGCATCGGCCAGACGGCCCAGTTCGGCATAGCGCCTGACGAATTTCGGGCGAAACTGGGTGAACAGGCCCAGCATGTCATCAATGACCAGAACCTGCCCGTCGCAGGCCGCCGAGGCCCCGATGCCAATGGTCGGGATCGCAATCTCTTCGCTGATCTCGCGCGCCAGCCGCTCCGGCACCTTTTCCAGCACCACGGCAAATGCCCCCGCCTGTGTCACGGCCCGGGCATCGGCCCATACCCGCGCGGCATCCTCGGCGCGGCCCTGCACCTTATAGCCGCCAAACACATTCACCGCCTGCGGCGTAAGGCCGACATGTGCCATCACCGGGATGCCGCGCGCCACCAGAAAGGCGATGGTTTCGGCCATGTGCAGGCCGCCTTCCAGCTTGACCGCCCCCGCCCCGGTTTCCACCATAACCCTTGCAGCACTGCGGAAGGCCTGGTCAGGGCCTTCTTCGTAACTGCCGAACGGCAGGTCAATGACGATCAGCGCCTGCGACGACCCCCGCTGCACCGCACGGCCATGCAGGATCATCATGTCCAGCGTGACGCCCAGCGTCGACGGCAGGCCGTGGACCACCATGCCAAGGCTGTCCCCCACCAGAAGGATGTCGCAATGGGCATCCGCAATCCGCGCAATCGGGGTGGTATAGGCCGTCAGGCACACGACCGGCGCACCACCCTTGCGCGCCAGAATATCCGGCGGCGCAATGCGGCGCGAGGGAGGGGCGTTTGCGCTCATGTCCCGGTCTCCGTAAGCGGTGGGCCGGATCAAGGAATAGCCGCGCCTTGCGGGAATGACCATCACCGAATGCGCCGCCCCCCTCGCCGGACGCGCCGCGCTGCGATAAGACAGGCACAGCCCAAACACCGGAGTTGTCCAGATGACGCATTTCGCCCGACTGACCCGTGACGGGCTTGTGCCCGAAACCAGCCGCCCGGACCCGGCCCGTGTCCTGCGCGGCGATCCGGTGCACACCGCCTGGCCGCTCGAGGACCGCGACGGCTTGTCCTGCGGCCTGTGGCAATCGACGCCCGGCGCCTGGCGGGTCAGCTACAGCGAATGGGAATACTGCCACATCCTGTCAGGTCTGTCGGTCCTGACCGAAGACGGCAAGGATCCGGTCACCCTGCGGGCGGGCGACAGCATCGTGATCCGCCCCGGCTTCAGCGGCGTCTGGGATGTGGTGGAGACAACGCTGAAAGACTACGTCATCCGCCTGTGATCCTGGCTGTCAGGTTCCGGCCATTTCTGCCGCAAGACGGTCGGCCCCCATCGGGTCCGGCAGGACATCGGCCGGCGGGGGCAGTTTTGCCGCGCGTTCGGCAATATGGCCCTGCGCCTCTTCAACGCTCATCCCGTCAGGCACCTTCACGATGCGGCCGTATTCGTCGTCGACCCAGGCCCCTTCCAGGGCGAGCGATTCATCCAGCGTGCGCACATGCACGCGCGTACCGGACTCTGTATTGTCGTACAGGTGCATCGCGTCCTGATTGAACAGGCGGATACAGCCTGCGGATGTTGCCCGGCCAATCGACGCAGGGTCAATCGTGCCGTGAATACGGAAATAGGTGTCGCGCCCGCCGCGATACAAATACAGCGCCCGCGCGCCCAGCGGGTTGTCCAGCCCCCCCGGCAGACCGGCGGCATATTGGGCATACATGTCGGGCTGGGTGCGGATCATGTTGCGCGTGGGCTGCCACGATGGCCATTCCTGCTTGCGCCCCACAACCCCGGTCCCGCGGAATGACAGCCCCTCGCGCCCGACGGCAATGGCATAGCGGGTGGCCGTACCGCCCTCGTGCACATGGTACAGACGCCGGGCATAGGTATCGACCACGATCGATCCGGGCTCATCCGGCCCCAGATAGGGCACTTCGGTGCGGATGTTGCTGGAGATCAGGTATTGCTGCGGCACCGGCGGAATGAAGAAGTCGCCATCCTGAATGCCGGGGTACATCGGATGCTCGCGCAGGACCATATCGGTGGACGGAGACGGGCCGCAGGCTGTCAGCAGGGCAAGGATCGAAAGCAGGGCTAGGCGTTTGGCAAACAGAATCACGGGCGTCTCAATCTTTTGGCTGGCGGCAGACAGCGCAGAACGGCCATGCAACCCGTCCAAGGTCAAGTGTTTCCTTGGCGGAAAACCGAAAACACCCCGGGGCGGTGCCACCGGGGCCTTTCCCCTTTGGCAATCCGGCCTGGCGGGCCACGCCACAGGAAGGGGCGGCGGACCCGCAGCGCCGCAGGTCCGCCACTGTTGTCAGGGGACCACGTTGAATCCCGGACCATAGGGATATCCGGTCAGGTTTTCGTTGCCGTCCCCGGTCACCAGGAAGATGTCATGTTCGCGGTAGCCGCCCGCGCCCGGCTGGCCTTCCGGGATGGTCAGCATCGGTTCCATCGAAATCACCATGCCCGGTTCCAGCACCGTGTCGATATCCTCGCGCAGTTCCAGCCCGGCTTCGCGGCCATAGTAGTGGCTCAGTATGCCGAAGGAATGGCCATAGCCGAAGGTGCGGTATTGCAGCAGCTGCCGTTCCGCCAGGAAGTCATTGATCTGCGCCGTGATCTCGGCGCAGCTTTTGCCGGGCTTCAGCAGCGTCATGCCATATTCATGGGCAGCGACGTTCGCTTCCCAGATTTTCCGGCTGGCGGGATCGACCTCTTCCACGAACATCGTCCGCTCCAGCGCCGTGTAGTAACCGCTGATCATCGGAAAACAGTTCAGCGACAGGATATCGCCGCGCTGCAGGACGCGGCCCGTGACCGGGTTATGCGCGCCATCGGTATTCAGACCCGACTGGAACCAGACCCAGGTATCGCGGTATTCCGCATCGGGAAAGCGCTTTGCAATCTCTGCTTCCATCGCATCGCGCCCGGCCATGGCCACGTCAATCTCGCGCACCCCGGCCCGGACAGCCTCTTTGATCGCATAGCCGCCGACATCGGCCACCTGGCAGCCCTGCCGGATCAGCGCCACTTCGGCGGCGCTTTTGACCATGCGCTGCTGCATCGTGGCGGGGGCGATATCCACGCCGCGTTTGGGCTGCAGAAAGGCATTCAGCTTTTCCGATTGCAGCAGCGTCAGGTGATCGGCCTCACACCCCACCGCCTTGCCGGTGCCGATGATCCCGGCCACCACGCGCCAGAAATTGTCCCGCTTCCAGTCGGTATAGGTGATGTTGTCGCCATGGCTGCGCCGCCAGGGCTGGCCCGCATCAATTCCCGCGCTGACCGTCACGCATTCGGTCCCGGTCACCACACAGGCATAGGGCCGCCCGAACGAGCAGTAAAGAAAGCCCGAGTAATAGGCCACGTTGTGCATCGAGGTCAGCACCACAGCGTCAAGGCTGTGCAGCTCCATGATGTCGCGCAGGCCCGCCAGACGGTCTTCATATTCATCGGGGCCAAAGGGCAGCACCGCCTTGGTGCCATTGTGAAAGCGATACTGTTCCGGGCGTTCCAGCGTCATCTCAGACCTCATCCGAAGGGGTCAGCGCGCGGCGGAACCCCGAAAGGTCCCGGCGTACAGGACGACAGGCGGATTTTTCCGCCAAGCAGCGGGCCGCACGGCCCTGTGGCGACGCCATCGCCACGGCTCGGGCGGGACCATGCCCCGCAAGGCGCGGCTTTGCAAGAGGCGGCGGAATTCCGCCCGGCCGCGCCTTAAAGAAACTGTTATCACCGGGGCACTTGCACCACGCCGCCGCATCCCCATCTAGGCCACAGCAACAAGGATGGAGAAGCTGATGCGCTGCCCTGTGGACAACGAAACCCTGGTCATGGCCGATCGTGGCGGGGTCGAGATTGACTATTGCCCGAAATGCCGGGGCGTCTGGCTGGACAGGGGAGAGTTGGACAAGATCATCGAACGCGCGCTGGGGGCTGCCCCGGAAGCCGCCCCTGCACGGCCCGCAGCGGCCCCGCAGCCCGCCCCGCCCCCCGTCTATCAGCAGCCGCCGCAGCAGCCCTATCCGCCGCAGGGCCGCCCCTATGGCAAGCATGACGACGATGATGACGACGATTACCGTCGCGGCTACAAGAAAAAGCGGCGCGAAAGCTTTCTGGGAGAGCTGTTCGATTTCTGACCTGCCCAGGGTCGCCGCCCGGTGAAGGGGTGGCGGCCCGTTTTCCTGGAAACGGCGTCGCGGCAAAACAAGGTGCAGCGTGACCGAAATCTCCTCAGCCCCGCCCGGTCCGGACCAGAGACACAAGCGCGCACCGCAGGTCCTTGACGCGTTCGAGCGCAATTACGCAAGGGTTCAGTATCACTACGTTCAGTTCTTGACAGAGCACCTGTCAGATTGCGCGCGGGAATTCTCGGGCGACCTGACCAAGGTGCTGATCCTGGCCGTTCTGGGACAAAGGCATATTGAGTCGCATATCTTGGCGCAAAAGGATCAGGGTACCGACCGGACGGGTGCGATGTCCGCCTCCCGCATTGCGGATGTAACCGGGCTTCCCAGGGAAACGGTCCGGCGCAAGCTTGACACCCTGTCCGGGCAGTGCTGGGCGGAACAGGGCCCCGACAGACGGTGGCGGATCGCTGCGGTCGACGGCACCTCGACCCTGCGTCACGACCTGAAGGATTTGGATGCCCGCGGATTGCAGCGTCTGGCGCGCCTGTTTGCCAGCCTCTCACCCCTGACGGACTGACCGCCCATTTTGGGCAGGTTGCCGGGCCGGTTTCCGCATTACCGCTTGGCGAGCCAACAGCCGCAACCATACTAGGGACGGGTTCAGGTATCAGGTTGTCCCGTCATGCCGTTGCAAATCGCTGCCCTGCAACTGCGTTCCGTGCTGCTCTGCCTGGCCCTTGGTCTTGCCGGAATGCTGTTCACTTATGCGCCCGCACAGGCCCAGGGTGTGGGTCTGGCCGACCCGTTCAACAACGCGCAGATCGAAACGGTTTCGATCCGACTGTCCAATCCCAGCGCCGACGCCGGTCTGAACGACCGCATCACCGACAGCGTGCGCCGCGCCCTCTTCCTCTTTCCCGGAACGCTGTTTTCGCAGGACAGGGCCGCCTTTGCCATCGGCAGGGCGCTGCGCAACCCGGATGTGGCAGATATCACCTATGACCTTGGCTTTGGCCGTGCGGGCGGGCTGGATGTTCAAGTGACGGTCACGCTGGCCGCAGCCGGCCAGATCGGCACGGGGCGCGGCTTTGCGATTACCGGCAACCGCAAGGACCTGCCGCTGCTTTATGACCAAGGCGGCACTGTCCTGCGGTTCAAGCTGGACGCGCTGGGCCTGTACTACGCCAATCAGAACGCCTGGTACGGCGATCCGCAGGCGATGCTGGCGGGAAACCCGCTGGTCCGGGGCAATCCGGCGGGCAAAGCCTTTGAAGGCTGGGTCGAAGGGCTGGTGACATTGGGGGCATCGGGCATCACGCCGATCACCAAGCAGCTTTATGCCTATGGCGCGGTCAGCCTGATGACCACGGGGTCCACGGGGCAGGAGTTGTTCACCGACCTGACCCGCAGCTACACCGCAATCGAGGATGCCTATGTCGGCATCGTGGGGGGCAACACCTCGGCCAGCGGCAACAGGCTGGCCTTCAACCTGTCCGCCGGGCGCCAGCGCTTCACCCTGGCCAATGCCCTGCTGATTGCCAATACCGCCGCCAATGGCGACGAACGTGCAGCGCTTCAGGCCAATGCCCGCTGGGCGTCAGACCTGCTGGCCCTGGGCCAGCTGTCCTACAACGACACGAAACTGGAAGTGTTCTACGTCGATCCGGATGAACTGCCGGTCATCGACACCAACACCCGCATCGGCGGCATCAATATTGAAACCACGCCCTTGCCGGGCCTGACGCTGGCGGCAAGTTATCTGTCCTCGCCACAGTCAAGCTATTCCTACTTCGGACCGACGGGCAGCGTGATCGGAACGCGTCAGGGCCTGGAGACGGTCGATCTGCGCTTCACCTGGGCGGCACCGGAAAACGGTCCCGGCCCCTTCTTTGGCGGCGAGATTGCCCGGCAGACCAACCGCAACTTCAGCATGGATGCACAGGCCGCCTATCTTGAGGCTGGCTACACCTTTGCCGACAGGCCTTGGACACCGTCCGTCGGCTACCGCCTGAGCTACTTTTCCGGCGATGACCCCGCGACGGCAGCCTATGAACGCTGGGACCCGCTGCTGTCGGGCGGCAATGGCGAACAATGGGTGCAGGGGTCCAACCATTTCAAGGTCGTGCAGGACAGCAACGTCATCGCCCACCGTCTTCAGGCCCGGATGCGCCCGTCACCCAAGATCGAAGTCGTGCCGCAGCTTTGGGCATTCTACGCCGACAGCCTGAACAACATCGGCGGCAATCCGGCGCTGACCTTTCTTGGCGACACAGAATACGGCTACGAGGCCAATGTCACCGTGAAATGGTTCGCCAGCCGCAACCTTTATGTCCACGGGATGCTTGCCTACACCGTCCCCGGCGAGGCGGTGGACCTTGCACTGGACGATCCCGGCAACTGGTTGGGCCTGATGTTCTTCCTGCGCTACGCCTTTTGACTCCTTCTTCCCCCAAACACAGGACTTTGGCGATGGACAGACGTGATGCCCTCAAGACACTTGGCCTTGCCGCTGCCGGCAGCGTGGCCGCAACCGCAGCTGCGACCGAGGTCGAGGCGCAAATGGTTTCTGCACAACCCGGCGCTTTCGCCACGCCGCGCGATCCCGCAGACCCGCTGGACCCTTTCCTGACCAATGTCGTGGCGATCCCAGATGATTACTTCATTCCGGGCCGTTTTGCCGGAAAGACGGTGATCGTCACCGGCTGCGCCCGTGGCATGGGCCGCATGGCAACCCTGCGGCTGGCCCGCGAAGGGGCCAATGTGGTCGGCGTGGACTGGCTGCAGGACGAAGGCGCAGCCGTGGTCGCCGATGTGGTGGCCGAAGGCGGCAAGGCCGGATTCGTGTTCGGAGATGTCTCGGAAAACGCGGTCTGCGACGCCATGGTCAAGACGGCGGTGGACCGCTTTGGCGGGCTGGATTGCGCGCTGAACAATGCCGGTGTGATGGACGCCGTCTTCCCCGGAGAGCCGATCGATTATGCTGCACAGAAAGACCTGGTGATGGCCCGGATCGATGAGGCAACCGATGAATACTGGGATGTCGTCATGCGCGTGAACGTCACTGGCGTGTTCAAATGCATGCGCACCGAACTGCGCCAGATGCTGGCGCAGAAACGTGGCGGGACCATCGTGAACGTGGCCTCTGTCGCGGGGCTGCGCGGCTTTGGCGGAACCCCGTCCTATGTGGCCAGCAAACATGCCGTGAACGGCCTGACCAAGAACGCGGCCATTGATTATGCGCCCTACGGCATAAGGGTGAACGCGGTCTGCATGGCGAATACCGCAACGCCAATGGTGGACCGCGCCATGGCCCTGATCCGCCAGCGCGCCGCCGTTACAGGCAAACCGCCGGGTATCGCCCTACTGAAGACCAAAAGCCTGCTGCAATGGTCCGAACAGACGGGCCGCGATGCGACCCCGGCGGAACAGGTGGCCGCGATGCTGTTTCTTTTGTCGAACGACTCGTCCAACCTGACGGGTGCGACCTACGCGACCGATGGCGGATTCACGACCTACTGAGGGTGCCGGGCGCATGCCAGCGCAGATTGCAGGGGACCCAAGCCCTGCAATCCGTGTAGGCTTGGGCCCGGTGCGCAGGACAGCACGGCAAGGAAAGGACAGACAGTCATGCAGATCAAGCGGTGCGGTTCACAGCCATCGGGCGCAGGCCCGGCAGAGTATTTCACCGGCCGCGTCCGGATCGATCCGATGACAGCCGCCCCCGATCCGGCCCCGCTTTCCTGCGCCAGCG
>Ga0315899_10005694_pt1 | contig 13434 bp, 15 predicted proteins | sample LakEriMetagenome_2_FD_203518 | JGI IMG/M metagenome (GOLD analysis project Ga0315899, IMG submission 203518) | Freshwater fungal communities from buoy surface, Lake Erie, Ohio, United States - Buoy 4 MA112 | ecosystem: Environmental > Aquatic > Freshwater > Lake | place: USA: Lake Erie, Ohio...
GCCTCAGGCAGGGATGCCATGCCTCATGCAGGGATGCCTCAGGGTAGCATCCCTCCCTCGTCAAGTATGCTTTTGTGGCAAAAGAGGCCCGACTTCCGTTTCAAAGAGACCTAACCTGGCAAAAGAGACCTAAAGTGCTAGGATACCTGAGGTCCGTGCGACGGAGCGTATACACCAGGGGGGTGCATTGCGGAATGTCTATTCCTTCTACTTCTTCGTCCGACAAGTTGTCTGTGTGTGTTTGTGTGTGTGTGTGGGGGGGGTTGTATGCAGGTGTGATTGAATGATTCTACACGGGCGGACACGGGCTTGACGCTCAAGAGGCAGACTGATACCTCGCTCAAGAGGCAGATACTAGACTGATACTTGCCACACAAACCAAGACCTAAACTAAACAACCAAGACCTAAACTTAAGGGCACACACACGCAACGCATACCTAAATACTTGGCGAGGAGGCGGACGACATTGCCATGCGTCACAATGAGCACGTGCTTCCCCGCCAGCAACACTGGGGCAATCTTCTCCTGACATGTGTGCCCATGCCATGACGTCACGTTGAGAGCCCATGCCAGGGAAAGGGAGGGGAAGCCCAAGTCCGTGCGCCTCCCAGGGAGGGAGCGGGAGAACGGGCGGGCGTTGGAGAAGGACGTTGCGGACATGTGTGTGCATGATATTACGTGCGACACATGTGTGCATGAGATCAAGCGCATCACGTTCTGCAGATCACGTGCATCACGTTGAGCACACGTTGCGATACATGGTGTTGCGGACACGTTGCAGTGTTGAGGACACGTTGCAGTGTTGAGAACACGTTGCAGTGTTGAGGACACGTTGCAGTGTTGAGGACATGTTGCAGTGTTGAGGACATGTTGCAGTGTTGCGATACATGGTGTTGCCACATGCTGCCACAAGGTGTTGCCACATGCTGCCGCAAACAAGCACGCGCACCTCCCAGCAGGGCATACATCGAAGGAGGGTGTCATGAAGGCTTTCTGTCTGGGGGAGGTCCTGGAGAGACACCCCAAGTAGCCCGTACTTTCTGTCGTGGCCCGGCCAGCATCTGTCGCCCCATGTCATGCCATTCTCAAGTCTCATGTCTCAAGTCTCAAGTCTCATGTATGTATGTATGTATGTATGTATATATGTATGTATGTATGTATGTATGTATGTATATACATATGCATGCATGCGTGTATGGAGTCTTGAGGGAGTGCACACACAAGAGCGAGCGCGAGCACGAGGACTTGCACCCACGCGTGCACGTGCATTACGATGTTGTCAGGGACAATGTTAAAATGATCCTAGCCACTCGCATGTATCCTCCTCCTCATATGACATGCATGTATCCTCCTCCTCATATGACATGCATGTATCCTCCTCATATGACATGCATGTATCCTCCTCCTCATATGACATGCATGTATCCTAGCCACTCGCGCGCCCGCGAGCATGTGCATCATAACAAAATAGGAAAAATACAAGAATTGTTAAAATTCTATATTATATATATTTATAGAGGGGATGGGGCAGGGGGCTCGCACGGATGCTGGAGCTCGAGTGGTGGAGGGGCAACGCCATAGCTTCTCCTCCACACGCTCACATTCCTCTCTCCGTACATGAGCACAGCCATCTTCTTGTTGAGCCCTGTGAGGGCGCCGTCGTGCCGCTCGTTCAGCCGCCAGTCGCACACCTGATCAGGTGTCAACATACGATCAACATACGTTCTACGTCAGGTGTGCGTTATAGCTTGCTCGATGGTGTGCGCTCGATGGTGTGCGTGACGTATAACGTATCATCATGGATATTATAATTAAAAAACATAACATATATAATTCGCAGGATCCGCAGGCGGGCGCCGTGGGCTCACGCGCGCGACGGACGGGACGCCAGGCGCGCTGGGCGCTCGGCGCCAGCCGGGCGCGATAGCAGCAACAATAACAAATAAACATATTGCAACACCGTGGGGATCCACAGCTGACGGATTTCCTCGAGGATCAAATGGCACGTCTTGACAGCACGCTGCAGGACGCTCGTGAAGGCCATGTCGAAGCGGATGCCGGCCTGCCTGCAGAGCATCCCCGCACGATGCGCATCGTCGAGGCCGTGCCGGCTCAGAGGCACGTCCATCCACGCCGTGAAGCGGTTGTCCTTGTTCCAGATCGACATGCCGTGTCTCACCAGAACGAGATAGACCAGGTCATCCTCCAGGTCAGCGAGCGGCAAAGGCTCCGCACCGCAGTCCTGTTCATAACAGGACTGTGGTGCAGCATGCGTGGTGTCCGGGCGTGCCTCGCCCGTGTCCGCTCCCGCACCGGCCCCGGCTGGAGCGTCCCGCGCCGCAGCCGCGACGCGCAGCCTGCGCATCCAGCTGAGAAAAGTTCCATGCGAATATATTCCAGCGGCATATCCCGCCAACCCCGCCAGCGCCGTCTTCACCTCGGGTAGCCGCTGAACAGCAGCATTTTTCAACCACGCGCAGGAATTCGGCATGCCCGCGGGCGTGCTGGGCGACACCCCGCAGAGTGACAGCACGAGCACAAGAAAAGCCCCCGCGCCCCATGACGGCCACCGTCGCCGCAGGTCGCATCGTCGGCTGCAGGCGTACACCGTGCAGCCAGCCCTCCGCCTGCGGCTCTCGCCCTGGCACAGCGACATCGTGGCGCCAACAAGCGGTTCTTCCGCGCGAACTTGTCAAAGAGTAAGAAAAAAGCAGAGCAACGCCGGCGGGCGTGTGCAACCGCCCGGATCTTCCATTTTGGCCTTCTCGGTGCCGCGCGTCATGACCTGCACCTTTCCCCGTGTCGTATGCTGCATGTGCTCGCCCACCTGCATGTGCTCGCCCACCTGCATGTGCTCGCCCACACACACACTCTCACACACACTCACACGAGAACACAAGAACTCGAGAATTTACGAATTTGCCCGAAGTGAGCAAAGGGAAGGGGGAGACAGCTTAGCCTATGTCGGGGCAAAAAGCACAGAGCGGGAGTAGAGCCAGCCAGCCGTCCCCAAGAACGGTCGCCTTCACCACCGGGCTCCCTTGGCACATTTCGTCGGGTAAACGCGACCGCCAGCTGCTCAACACCTTTGAGAAGGAGAGAGAGAACAGGTCCCACAAGGGGCGACTCGTGCCAGGTGGTGTGCTGCATGCAGCTTAGAGCCGTCTGAAAGCGCGGGAGTTCCCTTCGTGTGCGCCAGGGCTTCTGTCGGGCCTGCCTCGCTCCTGGGCCTTGCTGATGGCCACCCCCCTGCAGCCCGTCGTTCAGACCGGCAAGCGGGGATTCTCGGCCTTTTGACGGGGGATTCCCGGTCTTCGAGAGTGCAGATCCGTACAGCTCCAAGCGCGCGTGCGGCAGCTCCGCCCTTCCGATTTCATCGACATCGAGAACATGGCGCCGCGGCCAGCGCAGCCGTCCGCTGCCTTCGCGGGTGGCGGCTCATGCTGGCAGGCGCAGCAGCTGGTGATGCAGTGCGGCGGCGAGCATGTGCAGCAGATGCACCTAGGTACACCGCTTTACAAGAAGGATTCGGCATAAAGCCGAGACACATGTAAAGCTCTTTGACGCATGTAAAGCTCAAGGAAAAGATACTTGAAGAACTTCAGAAGACCTAAAGAATTCTTTAGACATCTAAGTAACTTTTGTTACGAGTCACTTCCAGTTTAGTCCATAAAAGCCATCAGGGGTTTCCGAGCTGATGATGATGATCCTTTTCTTGTTCTTACAGAACCAAAATTTAAATTTCTATCGGCCTTGATAGCTCGTTACCGAAACGCTATCAATAAAGTCAACCTTACTACCACTTCGACCCTCACGGGTACCCCACTCGGATCGCACCCTACCGGCGCTCAAGCTTCGCTTACCGATTAACCCGGTACTCCGTCAGCGCCAACCGACGCCATGTCCTTTCTCCTTTCTCTTTTGCAGAGTTCACATCCTGGACTCGTCCGCACGCCAATCCTGTACAGCCATTTCCCGCATGGAAATGAGCATGTAATCACTTGCTTGGCTCGCCTTTTCTCGGCAGATCGCCTTGGGCTCCTGCACTGGCTGCTTGCCTTATGCTGCGCAGTCCGATATCGGTGGAGATTAGAAAGGTTTTGTTCCAATTAGTCCCCGCTCGATCCGGTGCTTTCTGCCTTTGGTGTTCAGCTGCCCCTCTTAGTATTGCGTTTCGGACCGCTTTCGACCATGCAGTTACGTGCTGCACTCCATCACTGTCGACACTGAGATGATAGTTGTCGTGCGTTCTGAGCTTGGGTGTCGGCTTTTTCATTGAGAGGTTCTCCTCGATGCGCCTTGACTTTATCCATGAATGTGCGTGCCCCTCTTAGGACTCGCGCTCTAACACACTCGATGATCGATGTCATGATGTCTGCATTTGCATCCCCGGCAAGCGTAGTACGCGGACCACTCCCTATCCATCGTGACATCTTGTTGAGAGCTGCTTCACTGTCACACAGATAGAGCAAGTCACTCTCCACTGGGGCTGCTTGAAAGGTGCGAGCTATCGCTGCTAGTTCTGGTCTTAGAGAGCTGACCCCCTCCTCCTCTCTGCCCACCCGAACTACGAGATTCCACCCAGGTCTTTGAAAGCAAACACTTCCTGCACCCATTACGTACTTGTGAACCGATCCATCCCCCGCCCAGGTTTCTCCTGAGAAGTCGTAGCACCCCAGCCAACCAGCTTCCGTTCCTCTCCAGAAGTGCTGTTTTAGGCCTTGTAGTACGATGTTCATCTGATCCTTACTGCTTTCGTGCTCCCATGCTTCACGCAGGTGAATCTCTGCTTGTTCATCGTCGAAGATTATATCTTGTGACACCCAACATTGCATGTTCGTTTGAGCAGCGCATGCGTCTACGTCTCCCCGTTTCCACCAACTTCTAGCTCTAGTAACATGTCTGCCCCCCGAGCTCCCTTCTTGGTTGTCGTTGCCTTGTTTCGTCTTCGCTCGTTTGACTTCAAAGATGCACCTCCCGTACTCCCGGAATGTTTGTGTGGCCATGTCTTTCGGTTTGGCCTTACACCATATGACCCAATTTGCGTCATTCCGGAGCTCAGTGAGGCACTCCTGCTGGTCCTCTAGGCTTAGACTTTCCCACAGAATTACTTTCTGTCCTTGCAGAGGTCCCCAATAGGGCTTAGAGATGGTCGTCCCGCTCCCTTGAAAAAAAGGAGATGCAGTGACTGTTGATTCTCCGATGATCACATTAGCTTCGGTAATTGATTGTAGCGCACGCAAAATTCGCCATGTTGGAGATCTGTACCCGCCGGCTTCAAGGGTGTTCTGGAGGAGAAGACAATCACTGCAGGTGTGCCATCTGCGGTGGATTTCCTCATGGATTCATCTTAGTAGATCTAGAGGCTGTCCCTGCCACATCACTCGAAGATGGTTCCACATCGTGCTGTTAACTGTCCGTTGGTTACCGTTTTCCTTGCAAGTTGTGAGTCCTTCAGCCGTCCATACATTTGGAAATTGTTCGTGCTGCCACCACAATGACTTTGTGGTTACTCGGAGGTACCCTTGTCCATTCACCGTTTTTGGGATCGGCTCGTGGAAAAGGAAGTGTTGCCCAACCGTAGCCTGAACATTGCAATCTGGGATGTGCTCGGGATCATTCGCCGCCCTCGCAATGGAATCCTTTTCCCAAGGGAGATCCTTACGTTGAATAATCCTTATGAACCTATTTGACACCTTGGCTTCATTGGAAGCCTGCGATCTGATGTCCTCGCTGTTCGATATCATATTGACTTTATTCCATCGCTGATGCAAGTCCTCAGTTTTCTTTTTACGTCTTTGGCTTGCCTATCCATGTCCACTTCAGTTCCTACCTCCATCTGAGTATCAACTGCAAACCGTGATATCGCTGGAGCTAAGTATCGATCGTTGACTTTTCCTTCTTTTACGTCTTTGGTACATACAACCGCGTTTGGTTCTTCTGTCAAGGAGAAGCCCATCTCAGCCGTGGTGAGCCAGGCTGTGGCAATCCCTTCCTCAGCCTTGCTTTTCATGGTTATGAGCTCTCTAACCTGTTCTAGTAAGGATTATGTCTCCCCTATTACAATCCTCGCTTTTGGTAATGTACCGAGGGTCCGCCGCACGCAATTTGAGTCCAGAGGATGGTGGCTCGTTACCTTTGGTATCGTCACTATCACTCTGAGCGTCGCATTCCACAGAACCCTCCCGATATTCCTCGCGTTCGTGCCCTCTTACCCTTTCCGACGGAATGTGCTCTCATTTGTCATCACTGGGACCCTTTTGTGTGAGGCATTTTTCTTTTTCCTTCGAACACTCGTTGTGTCTGTCCGGCCTTCCTCAGCCTGAGGCTGGCATTTTCTGCAATGCACTGAACTTTCTTTTCGTCGTTTTGCTCCTGCAAACTCTGCAAGTTCATAAAAAACACTGCAAGACTTTCACACTCGTCCTAGAACTTCTTCTGCAGGTACATACCACCACCCTTGCGTCTCATACTTCGGCTTGTGCTCGGGGTACCAGGCTTGAGGGATAAGCAAGACGTCTTTCCACAGTGGCCTCAGGAGTGCTTGCCGTAGGTTATGGTCAAGTTTATCCAACAATTGTTGACAACGCTCCTTCCGAGTCTCTGTCTTCCACCCTCGGATGCGGGCTTTGAACTTGAGATGTTCTCCCTCAAGGCACTCCTCCTGGGGTGTTTGCACGATCTCCACTTCTGTTACTTCTTCGATCCACTGCTCCCCCAGGGCATGGAGATTGAGACATTGTGTCGTACGAGCGTGGCTGTGTGCCCCGTGGGGCACTTGCGGGAAAGGCTCCATACACCACGATACGCCCCTCTATTTCATTGCATGCAGTGCACAGGTCATGCTGGCACTCAGGACAGCGACATCCCAGCTTGATTAAGTGTCGATCGCATCTTGCGCTGTTCATGCGCACCCAGCTCTCAATTTCCTGGATGAGATCCAGCTTCGTTCCACAGGATATTGCCCATTCGGGATGGTTTTGAGCTCGTCCTGCACATACCCGTGGTCCCACTACTTCCACTACTTTCTTGGCTATCCCAATGTCATCGCCCGCTTCCTTAAGCCATACAATGAGTGAGGTGCCTAACACCTCTCCTCCACTCATCACCTCCACTCTACTTGCCGCTTTGGGATCCTGGTTCCAAATAGCTTCCGCTAGTTGCTTGAGCTCCGTGCGGTTGTCAACGAACAGTTGCGCAGTGTCGGGATCCTTGATTCCCTGTTGACATTTTTTCTTCGCAGGGCACCCGCGGTTGACGCGCAAGATCCAAAACAGGAAATTGGGGCAAATCGCTCGGGAGCGAATGCGGCACAGCCGCACCCCATGGCACACGGTCGCCCCTTTAGCCGGCCGATGCCGCGCACGATCCAAAACAGGAAAGTGCGGCAAATCGCTCGGGAGCGAATGTGCAGCCGCACTAAGGCCTCGGCTCGTTCGTCGTCTCTCATAGCACATGTCCTCCACTATCCCCCTCCCCCCACGCGAACAGCTTTGTAGTAGGTACTGCAGTAATAAACACACACACACGCACACGCAAAGCTGGCGTAGGTCGGTTGTGATAGCCATCACAGATCACAAACCGCCCGGGGCACCGCCCCTTGGCACAGGGTCATCCCTTTTGTGGGAACGCGTTTTTCCATCGGACTACTAATGCAGCCGGGAAAGCGGGCCGGACAACTAAAACCTCCTCCTGACCGAGACAATGTCGCAGACCCTAACAATGCTCCACAAACTGTATCACAAGCCCGAAGGAGGCAGGGGGGGGGGAGCAGGAGGAGTTTACTTGTACTCAGAATGCCTGCCTACAGACCAAAACCTGCCGACAAAAACCGGCGCAAAGAAAAGTGGCGGCAAAAGGGATGGGGGAGGACGGGGGGATGGGGGACGGAGCGATTAGCGTCCACCTCTTTTACTGCACTTGCTTCTCCCTTCTCCTCCTCAGTTCAGGCTATCATGCCGTTCGCCACTCACCATACCTGCACAACCACGGTACCCCCGCGCAATCAACATAGCATCAGACATCATGACTATCCCGGTCAGCACTGACTCAAATCTTAGGTGGTAACACGAAGGCAGAAAAAGAAACAGAGATGGTGGCAGAGGGAGGAAAAGGGGGCTGGGGAGGCTGTTGGTATCTGTGCGTGCATGTTCTGCACCAGGCAGTGGTCGGAGGCGGAACTGAGCACGGGGATGTGCAACAAAAGCATCTATAGGACTGCTCGGTTCTATATGCGCCCTGTCGGCATCCGTTTTCCCCTGTTCCTTGTGGTAGCCCTGGCAGTGCGATGGACGAAAGGGGTCCGGCTGCGTGTTCGGCTGGACTGGTCCTCCTCCTCCTCCTCCTCCTCCTCCTCCTCCTCCTCCTCCGCCTCCTCCTCCTCCTCCTCCTTGTAAGCTACTGTGCCGTTCTCCGCCCACCATACCTGCATAACCATGATGCCCCCCCAAACAAATCAACAAAGGCACACGTCAACATAGCGTCAGACATCATGACTATCCGGCCAGCAGTGACCCAACCCTTCTGTCGTAGACGGAGACAGAAAAAGAAACAGAGACGGAGAAGGAGGGGAGAAAAGGGAGATCGGGAGGGAGACTGCTTTATGCGTGCATGGTGCACCAGGCGTCGTCGGGAGGTGGAACTGAGCACGGGGATGTGCAACGAAAGTATCTGTAGGACAGCCTGATATTATACACTCCCTTTCGGCATCTGATTTCCACTGTTCCTCGCGGTAGCTCTGGCGATGTGATGGACGAGACGGGTACGGCGAACACGTGTTCGACACGGCCAATTGCGCCTTCGTGGCGGTATTGTAAGCCCAGTCTTTCATAGTCATAGCCTTGACACCAAACAAGAACGCAATGCGTTTTTCGACCTGAAACCAAAGCCGAATCTATGGTCAGTTACATACGCAGAGTGCAGAGAGCACGCAAACACGCTCGATGATTGCCCCAAAACGCTGGCGAGCGTCCACCACAGGATCGAGAAACGTGGAGATCGTGTTGATTTCGCAATCTGTCGTTGAAGATAAGAACCTGCGAGGCGACAGCATCCTCCAGAGTGCGTGGTTTGGGACCGTACTGGCTGATTGGCTCAGGCTCGTTGAAATCAAAACGCGAATAAAATTTCAGGAACTGATGCAGCGAGGCATGGTTCGGGAAGAGCTCGATCTTATCCAGATCTGCATACGTCACCGAATGTTTCACCTTGTACACGTTCAGCCTTTTGCCTACTGTTCGAGGCGATGGCCATCCCCACCACATCTGTGAGAAGCAGCGCGCACTTAGTTACAGCTGGTGCATTTTCTACGGGCATCTATAGAAGGGCCGTGTGTTGTAAGACAAGAAAGACTGAATTTAGGATTGCAGTTTGTTTGTTTTTGGGCAGCACCTGCTTTACAAGGCCGAGGAGCACGAGATAAAGATCTTCAGGAAAGCTCTGTTCGTACTTGATTTGCTCAATCTTCTTTCGCACTTGCATATACGATTCGACAATGCTGTTGGCAGATTCAAGATCCAAAAATATGTCACAGATTACAACAACACACGCAAAGAAATCAGCAAAGCAATCGAGTGGACAGCAGTGAAGCAAGGTCATGGCTCCTTACATGGCGAGAACGAAGTTCAGAACAAGTAAGGTCATCATGAACATCAACAACATCGTGAAAACTGTGAGCTCAAATTTATCCTGCCACCCGTCCAGCGTTTGCGGACTGAAGAACAGACTCACTTCGGTTGCGATCGACGCACCGATTGAGGTGAAGTCTTGGTGATAGATCCCGAATCGCCAATTGCCTACAACTGCAAAACTGGTGACAACGGCCATTGCAACGATTGAAGCATGCATAAGATGCCCAGCAGCGAACGAGAGCGTCCCAGTAATGAGGGCGAGACGGGGATGAGACTTTGTTTGCTGGAGCATGCGGAGCATACAAATGATCAAGGCCATGAAGATTGCGGCGTTCTGAGTTCCTTCCTGGGCAATATCCTTCCTGAATCGTGAGACCCCTTGGAAGAAGACCTCCTTTTTGTCACTGACATCTAGGTGATAGTCTCCCCATTCGATGTTTTCCCAAGACTCCACTATTTGCTTAACCTTGTCGCCGCTCTGTAGCTTCGAACTAATCCGCATCGCAACACAAAGGGTCACCACCAATGCGATAACAAAATCCAAAATAATGGCTTTTGGGTCATCACGGTCTTCAAGTTCGTCAAAATCGAGCCTGTTGTCAGAATCCATCTGCTTTTTGCTCCTGCACCGCTTCACAATCGGCATCAGTACATCTGTAACCAGCAGCACCAGAATGATGAGGATCGAAATGCATTCATATACAAGGAACTCGTCAAGCTTGCGCCCCTCCAGCGCATTAAAGAAATCCAGAGAGTATTCAACCTTGAAGCCCTCCTCCCTTCTGGTGTCCGCCTTGACTGTCAACAACGACAGAAGCGAAGCTTCAGGTGCATAGAACACCATCTCTACTTCGAGCATTGTTGTATGGATGTCGAGAAAATTCTTCGTTAGAAGGAGCGACCCGTCTCGATACAAGCGCTCGAAACTCGCCACAGAAGCAAGAATATCGGCAAATGCTGAATATCCCTCAATCTTCTGGACCTTAAGCCCGAAAAAGGTTTCGTTCTGCGCAAAGTGCGACTTCTTCGTGCTGCATGAAATTGGCGAGGTCAGGTAGTGGCACTGATAGCCAGTCTTGTTGCAGAAACTCTCTTCAGCTTCAGCGCGCGTGGCTTGGATCCACTCTCTTGCAAACTCGCTTTCGCAAGGAGCCTCATGCTCCCGAACCTGAAAGATGATGGGAGGGGCCACGAGGGCCGATCGTTTCGTGTATTCGACGTGCTCGACCTTGATTTTCTTGCGATACGGTAGGACAGGACCCGACCTCACTGCCATGTCTTCCTTCATGGCGTAGTAAATGCGCTGCACGTTTTCGACGGCGAGCGCCTCTGGGTACAGCTGGATTGGGGAAATATACATCGGGTAGTTCACTTCCAGCGCAGAAAATATCGTTTCTTCGTTGAACAGACACATGGTCTCCCGTGTTTCTTGCTTCTTGGCGCCTGCGTTTTGCAGAAGAATGTGTTCATGATACTTGGCATCCTCGTGCTTGGAGGAATTCTGGCGGATATACGTGATGCGCGTCCATCCGTTCACTGACGATGCACTGGTGTACATGCTTTCATACATAGACGAGTCGCTGGAAGTCCTGCATGGGCTATGGACTCGCAGCGCGCCGCCATCATGCGATGCATACGCTCCCAGCACGAAATTGTGTTCTGGCGGAAAGAGACTCGAGTAAAAAGCAAGGTGCGGAAGGAAAAGAGATCCATCATTCATGAAGGAGGCCCCCTCCGACGGCCGAACCCAAAACATTATTGTAAAGTCGCCACCATTTCTCCTGACATCTGCGGTAAACTCGGTGGTCTCATTTCGAAGAAACTCGCATCCATCGTCGATGGAGGCCAAGACCTCGTCGCACACAGACGACGCATTGAACATGTCGAAGCGCCTGCCAGCCGCCTGCTCATAATTTGCAAGCCACACTTGCTTGTGTGGCGCCGGCATACCCTCTGCGACCCACTCCTCGCACTGCCTTCGAAGATGCCTCTTCGTGCGCTTGCTGTCTACTGCTTCTGTGTCTATACAGAAGGTGCCTTTGCTCGTTTTTCTCCCGATGGACTGAATGGTGTGCCACAACTGGTAGTGGCGCGCTTTAGACATGGGCTCAAAGCACGGCTGAGCTACCAGGCAAGCAACGGGGCAGTATTTGATGGGGTCCGGCAGCTCACACACCGTGGGCGAGGCACTGCGTTGTAACGCATACCATTCGCAATTTCTACCTAGCAAATCCTTCCACTGCCTGTCGACATTCTTCTGTTCCGTCACGCAACGATCCGTCGCCGCCAACTCCACTCTCTTCTCACGCGCGAGCGCAAGAATTTTGGCAGCCGGCACAACATCTCCGACATACATGCGCATGTCAAAGATGCCGACCTCAAGACCGCTAGTCCAGGCAGGGTACTTCCTGCCAAAGGCAATTTTGCGCTCTGTACAATCGGCCGCAACCACTGTGCTGCCCCATTTGCCTTTCCAACCCAGAATCCCGTCAACGTAGAAGGAGACGGAATCGTCCGAGGCATCAAGGGTGAGGGCAAGATGACGCCACGCGGGCATCAGCGCTGCATTCAGCATGTGATGATCTTCCATGAAGGGCTCGGAGTACTGGAACGTCAAGTCCACGCCGCTTGGGATGTCGAGCCTGATTCCGTCCGGAAACACACTCAAAGACCAGCACGTGCCCCCCGCATTGTGTGCGTACAGCAGCGTGACCATGCATCGTGAATTGTCCACTGCAAGACACTCTTGCGTCGTTGGGTGCCTGTGCCACCATGAAAAGCTCACGCCAGAGCCAGCGAAGCTCGGCACCCTGTCGAGCACGCGGGGACCTTGAAGCCGATCATCATCGTCCTCTACCTTCGGCTTTGTTAGCACCGCCTTTCTCTTGAAGAGGGAGTAGTAGTGTCTTCCTGTGGTGGCATCATATCGGCTAGCGTTGTCAGCGTTAAGTATGCCGTGTGGTGCCGCCGGAATGAAGTCCACAGAATCGTTAAGCATGAACTGGCGCGTGCTAGAAGCAACGACGGCATTTTCAACTCTCTGCAGGGCTGCACTCTGTTGGAGGTTTTGGAGACGCGTGAGGATCTCAACATGCCCTGAACCATCATCGCTACCCTGCTGCGGGCCTGCCGTTTTCTCGATGACGGGCTCGAACGCCGGCAGATCCGAGCTGGTCACAAGCTTCTCGAGTACATCGCCGTACATCATGATTTCTTGCTGCTGCGATGATTGCAGCGCAAATGGATAGAAAGCCATCTGCGTGTTTTGTTAGCACCAAGCAAGAACTGGTGTAAGCCTGGCTCCCTCATGCCACACTTCCCAACCGCATGCGCCCAGTGCTCAGCAGCCCACTACGCAATATATTAATACTCACTTTCTTGCTCGCTCACTCACTCGTCCACTCCCTTACGCACGCACGAATGAAAGATCACCAGCACACAAGCGCACGGGCACGCGCGCGCGCGAGCACAGACATGCGCGACACCAACCCGAGCAAGCGTGAGGCCAGTATCACCCATCTCGATGCTCTCCGGGCCAAAATCTGCGTCTGTGAGGGCCTGAGGCAGAAGCTGCAGAGTGACAATAATAGTGTACTGGGCGTCAAGGAAACGGTACGATAGTAGATGCATACTCGCTCGCACGCACATACCATCAAATACCCAACATGATGAGTCATCACCCACCCACAACCACACTTCCCGTAGATACATTCACACACTCTTTCTCTCGCCTGAGTTCCAATGAGCTCGCCGTTACAAAAGAAGGACACATTCCCAAAAGTGCTGCGCACACCACAACTAAGT
>Ga0315899_10005697_pt1 | contig 13432 bp, 13 predicted proteins | sample LakEriMetagenome_2_FD_203518 | JGI IMG/M metagenome (GOLD analysis project Ga0315899, IMG submission 203518) | Freshwater fungal communities from buoy surface, Lake Erie, Ohio, United States - Buoy 4 MA112 | ecosystem: Environmental > Aquatic > Freshwater > Lake | place: USA: Lake Erie, Ohio...
ATCGATGATGACGTGCCGAATGCCTTCGAGCTGAAAGTCTTTGATGTGGAGATCGGCCTTCTTCATTCCGCGGCTATATGGTACGTGTTTGCGATCGGTTGCGTAACCTGCCTTGGTGAATATCTGTTGCACTGCTGTGAGGATATGCTCGTGTGCCCCTGTCTATTTGATGAGTAGTGGTTTTTATTCACAAAATGGCAAGTTGGTGCTGTGGTAAATTACATAGTGTAATTAAAATCCAATGATCAGAGTCTCAGTAGGCAGAAGGCTCGGCAGTCGTAAATCAGGTCAGCTGGTCGTGAGTGAGGAGAGACGCATGATTGCATTGGGAAGAGACGTGCACGTCTTCACTCAAGCATGCGTATGTACATGAAATTCATGCACACTCTCTGTCTCTGATGCAGGTTTGTCAGTGCCCGGATACAATGATCTCCAGTGATGAAGAAGGGAGAGAGTGTGGGACTTGCCTCACAGATCTGATGCTTTCACACGGAAACATTCACCAGTGCCCGGAAGGCCATCTGCAATGCGCTGACTGTTACGGGAGACTTGGGGGCGCAGAGGCGCAGTGCCCTGCCTGTGGGACTCCGATGCTCTGTATTCGCAATCGATACATGGAGAAGCAGAGAGCGTTACGTCGATTGCCGCGAGCGACTGACAGTGACTCATTGTCATCTCTGTGTGGGAGCTTGCAAGAGCAACTGCTGCAGCTGGTTCAGGAGCGCGACGCGCAGGCAGCGATAGAGCGAAGCAGAAGCGAGCAAATACGGTGCTTGAGCGGGGAGGCCACGCATGGAGCTCACACGAAGCTGGAGGAAGAGAGACGAAAAAGTCAAGAGGAGCAGGGCGAAGCTGATGTCATGAGGGCAGAGGAAACATCTTCTGCCCTGCACAACAGAAGCAAAAGGGAGAAGCGCAAACCAGATTCATCCAGAAGGAGGGAGGCGCAGACGCAGATGACGCAGGAACAAGCTCTTAATCCAAGGACTGCAGTGAACAAACATGGATCACACGGAGGTGCTTCGCCTCCTGAAATAACTGAAGACGCACAAGCACGTCAGCAGCGCGCTTCGCACGCGCTTGGTTTCAGAAACGCATTTTTCTGCTGTGCCATTCTGATTCCGGTATTTATAGCTTTCATGTCGAAGCCTGGTGAGGTCGGCCCCCAAAAATACCAGACGGCGGCCACTACGGCAGTAGTGCTACAAGGTGCGCGAGGGACGGTAGCTTCACATGTACCCGCTCATATGTTCCCCTATGATCCTGCACTAGGATCACATGTACCCGCTGCAAGCTCCAACCCGCGAGTCGTCGGTGTTGATGCGGTGCTGCTTGAGAAAAAGCGTTCGACAGACGTACGGAACGGGAAAGCACCCCCCCAGACGTTGACCACTGCCACGTCTCACACGCCCTTGCCAGCTACCTCGTCAAGTACTATAGCAGCCGTTACGTCGATCTCAAGCAACGCCGCATCAACCTCGACAATGCCGGTCGCAGATCTCATCGCAATCCTGGCCAGGCACAGCTCCTCCCCGTCTGACGCCCAAAAGGCGGTGGAAGCTGTAGGGGGAATACTCGCCTTGGTGAGTGCGATGCGAACACACGCGAAAGAGGCTGAAGTTCAAGTACTAGGATGCAAGACCCTGGGCCTTGCCTCTCTCTCTCTGTCTCTCTTTGTCTCTGGCTCTGCAGGCCTCTGGAGTTACGAAGCTACGAAGCCGCTGCGTGAAACAGAAATAACTGCGGCTTCTTCCCTGGCGCACCAGGATGAACCCCGAAAAACGGTAGTCAAGGCCGGTGGCATGCTGGCTATCGTGGAGGCGATGAAGACACATGCGAAAGTTGCCAGAGTGCAGCTGGTTGCGTGCACTGCGCTTACAGGGCTCATCAGGCCTGATCTGACGATGCACAGCAAGTCTGCTCAAAAGGCCATTGCCAAGGTGTGCCGCAGTACGTGCCTGTTGTGTGTGCGTGCCTGTTGTGACATTGTGTGTGCGTGCTGTTGTGTCACAACTGCGTGCCTGTTGTCTCACAACAGGCACAACCTCGTACACTGGTGTGACGTGCGTGACGAGCTGCGTGAACCTTGTCACGTCACACCTGTTGTGTGCGTGTCCTGTTGCGTGCGTGTCCTTGTGTGTGCGTGTCTTTGTGTATGCGTGTCTTTGTGTATGCGTATCTGTTGTGTGTGTGCGCGCGCTTGAAGCTTGCTCTCACACCACCATAAGCTACAGGCTGGGGGGATCAAGGTCGTTTTGAACGCGATGCGTGCACACAGAGGCGAGGCCGATGTGCAACAGGAATGCCTCACAGCCATTGCGCAACTCGCCTTCCGTAATATTCGCAATCAAAAAAAGATCGTCAAGTTTGGGTAAATGATCTTAGACCAAAGAGTCAAAGAGTGATATTTAGAATGATCTTACTATCTTGGTTTGCTTTTTACCCTGTTTGACTTGAAGGCCTGTTCAGGGGGATTTTGGCAGTGGTGGAGACCATGCGGGCGCACCCAGCGCACGCACGCGTGCAGGGGGAGGCGTGTGGGGCGATGCTGGCGCTCAGTCTTGCCATCGACGCGGCAGACGCGGCTGCACATATTTCCTCGCAAGCAAGCGTGAGCTTAAGTGCCAACGCCGCCAAAAGAAATACAGGACTGGCAGCCAGCGCCCCGGCTGTGCATCTGCTCCAAATCGAGGTGGTCATGCTTGCAGGCCCTGAGCCAGCGCCGACTACCACTACCCTCACTCGTCCTTCCGCGTCAATGACTTGTAGTAGTGCACCTGCCCCCACCTTCACCAACAATCCAGAGGCGATTGCCGAGGCCGGCGGAATCGCTGCTGTGACTGAAGCGATGCGCATGCACCCAGGGGAGATGACTGTGCAGAGGAACGGAGGTCTGGCGCTGGCCAATCTGGCCGTGACTTCTGTCAACAGAAACATGATTGGGGCAGCAGACGGTGTCGCTATGGTGCTGATGGCATTGAAAATGCACCAAACGCCAGAAGTGCAGGCTGTTGGTTGCAGGGCGCTCATGAATCTGGCCACCGATAATGACCGAAATAGCAAAGCGATTGCAGAAGCCGGTGTGATTTCCTGCGCGCGTGCTCGCGCGTGCGCGCTCTCTCTCCATGACGCGCCATTTCAAAAGACGCAACCTCCCTCACAACCTCGCTCTCCCCGTTCCGCCCCAGCGTACCATTTCAAAAGACACAACAACATGACACACACAGGTGGCATCAACCTCGTGTTACATGCGATGCGGGGGCTGGCGCAAGAGCCCAGTGTGCAGACGTGGGGCTGTGGGGCGCTTGCCCAGCTTGCGATCAATAACAAGCAAAACCAAGATGCTATCACGGCGGCTGGTGGGATCGCAGCTGTGGTGAATGCGATGGAAATGACGGCGGTGGTAGGAGTACAACAGCAAGGATGCTTGGCGCTGTATACCCTGGCCGTGAATAACGTAGGCAACCAAAGAGAGGTTCTTAGCTCGAATGCCATTTCAGTGGTTGTGGCCGGCTTGAAGGCGCACCCGGGGGAGTTTTTTGTGCAGGAGCGCGGGTGTTATTTGCTGGCAAATCTGCACAATCATCTCAGCAAATCTTTCTACAGCCGACAGAACTTAGTGAGAGATACAGGATTGAGAAAAACACAGGCACGTTTGCGGGAACTTCTGTCACAATTGTGCTCCTCAGTTCAAATTGTTGAATAATCTCTGATGATAGGCCTTGCTCTGTTCCTCAGGGGTTTTAGCAGTATTGCATGTCCCTAGAAAAGAGCAATAAAAGTCATCATGTAAGGAAACGACAATGGATTGTAATTTGTATGCACGAGCTTTCCAAAAGATCGTGGAGAGACTCTGAGCCTTTCTCTACTGATTTGTACGAGAAAGGCTTCTCTCCATGATCTTGAAATTGTATTCAAAAATCCCGCGATGCATGCGTCAGGTAACATGATGAAAGCGATGTGACGTGAAAAATGCAGATTTCTCGTGTTTGCCAGGGTGTGCAGGGATGTTTGTGATTTGCAGGGATGTTTGCAGGGATGTGAGAAAGTCCCTTGCCAGGGTCTGCATGAGGGTGAGAGAAACACCGCGGCCAGGCGCAAGCTCGAGGCTTTGTGTTGATAAAGGTGCATTTCTCGAGGATACCAAAGTTGCATCTTCCAGATTCTAGAGAGAATAAAGGGGAACGGAGGGGAGCAATCCCCCAGTTCCGTACGTCTGTCGAACCTAGTGGTCGTGGTCGCCGTCGTGGGCGCGAGCGTCGTCGTGGGGGGTGTCGTCATGCGACGACGGCGAGAGGGTCGTCGTGGACCTCCTCCGCACACAGGTCCGCACAGATCCGCTCAGATGAGTGCGACTTGGCCCGCCCACTTGAAGTCCGCGACGAAGACCCGGAACGACTCCTCTTTTGATGGTCAACAAAAAATCTCTCTTTTTCTCTCTCTCTCCGCATCTTGAAGTATTTATTCTTCAGTTTCTCGCGCGATCTTGAGATCTCATCATGCACTGCGCGTTTGTGTGGTGTCAACAGTAAAGCAGGAACGGTTTCGCACATTAAACTGTGCGAATGTATGTCCGAGTCTTCTGCAAGCAAATTTACAACATATTTACATATATCCAATCCAATCTTGCGGCGTGCGGATGCACACCTATGAAAACACACAAAAACCTCGCAATTCAACACTAAAAACCTCGAAAACCCTCGATAGTAACATCAAAACCTCGCCAGTGACATCAAAAACCTCGAAAAATCTCACGAGCAGAATAAGGTCGCAAACGTCAAAAACCGCAGTTTCAAAACCCGTGGGTCTTTACGTTGATGGCAGTCGCCATTAATGACAGGCGCCATTAACATGTTTTAAGGGGGGGCCTTTGTAAATGATCGAAGCTCGTTGTTGAACTTTTTTTAAGATTCAACAGGCGTCGAGACAATAAAGGGATTGTGACCCTCTGTTAAGATTCGCGCACGATAACAACTTCATACCTGCTTTATGTTGTCGGATTTGGTTATACAATTCAGGGTCGATGTGTTTACCGGCAGCCTTAAGCAGTTTGAATGTGTTTTGCACAGCTGGGAAAAGGATCATGAGTGAGACCGCGGAAGAGATCCAGCAAGGGGGCACTTCACAATTGCGGGGTGCTCGTAAAACGTGCAAGGAGTTTCCGTGAAACGTGCAAGGAGTTTCCCGGAATTTCCAGACCTAATAAGGCGTTGAAAGCCTTCAATTCTTCCGTCGCCATAGAGTTGATCTGCAACGAATGAAAACGGGATGATTGCATTTCACAATCAGTTGACAAATATCGAAGATGATCTGCAACATCACCGACTGACCATCCGCGTCTCTTAACACATAGAGCTACCTGGCGGGCGAGATCCTCCTCCTCCTCATCTGTTCCCAGGGCCCCAGCGTAGCAGTCCGTGGGGCCCTGGGAGCGAGCGGGTGAAGTCGCGACGCTGAGCCTCCCTGGCGAGAAAGGGAGCGGCCTTGCTGCGATCCGTGGTGCGATCAAAGGGGCAGCTGACGACGCGTCCGACGAAGAATTGCCTGATTGCAGTGATCACGGGCACGGGAGGGCAATAGGATTATAAACAGAGTAGACGCATGTAGCGCACAAGGCCGGCCAGCTCCGCAAAGAGCTTCAGCAGGGCGGACAACCTGAGTGAACTCCTGACGATGGTATTCGACCTTGAATTGACTGCAGTTCCAAAAGCCTAGTGAGGTAGACTATTGCGTGCGACAGACTACGGGCGAGCAAAGCGCATAATACATCATGGAAATGCGAGCAAAAGTGTCCCTTACGGTACAGGAGACGCTGGGGCGGTCACGGTGACGGAGGTCGGCGTGTTGTTGATTGCATGCAAAACACTGCCAAAATGCGACGCTCTAGTCAGAGTGTGGCTAGCGTGCAGACCGTGCAGACCTATCGCCGCAGCAGAAGCAGAGCAAGTATGCGCTTGCACTGGCATGGAAGACTCACGTTCGCGCTGTTGCATGTGCCGAAAGCACACTTTCTGGCAGGCTTGCCTCCGCCATAGCAGGGGGTTGTTGCTGCTGCCATTAGCATTCTCTCCGTGTCCGAGCGCCCTGCATGGGCAGAGCGCGGAGCTCAGGGGCAGGCGGAACAAGGATCAGACTGGAAACCTGGTGACACACCACACGGTGCGAGCAGCAATTCTGGCAGAAAATGCTCCGTGTTGCGTGGCTTGGTTGAAAACCTGTGCAGCAGCTGCTCTCATTGCCCATGTCTTTGGACTTTGGAGTGTCGGAGACAACAGCCGGGCGCCGACGTGACGTGGGTCCGTGATCACGGACCCTCTTTTCGACAAGGTCTTTTCTGACAAGCGCAGTGCTGGAAACGGCGCGGGCCTCCTTCTTCGGCCCGCGCGCCGTTGTTTCCCGCACGGGTGAGGTTGTTCATTGTTTCTGAAGATTCGTGGGGCCGCAGCAACGCGGGGATGCCATCATCACAGCAAAACAACTCCAGCTACGCTGGGTTTCGGGGGGGCGCAGCAACGCGGGGATGCAGGCATCAGAGTTGCTCGAAATTTTTCAAGACTCGGCTCCTTGTCGAGCTGGCGGTGTGGGCGAGCGTCTGTTCAGCGAGCTTACGGGGGCAGGCGTGCACCGACACGATGGGGTTTGAGGCGCTGCTGCAGCGCGGCGGCGAACTCGAGGCCTTGGACAAAGCAGCAGCTGCGGACTGCCTCGGCCTCGCCGCGCGTGTCGAGCCGCGCAATTCGCTCGCCTGGGCGCGGCTGGCGGAGCTGTTGCAGCGATCGGGAAAGGTGCACGAAGCCCTGGACACTATCGCAGAGGGTCTCAAACGGCTGCCGAGTTGGGATAGTGGAGGAACGGTGCAGCTCATCACGATGCGCGCGCAAGCAGAGGAGGCGCTAGGGCTGCACGAGGCAGCGAAAGACTCGTACTTGCACGCCACCATACTTCTACCTCTCAACTACATGACATGGTATAATCTGGGCTATCATTACATGACGCAACACGAGTACAAAGCATCGCGTGAAGCATTCAAGCGATCAGTGGACTTGAATCCGTCTTTTGGCCGAGCGGCCGAGGCCGTGGGGGCCGTGCACTTCGGTGATGGGCAAGAGGAGCTGAGTATCCCGTGGTTTGAACGCGCTGTAGAGCTGATGCCTAAGGAGGTGAGTACAAGGCTGAACTTGGCGAATGCGCTGGGGAAGATTGATAGGGCAGAGGCCGCTGTTGAAGCCTACAATGCGGTCCTGGCGCTAGATCCAGCACACAAAGATGCTGCGTGTAAGGTGGCCTACTTCAGTGTGCAGCTCTGTGACTGGCGAGAGTACAACGGTTACATGAAGCGCATCCTGAACATTATTAAGCAAGATAAGGAGAGCGGACGCACCTCGCATTTGATCCCATTCAACGGCCTCATGATGCCTGTCAGCATCGCGGACCAGCTCTACCTCGCACGCTCTCATGCACAACGACACAAAGCGGCTACGCCGCTGCCCCCCCCCTATGACCACGGACGAGGAGGAGAATGGGCATGGACCAACAGAGGCACAGGAGGGGGCGGCGGGCAATTGCGAGTGGGGTACCTGTCCGCCGACTTCCGCAATCATCCGATGGGTCGGGAGTTGTCGGTGCTACTTCCGGCGCACGAGCAGCAGGACGTGCAAGTCTTCTGCTACGCTCAGAACCCACCGAATGAAGTGCACGACGGGCCATATCGGGCCAAGTTCGTGCGAGGCGTGCACGCCTTTCGCGAGATCAACGCGCTCTCCGACCTCGCTGTTGCCCAGTTGATGCGCGAGGACAGGCTCGACATTTTGGTTGATCTCATGGGCTATACGCATGGCGCGAGGGACGGCGTCCTCGCGCACCGGCCTGTAGGCGTTCAGATCTCTTTCAAGGGTTACATGAGCACCATGGGGTCTGCCTACCACGACGGTAACTAGCAATGTAATACTAATACTAATGCTAATACTAATAATAATACTAATAATAATACTAATAAGACTAAAACTAATAGGGCTCGTTGCGGATCTGGTGAGCGTGCCGGCGGAGATGGCGCCGTACTACTCAGAAGCCCTTCTCCACGTCGCGCCGGTCTTCTCGGCCTCCACACATGCCATAAACCACCCGGACGTGCCGTACTTAGCGGCCGTGTCGCGCAAAGACGCCAAGCTGCCATGGGACCCCGAGGTGTTTGTGTTTGCATGCTTCAACAGCCTCTACAAAATCACCCCTTCTCTCTTCAACATCTGGCTCCGCATTCTGAAAAGGGTCCCAAAGAGCGTAATGTGGCTGCTAAAGGAGCCGGCAGATGCGGCCGATCATCTGTGCCGCGCCGCCAAGGCAAAAGGGGTGCCGTGCTCGCGGCTAATCTTCACAAGGTTCTGAAAAGTCCCTTTTATGGTGATTTTACATAGTAACTGTACTAGATTACTGACGTTTTTCTCAGGAGATTACTGATCAAAAAAATGTCTGTAGGCAAAGTGCCCATCGCACATCACCTTCAGTAACTGTACTAGATTACTGACGTTTCTGTCAGCAAAGTGCCCATCACACATCACCTTCAGACCAAGGCCAACGCAGGACTCTTTCTGGACACAGTACTCTACAACGCGCATTCAACGGCTGCGGATGCCCTATGGGCGGGGATTCCTGTGCTGACAATGGCGCGCGAAAAAATGGCCTCGCGTGTCGGCGCCTCGCTAGCTCTTAGGTAATGATAGTAGGTCTCTTTTACCTGTGTGTTAGGTCTCTTTTACCTCGCGTGTCGGCGCCTTGCTAGCCCTTAGGTAATGATTGTAGGTCTCTTTTATTTGTGTATTAGGTCTCTTTTACCTGTGTATTAGATCTCGCTTAACACTGATACGCGCGTGTGCCATAGTCTTGGGTTTCCACAACTCGTCGCCCGGACGTTGGCGGAATATGAAGAGATCGCTGTTCGGCTAGCCACGTCTCCAGGCAAGTTGTCGCGGTTGCGCCATGTATTGCATTAGGTCTCTTTTACCTGTGTATTAGGTCTCTTTTACCTGTGTATTAGGTCTCTTTTACCTGTGTATTAGGTCTCTTTTACCTGTGTACTAGGTCTCGCTTGACACTGATACGCGCGTGTGCCATACGTCTCCAGGCAAGTTGTCGCGGTTGCGGCGGCAATTGGTGATGAAGCGCACTCTTGCCATGAGCACCGGTGGTGTTGGCGGGAGCGGCGGCGGTGCAGGTAGCGGAGGGGTGCTGGGAGGGGCAGGAGGGGGGGGGGAAAGAAGACGAGGTACGAGGAGCTGCAGAAACAGCAGCACGATATTGTTTGACGTGCCCCTGTGGATGCGGTGCACAAATTCTCAAAAGGACTCTGATTAGTGACTTTGTATAGTAAACATACTGGGGCACTGACTTTTGAGAATTTGTGCCAGGTGTTACGAGAGGCTGCTCGGCATGGCGCTCGAAGCGCGCGGTGTTGGGGCTGGCTCTGTTGCCCACTCTGTAGATGCTTCAGGAGGCAGCAGCTCGAGATCGGATGTCCATGGCGAGCGCTCATATCACCTCATTGTAACAAAGTGATAAGAAGACTGTTTGTGTTGAAAGAGAGAGAGAAAGAGAGTCGATTTTTAATTTTTAATTTTCTCTTGGATGAACAATGACTCATAAACAGTTCCCTCGCTCCTCGGGCACAGGGCCCTCAAGCGACCCCCTGCGGTGGGGTCGCACCCGTCGGTTCGGCTGCACAGTTGGCACCGCTGAACACCCACTCGTCTCTCAGAGTGATGTTGCTTGGGCAAGGGCCACAGCGCTCGGTTTGGCTTCACGTGTCGCACCGCTGCACCAGAGTCACGTCTTTAGAGTGATGTTGCTTGGGCAAGGGCCACAGCGCTCGGAGCGATCGATATACTGGCGACCTTATGCACTAAACCAATGCCCGCCGCCACTGGTGCAAGCTGGGCAGGGTGCCGTCCTGCCAGGGTATTGCGCACCTCGTCCATGCGCGATGCGGCGCTGCGCTGCACACTATGCCAGCGATCTTTCGCCGCTGCAACATGCGGCTCCCAAGCGCGCTCCTCAAGCATGACGGGGAGATGGCGGCTGAGGAGCTCAAAGGACATGAACATAATTGCCGTGTTGGGCACCACGCGCATAAGGTGCGGCCCGAGACCCGAGTACAAGCCCTGGCGGCCTTCCTCCTTTGCGATGAGCGCAAGTGACTGGAACATTGACTGGTAGCGACCAGATGCCGCCTCGCGCATGCGTGTCCGCACCACTTCATGGGGGTACGTGACGATTGACGCCAGACCCTTGGTGCCTCCTGCTGCTGCTAAGTACTGCAGCGTCGAGAGGTCTTTACCGTCGTTTGCCTCCTTCATTGCGCGTTTCACCTGCTCGTACATAAAGAATTGCAAAGCACCTTCGCTGAGTCCCCAGTATGACGCCTTCAGGCCCCGGTACAGCCCCTTTACACCGTCCTTGTCGACTATTTCTCTTGCGGTGTCGACGATGGATGTACCTCGCAGCTGCATCCGCGTCTTGATCATCCATAGTGGGCAGGTAACCGACGCGCTCAGGCCACCCGCCGCCACTGCCGAGATCATGTGCGTAACCGGCCCGTCGCCAATTGCGCCCGTCAACGCGCCTTTGCTGGCTCCATACGCCCAGAAGTAGCACGAGCGCGTCGGAATGATACCCATCATAGAGAGCGAGAGGCCGCGGTACAGCCCCCCGATACCCTGCTCTCTTAATATCTTGGAGGCCATGGATAGTGGTTGTAGCCCGGACCCCACATTGGCGCGCGACTGCAGGTTGGTCTTGATCACTTCCAACGGGCACGTGATCGCAGAGGCGATCGCGCCAGAGACACCGCCAGCCGCCAGGTTGCAAAGCCCCTGCGCCGAAAGCTTGGGCATCTGCAGCTTGGGCAGCTCCACCTTGGGAAGCTCCGCCGTCTGTACCTTGTGCAGGAGAGAGATAATCCCCGCAGGCCCCAGGTGCCGGGCTCCCCACGTCGGGCCGGCGCTCAGAAAAGCGGATCCGGAGCCCGGCACGGATGAAAGCGGCGCTGGAGCCGAAGAGGACGCAGACGAACTTAAGCAGGAGAGAAGGACCAGCACGGGCAGCAGCACGCGTATGCTCCGCGAAGCAGCACGCGCATGCTCCTCCCCGGCATTTGCCACGCGTGCCGCGCCGAGGCGCTGGCAGCTCCTGAACCACGTCCGCGTCGCCATTTGAGCGGGTACCCTGCGAGACCTGCGGATTGGAGGCCGACCTTTGGGACCTCGTGCTAGGAGTGCACGAACTATAAGGCCAAGCTTTAAGAGCCTTCTTCGGGGGCACAATGGTGTGGGAAGAACGAAGCCGGGAAGAACAAACGAAGTGCCTCTGCACCGCGACACCAAACTACTATCGCTGGGCGCAAGAATGCCCCTCACTGCCCACGTCGCCTTCTCGGGCGGACCCTTCCGCAAGTGCAGAGCAGCGACGCAGCGCGCGGAAGACCACGGGCGCTGACGTGACATTACGGGAATGCAGCCTCCTTCAAAGCGGGGTCAGGATGCGCGTGGCGGCGGCGGCCCTCATCGTCCTCCTGTGCGCGCATGACGCTGCAGGCTTTTCGCTGGCACAGTCACTGCACGGCAGCCCCGCGCAGCATTCAGTGCAGCGGCGCGACGGCACGGAGCGGCTCGCGCGAGCGCCAGCGCGAGTGCGCCAGCGCGTGCCGAGGTTGCTCCCGTTGAAGGTCATCGCGAGCTCGCGGTCGGCCACGGAACCGGAGGCGCTGGAGGCTCGGGGGGCAGACGGGCACCCCATCCGCGTGTGGCGCAAGGGGCCTGCCAACGGCAAGCCGATCGTCCTCCTACACGGCCGCACCTGGAGCGCGCGGCCGGTCTGGGACCTGCAGGTCGGGAGCCCGCCGCGCGACGGCGCGAGCGAGCTTGGTGCGAGCATGATGGACCTGCTCGCGGCCCAGGGCTACCAGTCGTGGGCGCCAGACTTCCGCGGGCTGGGCGGGACTGCGCGCGACGCCCGGGGGTGGACGACGCCCGACACCTGTCTGGCCGACATGAAGGCGGTCCTGGACTTGATGGCAGTCGACGGCAAGAAAAAGCCGCCGATCATCGGGTGGTCGCAGGGCGCAATGGTTGCGCAGATGGTTGCGCAGAAGTACCCGGACCTCATATCGCATGCCGTGCTGTACGCATCCATCTTCGATCCCAACCTCAAGTACCCGCCGCCGGCAAAGGGTGCCCCGGGCCTGCTCGACGAGGCGCCGCCGCACATCAAGAATACCATGGAAGGCGCGATGGAGGACTGGACTGTGCCGGGGATCATCGATGATGAGGCGGCCCAAGCGTTTGGCACCGAGGCCCTCAAGTGGGATGCGCGAAAGGTATCGTGGAACGGGCTTGATCAGTTCAACGTGTGCGACCCCGCTAAGGTGACTGTTCCCACGCTCGTGATCCACGGCGAGAAGGACTGGTACACGTCGATGGACAAGCAGGCGGCCTTGTTCATGGGCATTGCCAGCGGAAACAAGGCGTGGCGAATCATCCCGGGCTGTGACCACCCCGTGCATCTCTATCCCAAACAGCGCCAACAGTGGCTGCGGTCCTGCCTCGACTTCATTCAAGCCCCTTTGTAGGCGGGCCAGAGGCACAGGCGACACGGATCCGCACTCTGCGGAGCCGTGGAACGCCGCCACAGATGACTTTTCGTTCCTAATTGTTCTGTCCGTGTCGTGACACTTTTGGCGCACGCTGGGGAGCCCCGTAAGGGGCTTGGCTCGGTGACGTTGAAAATAAACAATCAACAAGCGAAGTAGGCCATGTGCCGTTGGACGTTAGGAACGATTGAGCATAGGTGTGGGGTCACGGTTTTTAGTGAAACCGTTCCCCGAAAGTTCTTTTTAGTCCCGGAGTCCGGAAATAGGAACATTCTTCTTCACTTCCTTTTATGTACAAATAAACGTACGTGTGGAGATATGCAGGATCGCTAGACGTCCGATGTGTGCGTACATGAGTGTGTAATCCGGTAGCTGCTGTTAAGGCCGGCTTCCGAGGCATGCGTGTAGCAAAGGGCTCACGCCGGCGGAGCCGGCACAAGCAACCTTACTCGGATCAGCCACGATTTAGGTGCACGTAGCGAGTCACGTCTTGGGGCCGTGGCCGTCTGCTGCCGCGCAGCGGTGGCCAAAGCCGCCGCGCAGCGGCGGCGGCAGGCTGCTGCCGCGCAGCGGCGGCCCAAGAGGGTTGGCAGCATTAAAATGGCGGAGGGAGCCTAAACCAGGATTTCCAGGAGCAAAAGTGCAGCTCCGCTGCACTTGTGCCCCTGGAAATCCCGCGTAAGCCGTGGCCGTTCACCTAGTATGCCGCATACCATGATACCGGCGCCCAGGGACAAAAGCGAGATGGCAGAACTGCTGGCAATGGTCCAAAAAGTCGTGGACAGCAGTCGGTCG
>Ga0315899_10005698_pt1 | contig 13430 bp, 11 predicted proteins | sample LakEriMetagenome_2_FD_203518 | JGI IMG/M metagenome (GOLD analysis project Ga0315899, IMG submission 203518) | Freshwater fungal communities from buoy surface, Lake Erie, Ohio, United States - Buoy 4 MA112 | ecosystem: Environmental > Aquatic > Freshwater > Lake | place: USA: Lake Erie, Ohio...
TGTGCGGAATAAGGAGTAATGGTTACGGAATAGGGGGGTATCGGCCACACAACCGGGGTAAAGGGAATTAAAGACAATGCCCGTTTCCTGATGAAAGCGGCGGTGCAATTCGCGGGTGGTCAGCATATTACACAGTTTGCTGTCTTTGTAGGCTTTACCGGACTTAAATTCCTTGTTGTTAATCATGGCGATCGGTTTTTTAAAGCCCGCCTCAAACCCTTCAAAATTGCCCAAATCTGGCGGGGCGGGAATAGGAATTTTACCCCCTAGTTCCTTACTGTTGGCGGTGACGGTTCCTAAAATAATTAAGCGTTTATCGGCATCAGGACAGGCTTTTAAATCTTCTAACAATAAGTTACAGAGTAGAAAATGTCCTAAATGGTTAGTGGCCACGGACAATTCATAATCATCTGCACTCCACAACGGTTCCTTGAGCAGGGGAAAATAAACCGCCGCATTACAGACCATCGCTTTCAATGGTCTGCCCAATTCCCGAAATTTGTCCACGAATCGACGCACGCTAGTCAGGTCACCCAGATCCAGTTTGAGAATGGTGTAATTTTCCTTAGCAAACCCCAATTCATCGGCAACTTTTTGGGTTTTTTCGAGATTGCGACAGGCCATAATGACGTGCCAGCCTTGGTCAATCAGCGACTTAGCGCCATAGAGTCCGACTCCGGAAGAGGCTCCGGTAATAATTGCTGTGGGTTTTTGGGGCTGTTCCATGATGGTAAAAAAGCTGATAAAGCGGTTTGTTAAACAAAATTTGACAATTTCTAGAATCGCATATCCTTGAACCCCGAATTGTAACGGAGCTTAAAGCCCCGATGGGCAAATTGACTGGCTTCTAGGGCTGATTCGGTGGCCCTTCAATGGCAACTCCGTCAGGAATATCTAACTCAATTTGAGGACCTCGGTCGAAAATTTCAATATCCCATTGCCCCCGACGGGCGGTTTCAAAGGCAACATAACGGCCATCGGGACTGATTTTGGGGTTTCTCACCCATTGACGGTAGTTGAGAGTTAACAGATCAGTTTTGCGGGTAAGACGGTCATAGAGCGCCACATCGGGACGACCTTGCACACTGGATAGATAAACCAAATAACGTCCTGTCCGACTCAAACTAGGGCTTTCAGCGATGACATTGGCTTGGTTTAAACCCGGAAGGGCTACCAGTTGGTTATTGCGGAGGTCATATACCACAATTTCGCGGGTGCCATTGCGGTTTGACACTAGGGCTAACCAGCGCCCATCTCCACTCAGGCTGGGTTGTTCATCGTTAAAGCGGCTATTGAGACTCTGGGCTAGGGGAGGACGGGGCGTGAGGGCATCGCAACCGCCCAACCCCATACCGATCGCCATGATACCCAGCCAGAGCCATTGCCTGTGTTGTTGCTGACCCAAACCTGACTTCACCTGCAACGGATTATCTAAAACACATTTGACCAAAAACCTGGAGCGGGATCAATAGTCGAACTGATTATTGGGGTCGGTGTCGTAATCATCGGCATTCTGGGGCGATCGCCGGGGGGAATCACCGCGTTGGTCATTCACCGGCTTTTTATCGGGAGCAGTATCCCGAGGTGGGGCAGTATCTTCCTCTTCAATCGGTTGATAATCCACGTAGGCCGCTGGGGGCTCATCTTCATAGGGACGGGCGGCACGGGGAGAATTGCGGTCATTCGGGCGATCGCCACCACGGGCAGGGCGATCGGGACGGGACGGGCGGGCAGAGGGAGGACGACTAGGGGGATTACTCTCTTGACTTCCATCCCTAGTAGGACGGGGGCGACGGGACGGGGAACGACGGGACGGGGGCGGCTCATCCCACATATCAGTGCCGCCTTGATCCCAGCCCGCAGATCCTTCATCGTAGGGATCGTTATAGTCCGCAGGGGGACGGCGGGATGGTCGAGCGGGAGAAGCTGGGGGGCGTCTATTGGTTTTGCTACTGGGAGAACGACGGGGACGGGCCTCGGTTTCCCCATAACTATCGGGGCGAGTACTGCGAGGATCATCGTCATAGCCCCTTAAGCGGCGATTGTTGCGAATGGGTTCTTCCCCTTGCTCCGGCTCAATTTGGTCTAATTCTGCTTCGGTATAAACTCGGGTTTTGCTAACACGGCGATCGTCCGCATAAGGAGTACTGCGTCGGGCTTGTTCCGTCGTAATTCCCCGCAAACGGATGGTTTCCGCCGCAAAAAACACCGTCGATCCCGTCAACAGTAATTGACCAAACTGTAAAATCGGGTCAAGTCGCCAACCTTGAAATAACAAAATTAACCCACAGAGCAAACCCACAGCGGAGAAGAAAATATCATAATCCCGAGAAACTTCTGGTCGCACAGACCGCAAAAAATATAACCCTGCCCCCGCTACTGCGAGAAAAAGACCCAGGATACTCGCCGAATTAAGCCCGAAATTTACCATTGACTTGCAAGAGCTAATGTTTCTTCTGCTCCATGGTAGCTACTTTTGGAGATTCCGTTAATGGGGCGAGTCAAGAAGAAGGGCTATATTGTTCAGACGTGACGAAACCGAGATTCGGATTTATAGCGTATAAACTTGGCCATCCAGAAAAATTCGGGTAATGCCCTTGGCTTTAAGAGACCGGGTTGTTTTGCGAAATAACTCACTGTCCGGTACCTTAATTACTCGTTGGGTACGCAGGGAAAAACGACGGGCCACCCGATGATTATCAAAAATCGGCAGGGTTTTTTGTCTGACTTCCGTTTCGGGAATTGTACCAGTGGGGGTTAATTCCTTGAGGGGACGGACAATCAACTCTGACAGGCGATCGATCACCAAATAACAATTTCTGGGTAAGACTGCCTCCTTGAACGGTTTGACAGAAACGACATTGCCATTCTTGCCAATCATCATTATTGGCTCATCATCATCATCCTCTTCCTCATCATCATCCTCCTCTAAATCCTCTAAATCGTCTTCTAGCTCGTCATCGTCGTTACTAAAATCATCATCTAGCTCTTTGACAATTTCATCTAATGCCGCTGATTTAATGGCCACAATTTGGGGACGATTGGCCACTTTTGTCGGAGAGGTTGGCACGGGGGTCGGGGTAGATACAGCGTGATGCCTGGGGACAATCAAAGAGGGAGAGGGGATAGACGGGTCACTGTCGGCCACGACTTCGCTATCAATGATTGGCTCTGGTATTGGTTCTGGTATTGGCTCTGGGGCAATCATCGACCCTGTTGAGGTTTTGGTGGAGCGAGTTCGACGCCGTTTTCCGATTATGTTGGGAGCGGCGGGAGACGCCGGGATTGGCGGTGGAGGCGCTGGCATCGAGTCAACCATTTCTACCCGGTCGGGAACGCTGGGGGGGGTCAACGATAGGCTAAGTTGAGCCTCGGTTTTATTAACCCGACCGGCTCGTTTTTCTTGGATTAAGGTTTCATATTCCGATGTAGAAAGGGCATTTTTCAACAAGCGGCTGACCGTGGAATTACTAACCCCAAAGCGCTCTGCCAGGGTAGATGAGGTTGCCGGAGTTTGCCGGTAGAGGTCAACCATTGTTTGTTTATCAGCGTCACTTAACTTGGCAGGACTCATGGTAGTAACCATCAGGACAATTTGACATTTGCGGAATAGACGACGGGGGTGAATCTGTTAATATGTGGTTGATTCAGTGGCGGGGTCTTTTAAACCGTTGGTTTGAAATGGCGATTAATGGTAGTCGCTTTCAGTCAATCAACAGCCTTCTAAGTTTCTCCGTGGCGCGTTTCAGTCTTCGATTCCAGCTAACTTGCAATATATCATTATGCCAATTGCTACGGCTAAACCGGCTCTTCTTGTTCTTGCGGATGGCACTGCCTATTCTGGGTTTTCCTTCGGTGCGGATGGTACCACGGTGGGAGAAGTTGTTTTTAACACCGGCATGACAGGTTACCAGGAAGTGATGACTGATCCGAGTTATTGCGGTCAGATTGTCACCTTTACTTACCCAGAATTGGGCAATACTGGGGTTAATCCTGAAGATGAGGAGTCGATTCAGCCCCACGTTAAGGGGGTTGTGGCTCGTAATATTACCAAGCGTCCCAGTAATTGGCGATCGACCCAGTCTCTGCCGAATTATTTGATTGAGCATAAAATCATCGGTATTTATGGCATTGATACCCGTGCGTTAACCCGCAAGTTGCGATCAGTGGGAGCGATGAATGGCGGTATTTCCACCGAAATTTTGGAACCCGAAGCGTTGTTGAACCACATTCAAGCGGCCCCCAGCATGGCGGGTTTAAATCTAGTTAAGGAAGTCAGCACGAATGAGGTCTATGAATGGACAGATCCCACCAGTGACCATTGGCAGTTTGGCCCGGTTGATGCCCAAAAAGATCAAGCGACCTTGACGGTTGTCGCCCTAGATTTTGGGGTAAAACGCAATATTCTGCGCCGTTTAGTCAGTTATGGCTGTCGGGTAATTGTGGTGCCTGCGGGAACGCCCCCGGAAGAAATTTTGAAATACAATCCAGATGGCATTTTTCTATCTAATGGCCCGGGTGATCCGTCGGCGGTGCAAGAGGGAATTGTGACGACAAAGGCATTATTGGAAGCTCAAAAACCCACTTTTGGTATTTGCATGGGGCATCAAATTTTAGGGTTATCCCTGGGGGCAGAAACCTTCAAACTGAAATTTGGCCATCGGGGTTTAAATCAACCCTGCGGTTTGGCCCAGCAAGTCGAAATTACGAGCCAGAATCATGGGTTTGCGGTGACAGAAGGGTCTTTGGTGGATGAAGTAGAGATTACCCATTTCAATCTCAATGACAAAACGGTGGCGGGTTTACGGCATAAAACTTTACCGTTTTTCTCGGTGCAGTATCACCCCGAAGCGAGTCCTGGCCCCCATGATGCGGATTACTTGTTTGAACGTTTTGTCGATTTAATGAGAGATCACAAGGTTCAGGCGGACGTATAAGGGATTCGATGGTACGGATTTTTTTAGTGATGCTGAATGACTGTCCCTGTACCAAGAACCTCAGTTTTCGACAAAAAATCCCCCTTGATTGCAAGAGGGATAGAAAATAAGACAAATTTTTAATCAACCTCTATCCCGCTTATTGGAACTTTATTTCAAGGCGGAAAAGGGAAGATAGGCATTATTGGCGTCATACAAATGACACTTTTCGCTAATTTGTTTCATTAGTGGCCAGTTGAAGGTGCGTTCAATAATGACACTGCCCCAGTTTTGCTTGATACTTTCATGCGCGAGGCGCAAATTATAGGACGGGACTGCCACTGATAAATGGTGGGGAATATGGACGTTAATGTCGTGGCAGAGCACTTCTACCCAGCGGGGGTAATCGCAGTGAACGGTTCCCATTAATTGGGCTTCTGCGCCACTCCATTCGGCGGCGGGACGAAATTGAATTTCGGGGATGGTGTGGTGAACAATGGTAAAGGTGCTCATCCAGAAGTGATAGACCAACCAGGGCATTAACCAGAATTTGACAAAACCCCAAACCCCGGTTGTTAGGATTAGCGAAGGAAAGACGATCACCGCAAAAATCATAACGACGGCGATCGATAACTTGACTTTACCGTGATCCCGTTCTGCAAAATTGGAGAGTTTAAAGTGGGTTAAGGCCCAGTGAAAGATTGACCCTGTCCACCATAATTTGCCCCGGATGGCACGGTAGAAAACCCGCACGATCGCCGGACTTTCTTGAAAAGCTTCCACTGTCCAAGGAGCCCAGGCATTATCTTCTTCTAACTTGTTGGTGTGGAGATGGTGATGGTCATGACCTAAACGCCAACAATGAAACGGATAAATTAAGGGCGCAAAGGCAATATGACCGACTAAATCATTGACCCAACGCCGTTTGGCAAAGGAGCGGTGGCCACAATCATGGCCAATCACAAAGGCTCCTGTTAAGGCTGTCCCCGTCCAAATCCAGGTCAGAGGTAGGCAATACCAGGGTAAATAAATAATACCGAGATAACCCACAACGGTGGCTGCTACGGTAATTAAAACAGAAGCCCAGGCTTTGCTCGCGTTTTTCTCGAAGCATTCCTTGGGCAGGGTTTTGACGATGTCTTGTAATTTTAAGGCCGCCACCTGAGCGGGATCTGTCGGGAAATTACCGGGGGTTAGCGTTGGGGTCAACGGAGGAATCGTTGCAGTCATGTATCTGGGTCAGTCTCCACAATGAGAGGGGGTTGAGTAAGCCGTTAAGAGCTGTCATGGCGCAAGCGAGTAGATTTTCCCTCAAATCCCCACACAAGTCTAAGCCTAGGAATTTATACTCACGAAACAATGCTTAACAAACTTTTACTTTTATAACATGTTGGCGCGGTTGGATAGCGATTTTCCGTCATGGGCTGAGGGGATGTATTGGTTGATGATGGATCGCAGTTGTTCGTTTCTCATCATTTCTAAGAGGCTGATGTTGAATTTTTGCCGTCGGGGATCGTTCAATCTGAGGGCAAAGCCATAGGCGATCGCCACGGAATCTAAGTCAATCAATTCGTAACGACGGTCGGGTTGGGATTGCTGAAAATAGGCGAGGGCATCGTCAAAGTAGAGAATGCCGGTGACTTGATCGGTGTTAAGAAGGCTGACGGCTTCGTTAAACGTTTCGACCTGTACGAGGGAAATAGGTTGATCTTTTAAAACGGTCAAGCTGAGGGTGTCTCCAATGACGGCGATTTTTTGGCCGGGGTGATGGCGGATTAAAGCTCCCGTCTCTAGTTGTTGGGTAACAGAGAGGGTAAATCCCGAAGCGAGGGCAGCGGTAATGGAAGAGGAGAGCACCATGCCGACCCACATCCATACAAAGGTAAGGCGTCGTCCGAGACTGGTAATGGGCACGGTATCGCCATAGCCCACGGTGGTCATAGTAACAGCGGCGAACCAATAGGCTTGTCTCATGCCGTCCCAATAATTGGGGGGGAAATGGTCTGGATTAGTCCGACGTTCTGCTAACCAAATTAAATGGGCAAAGAGGCTGATAAGTAACAAAACTACGACGATCGCCGTTAGGGCCGCAATTTTGAGGAAGGGGTGGAAATAAGTCCAGAAGGGCAGGGGCGAATGTTTGACGAGGAGGGCGGCATCGGAGAAATAGTAGGGCTGGCTGAAATCCGCCTGACTGAGACGTTCTGGGGTGATTTCAAGCCCCCCTAATAAAATGTCTAATCGACCCGTTTCCAGATCGGCCATGCCATCATCGACGGTGTCATAAATTAAATAATCGTATTCCCATGTTTGGGCAGCGGCGATCGCCTCCCAGATGGCAATATCAATACCCACAAACTCTAAGCGTTGTTTGGTCGCTAGGGATGGGGAATCGGCGGGGACAGGAAATTGGATGGAGCGATTAATGACAAAAGGGGGAAGGATTTTAACGCCGACTTTCAAGCGACGAGTGGGCAGGGTCTTGTTCTCGGTCGAGGGAAGTTGGGCTAAGCTACGGGACGGATAAATTCCCCCTAGCCAAAAACCGGCGGTCAAAACGCAAAAAATAGTCAGCCAACGAACGGCGATCGCCATAATTACATCGAGTTAATATTTTCCCACCATCAAACCTGGGTCAATGTCTGGGGAGGACAAATTGGCGTTAATTGCTTGGGCTAAAAGAGCATGGCCCGCCGCCACCGATTCCACCCGTGATAGCTGTTCCCGCAACGTCGCTGCCCCCGGAAAATCCTTGCAATACCAGGTTAAGTGTTTACGGGCTTGGTAGAGTCCCCGCTGTCCTTTATAGTCCCACAGGGCTTGTAAATGGTCTTGGGCACAGGTTAAACGTTCGGCGATCGTGGGAACTGGCCGTTTTTCCCCAGTGCGTAAATAATGCTCAATTTCCCCCACCAAAAAGGGATAGCCTAAACTGCCCCGGGAACACATCACCCCATCTGCCCCCGTTTGTTCTAAACAGGTGATCGCCGCCTCCACCGAAAAAATATCCCCATTGGCAATTACCGGAATCGAGAGGGCTTGTTTCACCTGACCGATCCAATCCCACCGGGCCGCACCGTTGTAACCCTGGGCGCGGGTACGGGCATGGAGGGTCAACATTTGCGCTCCGGCATCCTGTAACCGTTGGGCAAATTCCACGATCTGAATTTCCTGATCATCCCACCCTAAACGGGTTTTAACGGTGACTGGCACATCCACCGCCGCCGCCACAGTGCTCACAATCGCCATGGCGATCTCCGGTTGCCGCAATAGGGACGAACCACCCCCTTTTTTGGTGATTTTATTGACCGGACAGCCCATATTAATGTCCACCGTTTGCGCCCCCTGAGCCACCGCTTTTTGCGCTGCTTCCGCCATAAAATCGGGACGACAATCGAATAACTGGATACTAATGGGCGTTTCGTCAGGGTCAATTTCCATTACCTGGGGTAAATGGCGGAGATGGTGTAGTTCCGTCGCACTAACCATTTCCGTATAAAGCATCGACTGGGGAGCATAACTCCGTACCAAGCGCCGGAAGACTAAATCCGTTACCCCCGACAAAGGCGATTGAAATACCCGACTTTGTAAGGTTAATGAACCCACGTTTAGCGGTTGAGACCAGGACGTTAATAAAGATGAATGGGATGACTTTAAACCAAGATCACTAGACACATTAGCCACACAAAAATTAATAGCGAACTTGGGCATACGCCGCTTCAGAAATGGTTGGAATTTCGGCATAACGACCCAACAGGGACTGAACAATGCTAAAACCACTGGAAGCCAAAGCCCCTAGAAATGCAAAATTATACAAAGTTTCGGTGATCAAACTATTACCGAAAGCGGGCTTAAACACATAGGCTAAAATCAGACCAAATAATGACAACAAAATACCAATCAAAATTGCCTGCATGGCATTAAAACGAATGAAGTGGGAAATATTGCTATTACGAACTACCGCCATAAACAAAATGAGAAAGATAATAAATGAACCGAAGGGAAACTGATAATAAAACTTGAGCAATGGGAGAATCGGCAAATAAAGAAAACCTAAAGCTGGAAATTGCTGAAAAAGAAACTCGCCAAATACAAAAGCATCGAGCAAAGGAATCAGATAAACCAAAGCGCCAAAAAGTTTATCTTTGACATCAGCCGTACTATTAGTGGACATTTAAAGCTCCGCGAAAGAATAGTTAGTATTATTTTCTGGTTTCATTTTAGGTCGTATTAACCCCAAAGATCATCCTGGGCAACGAAGAAAGCTTAACTCAAAGGTTTTTGAAGACATTGGCGGAGGGCGTTTCAAGAGATCCGCTTCGCGGTGGGACTGGGTCATTGGAGAGAAAAGTTACGATCCTGACCTGTTTTAACAAGGGCATTGTGATCGATAGCGAAATTCCAGTAATAGTCTTTTCCAGCCGTGGTGATTGATGGCGATCGCCCAGTTTCCAGAGATTATCCCTGGCAAATTACTATTTAAAATTGGCGATCGCCTAGGTTACTTTGGGTATTATTTGTTATTTTTTAACAGAGTTTTTTATAGATATTAAATTATAAATTACCTTTTTTGGCATGAAATCGAACAATTCTATCTGTCTTATATCCGACATTAAATTAACAACATTAATTTCAAAAAAACAAAATATGCTTGCAGACGTACGGAAGAAATTAACGGCATTTGCTAATTTGTTTTCAAGGACTTTTACTTATCCAGCTATTAGTCTTCAATGCTTAATTTTTGCCTTCGATTACCGTTAAGCATTCACATTCTACTGTCACCTATCTTTAGGGATTAAATCAAAATGAAACAGACTTTGACAAAAGCCTTAGCAATTTCTAGCATCGCCAGCCTAGGACTTTTTGCTGCCACTAACGCCCAAGCAGGATCATTTACCCCTGCCCAACAATTCTTTAATCCACCCGGAGCTACCACAATTACGGATGGTACTTGGTCGGCAACAGGACAAGGTTCTACCCCAAATCCTCTTGTTGGTGTTAATGATTGGACTGTTACTCTGACGGCTTATCCCAACAATTTGGCCGCGGTCTTGACGGTAAGCCGCGCAGCAACGGCCTTCGCACCTTCTCCCAACGCCTTTACAACGGCCTATTTTCTTACTAACGTCAAAGCACCAATTAATGCTGCCTCTGTGGCCCTTGATTTAGTCGGTTTTAACAGTATTAAATCGGGGTCAATTATCAAGGAAATTTATGCTGATGCGGCATTTACAACCTTATTGGGAACAGCATCTGCAACGGTCACTGGTGGCACGGCAACATTCGTTGATGCGACTTTCGCCCCCCAAGATACTGTCTATGTAAAAGACATTATTAATACCAGTGGTGGGGATTTGAGTTCTTACACCAATAGCTATTCTTCGGTTCCTGAACCTCTAACGATGTTAGGGGCAGCGGCGGTGGGTTTTGGTGGTGTCTTCAAACGCAATGCTGCTAAAAAACAAAATAAACAAAAGAGTGATAAAGCCTAGGTTAACAGCCTAATTTTGAACTAATTTTTTCATGATTTCAATCATTGTTATGCTAGAAATCGTGATTATCAATCCTTCATAAATCCACGATTTATGTCCACTATTTGACACTTACAGTCAAGTTTAGTGGGCTTTTTTTTAATAACTCTGACCAGGATTGTTTCAAGAATTGACAACAAACGTAACAGTTAACCCGGTTCCCAGAATTTCCTTTTATCCTAGAAGTAGGGCGAGCTTTATTGTTGCGTTGATATTTCATCCCTACCATTTGAGCCGTCTGTGTCGCATTTGGGAGGAAAAGCGGGTGACAAGATTAATTAATCGCACCACGGCGGGAAACCTATTATTACCTTTGGTAACCCAAGCTTTGCAGACTGAATTTGATCACGTTCCTTTGGGGGTTGTGATGGCATTACCCCGGGGAGGAATTTCGATCGCCGCCCCGATCGCCAGAGGTTTAGGGTGGCCGTTAACGTTATGTTTAGTCCGAAAATTAGGGGTTCCGCATCAACCCGAATTAGCGTTTGGGGCAATTTCCACGCCGGATATTCAAGTCATTCATTCTGGGTTGGTCAGACAATTGCGACTCACTGAACAACAACAACAGCAAGTGATTGCCGCCGAACGGGCCGAATTAGACCGACGCCAACGGTGTTACAATCCGCCGCCTCTGCCCCACCCATTGGAAGAGTATGTGGTGCTGTTGGTGGATGACGGCATTGCGACTGGGGCCACCATGGAAGCGGCGATCGCCTGTGTACAAAGCCAAAATCCCCGCCAATTATGGGTGGCGATTCCCGTAGCTTCCCCCGATACGGTGGAATATTTCGAGGCGTTAGTGGATCGAATTATTTGCCCTTACCAACCGACAAATCTCCAGGCGATCGGTTATTGGTATGACGATTTTCGCCAAGTAAGTGACCAAGAAGTGAATGATTGTTTACAACGATTTGCGAGTCTGGCTAACCCTTAACCCTGCTATTGGGCAATAGAGATTGATAATTTTAATACGCAATTTGGTGAGTTAATTATGGTTGACGATTCCAGCGATAAATCTTCGGAAAATCAAGGTATAGGACGGAATTTTATTATCCTGTTACTCTGGCTTTTAGTGCTCAATTTGTTTGTGTTTCGAGGTCATGAATCCCCTGTGGTTCCCTACAGTGATTTTTTACAGCAGGTGGAAACGGATCAGGTGGCAGCGGTCAAACTTGGTGGCGATCGCCTGGAATATACCCTCAAACCCAATGCAAAAGCAATTAATTTAACCCCCCAAAACGATCAAGAATCACCGTCTTTAGAAAGGGTGACTATCCCTATTTCCCAAGACACCCAACTGACCCAATTACTGCAACATCATCATGTTACCTTTGCTGCCCTACCTAGAAATGGAGGGGGCAGTGGTAATCTGTGGGGCTGGATTTGGCCATCGTTGATTTTCATTGGTATTTGGCTGTGGTTTATGCAACGGTCGGGGGCAGAGGGACCCAATGCCTTTAATGTCGGTAAAAGTAAAGCGCGAATTTATGTGGAAGGTAATACAGGCATTACCTTTGACGATGTGGCGGGCATTGACGAAGCGCGGTTAGAACTCGAAGAAATTGTTGATTTTCTCAATAACGCCAGCAAATATATTCATTTAGGCGCAAAAATCCCCAAAGGTGTACTGCTTGTCGGGCCACCGGGCACAGGTAAAACTTTACTCGCCAAGGCGATCGCCGGAGAAGCGGGAGTGCCGTTTTTCAGCATTTCGGGGTCGGAATTTATCGAAATGTTTGTCGGCGTCGGCGCGTCACGGGTGCGGGATTTATTTGTCCAAGCCAAACTGCAAGCCCCGTCCATTGTCTTTATTGATGAATTGGATGCCCTGGGGAAATCGCGGGTAGGAAATGGGACATTTATGGGAAGTAACGATGAACGCGAACAAACCTTAAATCAATTATTGTCAGAAATGGATGGGTTTGAACCCAACGCCGGAGTGATCCTTCTCGCCGCCACCAACCGTCCGGAAGTCCTTGATCCCGCCCTGTTGCGTCCCGGTCGTTTCGATCGCCAAGTGGTGGTGGATCGTCCCGATAAGCTTGGCCGCGAAGCTATTTTGCGAGTCCATGCCCGTAACGTCAAACTTTCTCCTGAAGTGGATTTAGGAAAATTAGCTGCCCGTACTCCTGGCTTTGCAGGGGCCGATTTAGCCAACTTGATCAACGAAGCCGCCCTCCTCGCTGCCCGCCAAAATCACACTACCGTGACCCCAGCAGACTTTGCCGAGGCGATCGAACGGGTACTGACGGGACTAGAAAAAAAATCCAGGGTGTTATCAGAACTCGAAAAAAAAACCGTCGCCTATCACGAAGTTGGCCATGCCTTGCTAGGGGCATTAATGCCAGGGGCGGGCATTGTGGAAAAAATTTCGATTGTGCCCAGGGGCGTTGGGGCGTTGGGTTATACATTGCAACTGCCGGAAGAAGACCGCTTTTTGATGATCGAAGATGAATTGCGGGGACGTATTGTCACCCTATTGGGGGGAAGGGCTGCTGAAGAATTGGTCTTTGGGAAAGTGTCCACCGGGGCCAGTGATGATATTCAAAAAGCCACCGAAATTGCCGAACGTTTTGTCACCCTCTACGGCATGAGCGATCGCCTGGGGCCGGTAGCCTTTGAAAAACTGCAACAACAATTTTTAGATAATTGGGGCAATCCTCGCCGGGCCGTCAGTCCCCAAGTCGCGGAATGGATTGACCAAGAAGTCCAAGCCTTGATCGAAGGGGCCCATCAAATGGCCTTCCAACTCCTAGCCGCTAACCGTGACCTCCTTGAACAAACCGCTGGTTATTTGTTAGATCAAGAAGTGCTAGAAGGCAACCAACTCAAAGCCCAATTAGCCTTGGTCAAAGCGACGGCTGACTTGAATCATTGGCTATTGAGTGGCCAAGTGCCCCATCCCCAACATCTACAAGTCAACATCCAAGGGCAACAAAAATCAAAAATATTGGTGGATTAACATAGTTAGGAGTTACGCATT
>Ga0315899_10005699_pt1 | contig 13429 bp, 10 predicted proteins | sample LakEriMetagenome_2_FD_203518 | JGI IMG/M metagenome (GOLD analysis project Ga0315899, IMG submission 203518) | Freshwater fungal communities from buoy surface, Lake Erie, Ohio, United States - Buoy 4 MA112 | ecosystem: Environmental > Aquatic > Freshwater > Lake | place: USA: Lake Erie, Ohio...
ACATCGCGCCGCGCCGGTGGCAAATGCAGAGGGCAGACGGCAGGAACCACAGTCCGCAGTGCGCAGGAATTCGGAAATCGGGGGCGGCGCAAAGCGCCCGCCCCCGTTTGTTTTCCCACATGCCTCGCGTCTGCGCCCTGTAGTTCCTGCCGTTTGCCGTCTGCTGTTCAGCCGCACTCCCATCTTCACCGTTCGAGCTCCCGCTTTCCGAGCGTCCGTCGTCATGAGCCTCTTCCACACCATGCGCGCCCTCACCTTCACCGCCCATGGCGGTCCCGAACAGCTCGTTGTGCGCGACGATCTGCCGGTGCCCGGCGTGCATGCGACGGACGGCGTGCGGGTGCGCATTCACGCCGCCGCGCTGAACCGCCTCGACCTGTGGGTCCTCCAGGGCATCCCGGGGTCCAAGGTCAAGCCCGGGTGGCCCCTCGGCTCCGACGGCGCCGGGATCGTGGACGCGGTGGGCAGCAAGGTCACGTCGGTGCAGGTGGGTGACCGGGTCATCATCAATCCCGGCGTGGTCGACCGCAGCTGCCGCTGTGAATACTGCCGCGATGGCGACCAGCCGCTCTGCCTCGGTTACGGCGTGCTGGGCGAGCACCACCCGGGGACCCTGGCCGACTACGTCGTGGTGCCCGAAGCCAACGTGCGCACCATCCCCGACTGGTTGCCCTGGGACGTGGCGGCCGCCTTCCCGCTGGCCACGCTCACGGCCTGGCGCATGATCGTGACCCGCGCCAGGGTCCGCGCCGGTGAACAGGTGCTCATCTGGGGCATCGGCGGGGGCGTGGCGCTCGCCGCCCTGCAGATCTGCAAGCACATCGGCGCCACCTGCTGGGTCACGTCCGGCACCCCCGACAAGCTCGAACGGGCCACGCTCCTGGGCGCCGACCAGCGGCTTGACCATCGGCAACCGGATCTCGGCAAGACCATCCGCGCCATGACCGACAAGCGCGGGGTCGACGTGGTCATTGACAGTGTCGGCGAGGCCACCTGGCCGCAATCGCTGGTGGCCCTCGGGCGCCGCGGTCGGTTGGTCAGCTGCGGGGGCACGAGCGGCCCCATGGTCCAGGTCGATCTCCGGCGCATGTTCTGGAACCAGTGGACCCTCATGGGCAGTACCATGGGCAACGACGCCGAATTCGATGCCATTACCGAGTTCTTCCGTCATGGATCGCTGCAGCCGCCGGTGGACAGCGTCTGGCCTCTGGCACAGGCCCCCGAAGCCTACGCGCGCCTCCAGAGCGGCCAGCAGTTCGGCAAGGTCGTGGTGCAACTCGTGCCGTGGAGCTGAGGCCATGGCTGACGCCGGACCGCCCGATGAGACGACGCCCCCGGCGGGCGGCCGGCGCGCGGCGCTGGCGAAACCTGCCGGTGACGGGGCTCGTTTTACGACCGAGGAAGAGCAGCAGATGCGCGCCGCGGTGCTCGACGGGACGCTGCCCTCCTGTCCTCGCTGCGCGGTGCGCATGACCCGTCGCCCTCTCGGTGGCGGATCGTTCGGCCTGGGCTACCACCGGCAGCGCGAATGGCTGCTCTGTCCTTCGTGTCGGCGCAGCGCCATCTTCGACGTCCGGCGCGGGACACGGCTGTAGGTCGCCATGTTACCGTTGTACCAACGCCTCTCTCTCAACTCCGTGTCTGTGCCGCTTCCGCAGGATTCGTCGTCGTTCCCCGATTCCCTCATGATTGCCAGTGCCGCGCAGGACGCCGACGTGACCGGCACCGTGACCCGCACGTTTCAGGAGCGCCTCGAGCAGAGCTTCGCCTTGCTGGGCGAGTTCGTGCCGGCGCTGTTCGGTGCGCTGGTCATTCTCTTCGCCGGCTATCTCGTGGCGAAGGTGGTCGAGAAGGGAACGGCACGCCTGCTGCGCCGCCTGCGCTTCAACCAGCTCCTCGAGCGCGGCGGGGTGCTGCAGGCCGTGGAGCGTTCGGGGTCTCACCTCAACCCGGCCAAGGTCATCGCCAACCTGCTCTTCTGGGTGGTGATGTTTGCCGTGCTGCTGATTGCCGCCAGTGCCATCGGCCTCGATTCGCTGGCCAATGTGTTCACCGAGCTGATGAGCTATATCCCCAGTGTGATCGCGGCCATCGTGATCATCATCCTGGGCATCGTGCTGGGGGGATTCGTGGGCGGCCTCATCATGGCTTCGGCGGGTGGGTTGCACGGCGGTCCCTGGCTGGCGCGCATCGGGCGTGGGGGGGTGATCGTGCTGGCGGTGTTCATGGCCCTGCAGGAGCTCGGGATCGCCACCGACATCGTGACGACGGCCTTCGCCATCCTGTTCGGCGCCGTCGCGCTGGCGCTGGCGCTCTCGTTCGGTCTGGGGAACCGTGACTTGGCCGGCGAAGTCACCCGGCAATGGTACGACCGCTACCGCGCCGAACAGCGTGCCATCGACGCCGAGGCCGCCGCTGAGGAGGCCGAGGAGATGGCGGAGGAGCGATCTGACGACGCCGCCGAAGACGCCGCCATCGCGGCCCAGCAGCAGGTCGAGGGGCGGGTGACGGCGTAGGGCGGAAGCCCCCGACCTCACGCCACCCGTACCCGCTACTCGGAACCCGAAACTCCGTGCCGTTCACAGCGAACGGCGTTACCGCCACAAACTCCCTGCTGCCCGCGGGGAGTTTCGCGTTTCGCGTTCCGTGTTTCCGGTGCTGGTAGACGATCCGAAAATCAAGGCCCACAAACGATTTAGGGCCGTTCCCCGCCCCTGTGATTAGGGGTGGGCACCGGGTAGATTTCACGGGTTGGCGCCCCGTCGCGCCGAGCCCCGTGTCGGACGTCGTGTCGGACCCATTCCCCGCCGCCTCATGACCGTACCAAACGCCCGCGAACGCATCCTGCCGCGTCTCATCGACGAGGAAATCAAGGAATCGTTCATCAACTACTCCATGAGCGTCATCGTGTCGCGCGCCCTGCCGGACGTGCGAGACGGGCTCAAGCCCGTGCATCGCCGCGTGCTGTACGCGATGAACGAGCTCGGACTGTTGCCGGGGCGGCCGTACAAGAAGTCGGCCACGGTGGTGGGTGATGTGCTGGGCAAGTACCACCCGCATGGCGACAGCAGCGTCTACGACGCGCTCGTGCGCATGGTGCAGGACTTTTCACTTCGCTATCCGCTGGTGGATGGCCAGGGGAACTTCGGGTCGGTCGACGGCGACAGCGCGGCCGCCTATCGGTACACCGAAGCGCGTCTTACCCGCATGGCGGTCGAGATGCTCACCGACATCGACAAGAACACCGTCGATTTCGCCCCCAATTTCGATGACCGGCTCGAAGAGCCGCGGGTGCTGCCCAGCGGTTTCCCCAACCTGCTGGTGAACGGGTCGTCCGGCATTGCCGTGGGCATGGCCACGAATATCCCGCCGCATAACCTGCGCGAGATCATTGCCGCGGTGGTGGCCCTGGTCGACACCCCCGACCTCGAGGCGGCCGACCTGCGCCGCATCGTGAAGGGGCCGGACTTCCCCACCGGTGGCTTCATCTACGGCCGGTCCGGCATTACCGACTATCAGGATACCGGGCGCGGCCGCATCGTCATGCGCGCCCGCGCCGCGATCGAGGAGAACGAGAAGGGGGGCAAGTCGCAGATCGTCATCACCGAGCTGCCCTATCAGGTCAACAAGGCGCGGCTGGTGCAGGACATTGCGGAGCTCGTGCGTGAGCAGAAGCTCACCGGCATCAGCGCCCTGCGCGACGAGTCCGACCGCGAGGGCATGCGCGTGGTGATCGAGCTCAAGCGCGACGCGATTCCGCGCGTGGTGCTCAACCAGCTGTACAAGCACACGGCCATGCAGAGCACGTTCGGCGTGATCATGCTGGCGCTGGTGCCCGACCCCAATACGCGTCAGCTCGTGCCGCGGGTGCTCACGCTCAAGGAGTGCCTCGTGCACTACATCGAGCACCGGCACGAAGTCATCGTGCGCCGCACGCAGTTCGACCTCGACAAGGCGCTGGAGCGTGAGCACATCCTCGAGGGGCTCAAGATCGCCGTCGACAACATCGACGAGGTCATCGCGCTCATTCGCGCCGCCGAGGACACCCCCACCGCCAGCACGCAGCTGCAGACCCGGTTCGGGCTGTCGGAGCGGCAGGCCGAAGCCATTCTCAACCTGCGCCTGGCCAAGCTCACCGGCCTCGAGCGGGACAAACTGGAAGCCGAGCTGGCGGAAGTGCGCCTCACCATTGCCGACCTGCGGGGCATTCTCGAGTCGAAGCCGCGGCGCATGGAGATCCTCAAGGGGGAGCTGCTCAAGCTGGCCGAGAGCTACGGCGACGAGCGGCGGACCGAGATCCTGTTCGACGATGGGGAGTTCTCCATCGAAGACCTGATCGCCGAGGAGGAAATGGTGGTCACCGTCACGCACGGCGGCTACGTCAAGCGCACCCCGCTCTCCGAATACAAGCAGCAGGGGCGTGGCGGCCGCGGCAAGGCGGCCGCCGATCTGAAGGAAGACGACTTCATCGAGCGGTTCTACGTGGCGAGTACGCACACGTACATGCTCATCTTCACCGATGACGGCCGCTGTTTCTGGCTCAAGGTGCACGAGTTGCCGCAGGGCGCGCGCAACACGCGCGGCAAGCCCATCGTGAATCTCATCAACGTGGCGCCCAACACCCGCGTCCGCGCCATCGTGCTCACCAAGGAGTTCCGCGACGACGAGTCGCTGCTCTTCTGCACCAGGAATGGCACGGTCAAGAAGACGGCGCTGTCGCAGTACTCCAATCCGCGGACCAACGGCATCAAGGCCATCAAGATCGAGGATGGCGACGAGCTGATGGACGTGCAGGTGACCGCCACGGGGAACGACGTGGTGCTGGCCACCCGCAACGGCATGTCCATCCGGTTCCCCGAGTCCGATGTGCGGTCGATGGGGCGCGATACCACCGGGGTCAAGGGCATCGAGCTGCGCCCCGATGATCACGTCGTGGGCATGGTGGTCATCTGTCGCGAGGCCACGTTGCTGGTGGTCACCGAGCGCGGGCTCGGCAAGTGCTCCGATATCGGGCAGTACCGGGTGCAGGGGCGCGGCGGCAAGGGCATCAAGACGCTCGATCTCACGCAGCGCACCGGTCACGTGGTGGCGCTCATGGAAGTCATCGCCGACGACGAGCTCATGATCATGACCAAGGGGGGCATTGCCTTGCGGCTCAAGGTCAGCGACATTCGCGTCGTGGGACGGGTTTCCCAGGGGGTGCGGCTGGTGGCCCTCGACGACCAGGATCTCGTCTCCGCGGTGGCGCGGGTCATCCCCGAGGACAAGGACGCCGCCGCCGCCGAGACCGGGGCGGTCGTGCGGGGGGCGGCCGATGTCCTCTCGGCTGTGGCCGACGCGGGCGCCGACGGAGCCGAGCCGGAACCCGACGGCGGCAATGGCGCTGGTGACGGTGAGTAGGACGCACTCGTCCTTGCGCAACGGGGAGACGGCGGCCGTGCGGCCGCCGCGCTCCCGGGCAGCACGGGAGTGCGAGTCCGCGCGGGGCGCACTCGATGACCTTCGAGAGGGATAATGGCGACGTCGCGCATCCTGGTGGCCGATGACGACGAGGCAGTACTCGAGTCCGTGGCCTGGTTGCTCCAGGAGAACGGCTACGATGTCGTGCCTGCCAATGGCGGCGTGTCCTGCATCGAGCAGCTGGAGAAGCGCGCCCCCGACCTGATCCTGCTCGACATCCTCATGCCCGACGCCGACGGCTGTCAGCTGCTCGAGCGCATCAAGGGTGACGATCGGTGGCGCGACCTGCCGGTGCTCATGCTCTCGGCTCAGCCACCCGAGGAAGCCTCCGTGAAGTCGTTGGGGCTGGGCGCGGCCGACTTCATCCGGAAGCCGTATCGCCCCAAGGAATTGCTGGCGCGGGTCCAGGCGCAGCTGCGTATGGGGGCCCTGCTGCGCTCCACGCGCGCGGCGCTCATGCGTACCGAGGAGCAGCTGGTGCGGGCCCAGCAGGATGCGGATAGCCGGCGCAAGCTCGTGGACATCCTCCACGAAGTCACCGGCGACCTGTCGGTCTCCGAGCTCTTCCACCTGCTGGTGCGGCGCGCGGCTCGAGCCCTGGGGGTGTCCCATTGCTCCGTCGTGCTGGCCCGACCGGGCGAACCCCAGGCCACCGTGGTGGCGGCCTTCGAGAACCCCGGGTTGCAGCATCTCCCGGTGCAGCTCGAGCGCTACCCCGAGCTCAAGGCGGCCCTCGACAGCGGGCAGCCTGTGCTCGTGGAAGACCTCGACACCCATCCGCTCTACGAGGGGGTGCGGCACGTGTGGGGCATCGAAGGGCTCGAGGTGCCGATTCGCTCCGTCATTGCCTTGCCGTTTTCCATCGACCGGGGGCAGTACGGCGTGTTTCTGGTTCGCCGGACGCGGGATCAGGAACGCTTCGGCCCGGCCGACCTCGAGTTCGCCCAGGCCGTGATCACGGCGGCGGTCGCGGTGATCCAGCGCGCGCAGATGGTCGAGAGCACCATGGCCGACAACGCGCGCCTCGAACAGCTGGCCCAAACCGATCCGCTCACGCAGTTGCTCAACCGCCGGGCGCTCACCGAGCGCATCGCGGCGGAGATGGAGCGCACCCTGCGCTACGACAGCACGATGGCGCTGCTGATGATCGATCTCGACCACTTCAAGCGCGTCAACGACACCTATGGCCACCTCGTGGGAGACGACGTGCTCCGCGACGTGGCCCCGCTGCTGAGCGACACCATCCGCACGGCCGACATCGTGGCGCGCTACGGCGGGGAGGAGTTCCTGGTGCTCCTCCCCGAAACCGATGACGCGGGTGCCGAATCGTTCGCGGATCGCATCCGCAGGGCCATCGAGACCCACCCCTTCGCCAGCGACTCCCTCCCCGAGCCCCTGCGCCTCACCGCCTCGATCGGGGTGGCGGTCTATCCGGCGGCGCGCATCGAAAGCGTCGAAGACCTGTTCGCCCGAGCCGACGCGGCGCTCTACCGCGCCAAGGCCGACGGGCGCAACCGGGTGCGCCTGTAGCTACCGCCGCATGCCGTCCAGCTCCACCTGGACGCAGCGATCCTGAATGACATCGATCCCGGCCCGCGCCAGCGTTTCGGCCACCTCGTCATGCCGAATGCCGAGCTGCATCCAGACCGCCCGCGGGCGGTGCGCCAGGATGTCCTCCAGATGGCGCGGCACATCGGCTGGCCGGCGGAAGAGCAGGACCATGTCCACCGGTGGCGTGACCGTGGCCAGTGACCGGTGCACCGGGACGCCCAGTATCTCCCGGACCTCCGGGTAATAGACCGGCACCGGCACGATCTCGTATCCCGCCCGCTGCAGATGGTCGGGCACGGAGAACGCGGGCCCTCCCACCACGTCGGGCTTGATCCCGATCACCGCGACCCGCCGCACCTCCTCCAGGGTCCGCCGCACGTCGGCCTGGCGTTCGAGCAGATGCGCCCGCCATGCGGGGACGGCCGTCGTTAGCTTTTCTGTCACCAAACCCCTCCCCGGATAATCCCCACTGGAGTAATCCCGATGCGAATGCTGGTGCTCGGCGCCGGGCTGCAAGGCTCCGCCTGTGCCTTCGATCTGCTGCGTGAACCCGCCGTCACCTCGGTGCAGCTCGCCGATATGCAGGGTGCCGCCCTGCCGCCCTTTCTGCAACGGTCGGCCGATTCACGACTGATGCCGGTCGTGCTGGACGTGCGTGATGAGGCCGCCGTGCGCGAGGCGTTCAGCCGGTGCGACGCGGTCATGAGCGCCATCCCGTACTACTTCAACGCCGCACTCGCCCGTCTGGCCGTCGAGGCCGGCGTGCACTTCACCGATCTCGGGGGCAATACCCAGATCGTGCAGGAGCAGCGCCAGCTGCACGAGGCCGCCGTCGCCCGTGGCGTGAGCGTGGTCCCCGACACCGGGCTGGCCCCCGGCATGGTGAACGTGATCGCGCAGCATGCGATTGATCAGTTCGAGACGGTGGAATCGGTCAAGATGTTCGTGGGCGGGCTGCCGCAGCATCCCGAGCCCCCGTTGGGATACCAGATCGCCTACTCGATCGAGGGCATGGTGGACTACTACACCACCCCCTCGCTGGTCGTCCGCGACGGGCAGCCCACCACCGTCACGGCGCTTTCCGAGCTGGAGTCGGTGGATTTCGCCGGCGAGATCGGGACGCTCGAGGCGTTTCACACCGCTGGCGGGCTTTCCACCATGGTCTATCGCTACGCCGGCCGCATTCCCGTGATGGAGTACAAGACGCTGCGCTACCCCGGGCACGCGGCCATCATGGCCGCCATTCGTGATCTCGGGTTGCTTGGCACCACCCCGGTGAACGTGAAGGGCACGACGGTGGCCCCGCGCGACGTGTTCGTGAAGGTGGCCGGCGACCAGCTGCGCCGCGGGAAGCCCGATCTCGTTGCGCTGCGGGTGGTGGCGACCGGGACATCGCAGGGGCAGCGTCTGAGCCGCGCGTGGGAGGTGGTCGACCGCTACGACGCCGAGCATGGCCTCTCGGCCATGATGCGGACGACGGGCTACACCCTGTCCATCACGGGGCAGCTGCAGGCCGGCGGGGCGATCGCGGCCGGCGTGCACACGCCGGACGAGTGCATTCCGGCGGCGCCGTACTTCGACATGCTCGGGCGCCGCGGCATCGTTGTACGAGAGGTGCGTGTGGCACGGTGAGCTGGAGCGTGGCGGCGGTGCAAGGCTCTCGGTCGGCTCGTACGGCTGACGGCTCAGGTCTCAGACACGGAACTCAGTGGTGAGTCCGCGGACTCTCAAGGAGGCCGTCTGCAGCAGCTCGGCGGTCGCACTGACTTGCTGCGCGGACGCCGAGGTCTGCTCGGTGCTGGCGGCCACCTGTTCGGCGGCGGCCGCGTGTCCTTCGGCGGTATCGCGTGCCGACGTGAGTGATCGCTGCACTTGCCCGAGCGACTGTCGGTTGGTCTCCACGGCGTTCACCACGCGCGCCGTGGCGCCATCCACCTGCGCCACGGCGTGCTCGATGCGCGCCAGGGCGCTGCCCACGGCTTCGGCGACGGTCTCCACATCCTTGAGCCGCGTCGCACCCGACTCCACGGCGCTCGACGCACTCGCAATGCGCGCCCGGAAGCGCTTCACGTTCTCGGTGACTTCGTTCGCCGCGTTGGCGCTCTGTTCCGCGAGGGCGCGCACCTCCTGCGCCACCACCGCGAAGCCGCGTCCGGCGCTGCCGGCGCGTGCCGCCTCGATGGCCGCGTTGAGCGCCAGCAGGTTGGTCTGCGTCGCGATCTCGGAAATGACGCTCACGAAATCGTCGATGACGCCCGTGGCATCGCGCAGGGAAGTCATCTCCTGACGCGAGGCCGCCACGACTTCACGCGCGTTGAACAACGTATCCACGGCCACCTGCACCTGGTCGCGGGCGCTGTTGGTGGTGGTGCGGATCTCGCGCCCCACCCGATTGGTTTCGTCTGCCGCCTCGCCAATCGTGGCCCCGGCCTCCGCCAGCGCCTTCACCGTTTCGCCGGCGTGCTTGAGCGCCGACAGCTGCACGCCGGCGCCGTGGGAGATGTCCATGACCGCCGTGGTGACATGCTGCGAAGACGCGGCCGCCGACGCGGCCGATGCGGAGAGCTCACTGGCGGCGAGGGTGACCTGGTCGGCCTCCTCCTGCACGCGCGAAAGCAGCAGGCGCAGCCGCTCACGCGCCTGCTGCATGGCGTCGATGAGTTCGGCGTACTCCTGCGCCACGCCACCATGCCGCAGGTCGACGGCGGGATCACGCAGGTCGCCGGCGCCAATGGCCATCATCTCGTCGCGCAGCTGGACGAGCGGATCGGCGACGGCCCGGGCCGTGGACAGGCCGAAGAAGGCGGCCACGCCGAAGGCCAGGGCGACCACCACCACGAGGCTCGCCTCCGACGTGAACAGGGCATGGCGCATGCGCTCCATGCTGGCATCGGCGCTCTGGCGTGCCCCGTTGCGCAGCGCCTGCAGTTCGTCTTCGATGAGCTCGATGTCGCGCGTCGTTTGCGCCAGCACGCGCTCGGCGCCCGCCGCGTTGCCGGCGACCTGCCACGCGCGCGTGACGGCGATGCGGACTTCGAGGGCGGCCTGCAGCTGACCGAGGCGCTCGAGGTGACGGCGTTCTGCGGCGGCGAGCGCGCCGCGTCCCAGGATGTCCGTGCGCAGCTGCTCCGCCTGGGCCACGAGACCCCGGTAGCCCTGCTCATCGTCGCTGCGGCCGGTGCTGAGATAGCGCAGCCCCGCCACCAGTTCGCGCAGCACGGTGTTCGTGGTGCGCTCGATGAACTCGGAGCGTTCCGCGAGCGCGCGCACCGTCTGTTCGGCGTCCCGATTGCTGCGCGAGAGTCCGTACCACCCCAGCAGGCCGGCGGCGAGCAGCAGCGTGATGGAGATCCCGAAGCCGGCCACGAGTCGCGCGCGGATCGTGGTGAGACGCCACACGGCGTTCATCGACGCCCTCGTGTCGCCGGCGGGGCAGCCGCACCGGGCACGGTCATTTCGTCGTCGAGCGGCGCGACTCCGGGTATGCGGGTGACGACCACCGTGCGGCCCTTGATGTCGTGGTCCTCCTCGAAGGCGATGCGACCGGCGACGCCGTCCACCGAGGGGGCGCCGTTGCCGATGCGGGACAGCGCCAGGCGCAGGGCGGCGCGGGTGCGCGCGCCGGCGGCCACGGTACGCCCGATGACCATGGCCGCGTCATACGACAGCGCCGCGAACATGTCCGGGGCCCGCCCGTGTCGTCCGCGGTAGGCAGGAATGAACGCCGCCGCCTCCGCACTCGAGGCGTGGCGCTCGTCGAAGAAGGCGACGTAGTAGGCCCCCGCCGCCTCGGGATCGGCCTTCATCCCTTCGGCGCCGTCGCCGCCAACGAAGGGAACGCGCACACCGCGGACCCGCAGCGCCCGCCGCAGCGCCAGGGCATCGGCTCCATCGCCGGGGAAGAGCAGCACATCGGGCTGTTCGGCGGCCAGCAGCGCCGCGTAGGCGTCCCACTCCACGATGCCGGTGAGATAGGGATTGCGCGACAGCACCTGACCGCCCCCCCGCACGAAGCCGGCGGCGAACGTCTCCGCCCAGTCACGGCCGTACGAGTCGTTGCGGTACACGATGGCGGCGCGCCGCGCACGCAGTGAGTCGAGGACCCAGCGTGCGGTAAAGCCGGCGGCGTCCGCATCCGACGGTGCAACCCGGAAGAACCACGGGCTGATGCCGCTCAGGCGTGGCGACGAGGAGGTTGGCGAGACGGCCACCACGCCGTTGGCGCCGTCATGTTCCGCGTCGGCGTAGATCGGGATTGCCTCGAGGGTACTCCCGCTCTCCGGGTGGCCCACGACGGCAATGACGGCGGGGTCGTTGCGGAGTTGCTGGGCGACCTGGACGGCGCTGCTGGCACTGCTGTCGGGAAGGCGCACGCGGAAGCGGGGCCCACCGGCGGTCTCGTTGAGCCGCGCCACGGCCAGCTCGACGCCGTGCACGACCTGCGCGTAATTGGGCGCACCCGGAATGGCGCCGACACCGATCGCCACGGTGGATGATGCGGCGGCCTGCTCGTCGCGTCGGCATCCGGTCAGCGCGGGCACGAGCAGCGATCCGCCCCATGTCAACGCGGCCAACAGTCGAGCTTGGCTGCGGCGGCGCGGGCGCACGGGAAGGGCTGCGATTGCCGGAGTGACGGAGGCCGGAGCGGCAGTGTTGATCACGTGGGAAAGACGACTGGCTGACGGCCACGAAACGTCACCCCGCGCGGCGGATTCGCGGCATTTCTGACCCGGTCGTTAGGACCGCTTTCGGACTGAAAAACCAGTGAAAAGTGTGTTCAATGGTTACGAGCTCAAGAAAAGTCCGAGAATCCCCGAAAACCCGGAGGGACTTGCTTGCGAGGTTTTGAAACGCCGGTTTAGCTTCGCACAGCAGTCCCACCACCCCACCTTCTGCCTCGTGCCGGGTTTCCACCCCGCGCACGGGGCGGACGGATCCCACACTCCCTCAGGAACAGGCATGGTTGGCACGTTCCGCCCGCGGCGGCTGGCTTCCGCTGCGCTGCTGGGCGCTCTGGCCCTCGGGCTCGCAGCCTGCGGCGGCGAGTATCCGAACTCGACGTTCAATCACAACACCGACTTCAACGCGGACATCGACGCGTTGTGGGACAAGCTCCTGTTCTGGGGCACGATTGTCTTCGTCGGCGTTGAGGCTGCCCTCGTCTACACCATCTTCCGCTTCCGTCGCCGCCCCGGCGGCGCGACGCCGAAGCAGGTGCATGGCAACACCGCGCTGGAGATCACGTGGACGGCCATTCCGGCCGTCATTCTGATCTTCATCGCCATCCCCACGGTGCGCACGATCTTCAAGACGCAGGCGAAGGCGGCGCCCGATGCCCTGCAGGTCGAAGTAATCGGCCATCAGTGGTGGTGGGAGTTCAAGTATCCGCAGCTCGGCATCACGACGGCCAATGAGCTGTACCTGCCGAATGGGCGCACGGTCAATTTCCAGCTCAAGACGGTCGATGTGCTGCATTCCTTCTGGATTCCCCAGATGGGCGGCAAGCGCGACCTGATCTCGAACCGGACCAATTACCTCTGGTTTACGCCCAACAAGGACCTGCCCACGTCGGCGTGGAACGGGTTCTGCGCCGAGTTCTGCGGGCCGTCGCACGCGAACATGAAGTTCCGCCTGTACACGGTCACCCCGGCGGAATTCGATCAGTGGGCCGCGCACCAGAAGCAGCCGGCGATCTTCCCGGCCGTGGCGGCGCCGCCGGCGGCACCGGTCCCGTCCGGTGTGGCGCCGGTCCCGTCGGGTACGGGGGCGGCACCGATGCTGCTGGCGTCGGCGCAGGGCGCCATGCCCGCCGATACCGGCATGGCGGCCGCGGCGCCGGCCCCGGTGCCGGTGTGGGCCTTCCCGCGCGAAAAGCTCGAGAAGGAGTTCGCGTACACGATCCCCACGGCGAAGATCCCGGTCAGTGAGCGTTTCGACGAGTCGCTGCTGGCCAAGGGTGATGCGGCCCGGGGCAAGGATCTGTACAACAAGTCGAGCTGCATCGGCTGTCACGCGATTGCGGGCACGCCGTTCAACATGGCGGCCGTGGGCCCGAACCTGACGCACGTCGGGACGCGCTACACGATCGCCGGTGGTCTCTATCCGAACGACGCGAAGCATCTCGCCTACTGGATCAAGAACGCGCCGGCGCTGAAGCCCGGCAGCCTCATGCCGACGCTCGGCAAGGGACTTACCGATCCGAAGACGAAGATGGTCGTGAACGTTGGCGGGCTGACCGACGCCGACATCGCGGATATCGTGGCGTACCTGCAGGCGCTCAAGTAGACGCCGTCACCGACTCACGCTGACTGACTTTCGACACGATGGCTACCATCGCTGCCGCGCCCCCGTACACCCAGGCCAAGGCCGCACCCGCTGATACCGGGCTGTGGTCGTGGCTCACCACGGTGGACCACAA
>Ga0315899_10005703_pt1 | contig 13427 bp, 11 predicted proteins | sample LakEriMetagenome_2_FD_203518 | JGI IMG/M metagenome (GOLD analysis project Ga0315899, IMG submission 203518) | Freshwater fungal communities from buoy surface, Lake Erie, Ohio, United States - Buoy 4 MA112 | ecosystem: Environmental > Aquatic > Freshwater > Lake | place: USA: Lake Erie, Ohio...
ATTGACCGAGCGAGTGCCTCCGACATAGGCCGCCGCTCCTGGCCCAATTCCTAGCCACGGATCCCCCTGCCAGTAGACTTGATTGTGCTGACATTCGCTACCAGGCTTGGCAAAGTTCGAAACCTCGTAGTGATGGAATCCGTTCTCCTTGAGAAATGCGATCGCGTAAAGATACATCTCTAACTCTGTTTCCTCAGGAACCGCAACCAGCTCACCCTTCTGAAGCTGTGACCAATAACGAGCCCCTTTTTCGTAAGTCAATCCATACGTGGAGACATGGCTGACTCCCCGCGAAGTTGCTTTGTTCAAGTCCGATTGCCAAACTTGCAAATCCTCCTCTGGGACTCCGAAAATCAAATCGACCGAGACTTCATTGAACCAACTGCAAGCAATATCAATTGCCCTCGCTAAATCATCGCCAGAATGATCGCGACCAAGCGTCTTCAGCTTCGCATCATGAAAGGACTGGCCCCCTAAACTAACACGGTTAATGCCTTGATCGCGTAGCAGAAGACAAAGATCCTCAGAGATGTCTTGGGGATTCGCTTCAATACTCCATTCTCCGTCTTCAACGAGCGGAATCCAGCGACGAATTTCCTCAAACAGTCTTACCATAGGCTGATGAGGTAACAACGTGGGGGTTCCACCTCCGACGAAGATCGTCTTTACCGAGTGGGAACTACCGAGAGCCGTCAGCTCACGACCAATCGCCTCGACATAACGGTCGACCAAATCCAATCGATTGGCGATGACCGTAAAACTACAGTAGGGACAGCGAGAGTGACAAAATGGGACATGGATGTACGCTGCCTGAGGACTGGATAATTGCTCCTCTGCACTGTTTGGAGACTCCATAGCTTCACTCACCGTCTTTTTGCGTTTTCGTCCCAGTAGTGAACTTCGCAATAGTGAACAAAAGTAGCCCAACAGGCCCTAACATGAACGTAGCTGGTAGGATGATCACAAGCCAAAAACGATTGATACCCCGACTCATGACCTCCTTCGCAATCCAGCTGCCGATGAACAAGTCAAAAGCCAAGTAATGCACCCAGCCTGCCAAAGCCGCCCAGTCGGAGGTGAATAACAGCTTCACGTTCGGCAGGGTATCAAATCCTCCCTCTGCCTTTCCAAAAAACAATACAATGAGCGTAGCATAGAGAATGCTCATGGCAATCGGCCAGCCGAATCCAGCCACGTGGTCTCTAAGCCAATCCAACTTGAAACACACAGCGATGATCAAAATCAGCCACCCGCACAATGCGAAACTATTGGCAATCAAGAATACGTTTTCAGCGGTCACAATCTCTCCCACAATAAATTCAAACCCATCCGACTATCGCCCAGCAACCAAAATGGCTCATCGAGTATCTTATTCCTTTCCTCGTACTTTTTCTTGCCGTAATCATGAATTACTTAGCCAATATCGCGAGCAATCTCCCTGCAATTCTCGCCTGCATTGCAGCCACCTTACTGTCGTTCTTTTACCCGAACGGTCTTTTGGCTCAAACTAGCAAACCAAGACTACGTTCCGATCCTCCTAGAATTGAATCCTCATGGGACGATTTGTTAGAGGGTGTTATAACGGCAGAAGACTGGGCAAAACACCGAGTTCTGCTCAAACAGCGATATCTCGAGTTGATTCGCGATCAGCACAAACCTGCCAAAGTACCGCTTGAACTTCGCGTGCACGAAGAAATGGAGATCGATGGCATCTATCGCCGTTTTTACATCAGCTACCAAGTCGAAGCAGAGGAACGCGCTCATGCATACCTGGGTATTCCGATCGCGTTAAATGGTAGAGCTCCCGCTGTCGTTGCGCTTCATGGTACTACCGCCGAAGGGACCAAGCAAACTGCTGGTATCAATGGCAATCCCGACAAAGCGTTTCTCGATCACCTTTGCCGACGTGGCTATATCGTCATCGCACCGGAGCACTTTGTCTCTGGTGAACGTATTCCATCTCAAGGCCCCTATGACACAACAGCCTTCCATACAAGGCATCCCGAGTGGACTGCCGTAGGCAAGTTCAACTTTGAGCACAGTATTGCAATTGATGTTCTTCTCTCGCGAGACGACGTAGACGCTGAGAACATTGGTGTCATGGGACACTCGCTTGGCGGCCATGGTTCCTATTATCTTGCAGCCTATGACGATCGCTTAAAGGCATGCGTCTGCAATTGTGGTGCTTCCTTCTTTCGCCATAACCAACATGTTGAAGACTGGTCGCGAGACAAGTGGTATATCTACCTTAAACCAATTCGACCACTTCTATTAAAAGGGGAGCTCCCCGACATCGATATGCACGAGATCATTGCCCTCATCGCTCCGCGTGCCTATCTAGATATCTCTGCGCTCAACGATGGAGTACCGCTCACACAACGTCAGCGGGCCCTGATGCTTCTCAAAATCGCTGACGTCTACGATCTTATCGGCAAACCGGAGAACTTTAGCTTCTTCATTCATGGACGTGGACATTCCGCCCCACATGAATCGCGAGAGCTGATTTACGGATTCCTCGACTCGCACTTGAAACCGATCGAGTCAACACAGACAAAACTAATCGGCAGATAAGCATTCCTAAAGCTAGGATGACAACTGCTACTAAGAAATGGACTCGGGATGCTATCTGGGAGTCATTTCTCATCGTTGATAAGTAAACGAATATCTCTTATATCTACGAGATGTTTACGAACAGACTTCGTGGTACTTTTTCCGACGAGACAAGAATGAGCTTCTTAGATGTTTGGCAGTGGTTAGCCAATCTAGTGACATTTTTTGGTCTACCTCTGGCTATCTACACTTTCATGTTAGAGCAACGCAAAGAAAGAGAGAATGAAGACGAGGAGGTCTATCAATTGCTTTCCGATGCTTACATCGACTTTCTAAAGCTGGTGTTAGAGCATCCAGACCTGAAACTGCGGACTCAAGCAGCAACTCCTGATTTAACAGAAGAGCAGCATGAACGGATGATGGTTCTTTTTGAGATTCTTATATCGTTGTTTGAAAGAGCCTACCTAACAGCCTACAACGATCGGATGACCGCTCAGCAACGTCGCCGATGGCACTCGTGGGATGATTTTATGAGGGAGTGGTGTCGCAGAACCGATTTTCGCATGACTCTGCCATCCCTACTGCAAGGCGAGGATCCAGATTTCGCCGACTACATTCGCCAACTGGCGGAAGAGGAATCCGTGAACTGCGTTGAAGATTGCCTCCTTGGGGCAGTCGCCACTTCGCATGTTCAAGTAGAAAATGCACCTCCGCACGACACCCGGAATGGCCTGTAATAAGAGTTCGCTTCTACAGCAAGAACTCGAAGACGGCCCAAGGAAATCATAGGGGAGACGTGGTTTTCAGCATGAAAACCGAGAAGAAATAAGTGGTCACTCGGGGAGTCGAACCCCGACGCCTTGCGGCACCAGATCCTAAGTCTGGCGTGTCTGCCAATTCCACCAAGCGACCGTCATCACCTACAAGTTTAGCCTCATTTACCGTTCTGGCAAGCCTAAGACTTAGACTGTTCCCCAACCTTGGGGAGGCTCTTGTTTTTCTAAGGCTTTTCCAGAATTGTAAGTGACCTACGCCGAGTTCTTCGACTCGGCTTAATCGGAATAGACGACACTTTGAGAACGTTTGCTACTTGGGAAGCTCTAGAGCTACTACCTCGCCGCCCGCTCGGGTGATCAAGGCGTGAAGAGTGCTGGGGGCTAGGAAAAGGTTAGTAACATTTACAAATCCATCTGCCATGCCAATAAGACCAGACTTAGCTCTTGTAGGCAAGGCCTCGGCCGTGCTGTAATTAACATCCTCGGGCTGTGTCCAAATTACTTCGTCCGCAAAGGCGATCAAGGCTATTGTGTTAGATGAACCGTCCGTGATGTCCACAAATCTCGGTGGGGCGACACCCGAATCGAATGCACCTCCTCCGACAAGCATCTTGAAAGGTGTAGTATCTTTCACCCGTGTTTCCGTCGAACGATAGATGGCTGGCATCTTTGCGGCTAGCCTGAGATTCGTATCGCTATCCCAAGGCTGATCAAATTGGTATTCGTTGTAAAGGTCTGCGTATCCCAACAATGGTAGTATCGCGACGCGCCAACTGTGAGGTGGCTCGCTAGCGGTCCGTCGATTCTCACTGCGAGGCAGATGCTTAAATCGAGATTCAAAATTATGAAAGGCCAAAAGAATCTTGATCATCTTGTCTTTATCAGTTTTTTCCGTCATGGCCTCAATGCCACGATTGTCCGCGACGTAGTTCTTCAGCGGATCTTCGTCCGTCAACTCAGTTACTTCCAATCGTTGCACCCGAGTAAATCCAAACGACGCATCGTAGCCAACTAAAGGCAAGCTGCCTTCAGCCCCTGGCATTCCGCCCATGCCACCACCCAATCCATAACCTCCTCCAGCATCCTCGCCGCCGGAACCATAACCTCCAGGGTAGCCACCCGGTCCTGCCATACCACCACCAGCTCCCATGCCACCACCGGGGCCCATACCCATGCCGGGTCCATCATCAGCGCCCATGCCACCGTAACCACCACCGTAACCACCGCCGGGACTGCCTATGCCTGAGCCTGGACCGGCCATACCACCCATCGCCATACCTCCAGGAACTCCCATCCCGCCGCCGTATCCACCGTATCCGTCAATGGAACTACTCGGTACGTTAAAGTCGAGACCGTCGGCTTTGTGCAATATTTGTTTAAGTTGCAATTCGATAATATCCTCTTCGCTGTCGAGTCTTCGTTGCAGCTTACTTTCCATCTCCGTAACGCGAGCCTTCACTTTGTCGAATTCTTTGACACGTTCACCCATGTCCGCTTCAAAGTATTGCTGCAAAGCGGCTCGCAGTTGCTTTTCCGTTTTCTCACGATTGTCAGACGGAGTGTTCAATCGCTGACGTAATCGCTGAATCAACTGACCTAAAAGCTGCTTTTCGCTGGGAGCAGCTCCCATGCCTCCCCCTGGCCCACCGTAGCCTCCACCCATTCCCATCCCTCCCATTCCCGGTCCTCCCTCGCCCCCCATTCCAGAGGACATTCCACCTACCATTCCCTCAGAAGCTCCCTGCGAATCATTCAGCTTTAGCTTACTTCTTATGTCATCCAAGGTACGCTTTCTGTTGGTTTCCTTACCTCTATCAGCGGTCGTACTCAATTTGGATTCATATTCTTTCGGTTCCGAGCCTTGCCCGAAACAGTACTGATTGGTCATCAAACAAACCAAACCAACGCTTGCAATTTGCGTAAAACCCTTGTTCTTAATCTTCATCACTCGAGTTCCTTATAAAAAGTAGTTTTGATTCTTAGCTGGATCGATCTTCTGTAACTCTTGCTCCATGGCCCTGATCTCCGCTTGAAACAGATCAAAGGAATCAGGCTCGACAGTTCTCGATTCGCGATCCAAAGAGTTCATGGTTGCTTGAATCGAGTTCAATTCCGATTGGAATTCGCGTTCCTCCAGCGTCCATTCGAATGGGGTGTTCGGCGCCGTTTCTGGACGACTCACGGACGGAACTGTGTCAGCCGGTCCAAAGAGATCATCTAAGGACTCGGTTTTCGTTGCTTCATCAGGGGGGGCTGAAAGCTGCTCCGACAAACCATTAGGTTCGTTAACTGCTGCGAAGAAGTAATCTTCGAGCACGCTTCCATATCTTGCCTGCAAGTAAAACAACCCTGCACCAAGCAACATCACTACTGCAACAACCCAAGCAACGACTCGATATCTCGTCAGCAAACTGCTAGGACGAGTCACCCAATCAGATCGCCTCATCTGTTTGTTCTTTAAGATCTGAGTCAATGCATTAGCGACTTCGGTCGCGTTCGCAAATCGTTTCGCGGGAGTTTTCTCTAGCAATCGGTCGATAACTCGCGAAAGCTCATCGGGAATCGCATTGTTGATTTGCCATACGGGTCGGTGAGGTTGGTTGCATATGCGGTGCAACACCCCCATAGCGCGTTCCGCTCGAAAAGGAGGATGCCCCGTCGCAACAAAATACAACACCGAACCAAGACTAAAGAGATCGGTTCGCGAATCGACCGCGTCCCCGTTCGCCTGCTCGGGAGACATATAATTCGGGGTGCCCGCCACGACACCCGTATGCGTTAAACTCGCGTCATCAACGGTCCTGGCTAATCCGAAATCGGTGATTAGAAGCCTATCAACACCATCCTCTAGAAGAATGTTGGCTGGCTTGATATCGCGATGCACGATGCCCTGTTCATGTGCAGCCGCGAGACCCAATGCAGCTTGGATGCCGATTCGAAGAATGCGGTCGATATCGAGCGGCCCTTCGCGGTTAATGCGAGCCTGTAACGATTCCCCAGAAACATACTGCATGACCAAATACGGGAGCTTGGCACTGGAGTCAACGTTGTGAATGGCGACGACATGCTCATGAACCACTGCTGCCGCCGCGCGAGACTCGCGACTAAAGCGTTGCCGGGCCGCACCATTTCTGGCCAAATGGGGCATTAGCACTTTCACAGCCACGGGGCGATTTAAATCGGTATCAATGGCTTTAAAGACCACACCCATTCCGCCGGATCCGATTCTTCGTTCGATTTCGTATCGACCGATCCGACCGAGCATCTCAGGGTGAGAGGGTGGCTCCAGCATCTCGCGGTCAATGCTCGCATCGCACTCGATTCCACTAGAATTTTGATGTACATCGCGCGATGAGGAGTTAGGTGCTGACGTGTATCCCGTCAAAAGATTGGACGTTTCGAGTTCGTGAGTAGGCATTTTCGCCAACTCCGTTAATCGCATCAGACAGTCTTCGCAGGTCTCTACGTGCATGGCGATTTGAGTCGACTCCAATGAGTCTTCATGATCGAACAACAGCACTCGCAATTGGTTCTCGGTAATGTGATTGCATTCTCGTTTCATGTTTTCTTACAAGCCTCCTCGTTTCGGTTCGCCGTGGAGTTGTTCTTCGAGTTTTGACACCTCGACCCTTAAGCGTGCGATAACTCTACATTTGGCTACCAGGACGCTTCCTTCGTTCATACCCAATTGTTTCGATGTTTTGGCAACAGATTGATTGTCGATTGCCGTTAGTCGAAAGGCCTCCCAAGTGTTTGGTTTAACTTGCTCGCGAACAATATCTGCTGCTATCCAAAACAACTGTCGTCGATACTCGAGGTCGAATTCTTGCGTGGCGTCAGCATCCAGATGTAAGGGTTCGGTGTTCACATCAAAAAAATCGGACCAGCTCTCGATCGTCGGCAATGCTTGGTGTTTTCGACGAGTCAAGAAGTTGATCATGAGGTTCCTCGCGATTCGGAAGATCCAATCGCGAAATCTGCCTTTGGAGGGATGGGGATCCCAACGATGGATGGCTTTTGCGACGGCGATTAATACTTCTTGGACAATGTCCCGAGCGTCACTTTCTTGAAACCCTTTCGAACGTGCCAATCGGAACACGAGCGGCTCGTAGATCGCAACGAATTGATCCCATGCCGCGATATCGCGCTGGTCATGCAACCGCAGCAATAAACTGTTTCGGGTATCGCTTAGTGTGGGATTCAAGATTGGATTTGGTTTACGTTAGACGATGACAATTCACAACCCGACGCGTAAGGGCTTGTTGCTTTAATGAGTTGCGAACGCGCTAGCGTCCGGTTAGAGGCCGTTAACCGTGGGCTAGCGCCCTGCGGCTAATGCTGACCTTTCAAAAAGCCATTAAAGCAACACGCCCGTAATCGAGGGACAATAGTCGACAGGCTCAGTTAGACCGTCATCACTGGTTCACGCTTTGGGTTGGGATTACTAGGAGATGAGGGTAAGTATTTTAGCTATTCTGATAAAAACGGTCGAAACACCAAGGTTCCAGAAGAGAACACCCAAGAAATGGTAAAGCATTACACGGGAAGGACCGAATTTTCTAAAATTTTGTCCATTTCAAACCGCGCGAGTCAGCAAGCCCAATCTTCGCCCTATTATTCGATCGTCGTTACATACAAAAGTAACGATTTTGGATCACAGAACCCCGTGGGCCCAAACGAGGAACATAGCGATCGTACCCACGACCGCAACCAGTAGGTAGCCCAGGGGAACGACGCTTCGTGAGATACAGTAACAATCCGAAGCCCAGTGGTCGGGATCTACGCACTGTCTTTTTTAAATTGCTAATTTATTTCCATTTTTCTCGGCTGTGGTACTAGTTCACGTGGCCTGACGCGGAGGGCGGAAAAAAGTTGCTGTTAGCTAGTGCGCCTCATTGGTGTAAGGCTTACCATCGAGTTTGCACACCTCTTCAACACGGGTTCCGAACATGATACCGTTGAGTCTGTCTTTGACTTGTTTTGTTGGTAAAGAAGACCTTTCCTTCGCCATCGGTTTTCACACTTCCCTCCTGATATCCCTCAGAGCACTTAAGTTTGACTTCGACATCTTGGAGATGCTTGCCATCCCAAGTTGCGAAGACTTCGATTCCGGAATTGTTCGCCACTTCGCGTTTCTCACCTTTGGCATCGGTAGCGAACAGTCTCGCTGAGGCGATGGAATCAGGAATTTTGTACGTCTTGTCAGCGAGATTCTCGCCGAAGTAAAGTACTGCTTTACCCACTTTCTCCTTGATCAAATAAGGAAAACGCGCTTGGCTCACCGAGGTCATTAACAAAAATCGCCGGAATGATCATCCAATAGAAAATTCGCAACGTATTGCAGAGTCCTATCAATTTCGAAACGTAAACTTAAAAATGGGGCAGGGAACCGATCGCTGCCCCGCATGGTCAACCCAACAGCTCTGATCAGCTATGCTTAGCGATCCCAATTAAAAAGAGTCATCTTTTTTTGCTAGACAGCTCTATAACTAAAGGGTCCCCCGAAGCACCCACCGTCACGTGTAGATCAGATCTGGATCGATAATGGTCCGGAATAAACCTCTTGTTTAGTGCGTTTTTAGGGTTGGCTTTTTTGCGTTCTTCGTACTCTTCCAAGTCGGGTTGGTCTTCTTGTAAGAGCACGAAATAGTCACCTGGAATGGGACCTGTTTCGTGCGTCATCGAAAATATTCCGTCTTGAACGATTGCGGTGGTCCCTGAGCCGAACTCGCTCGAGTCAGATTGCAATACGAGAACGCAATTCGATACAGGTTTACCATCGAGATTGACCGTTCCTGAAATCGCCACTCGCTTGGGCTCCGAGGAGCATCCTAAAGCGAGGGCACATAGCAATGTGATCAACCCCATCGTGGTTATTTTAGTTGCCAACATCGCTTACAACCTCACCTCGATTACGAGTCGATATGGATGTTAACACTTCGAACTGAGTGTTGTTGGATAGGAAGCGAACGCTACCATCGACAAAGGAAAAATTGATACCGCCGGTGTGTTGACTCGTGTATCCACCAGTAATCGAAACACGAGGTGCATTGAGTGGAAAGCGAGTCGTCCCAAGAGCAACTCGCGGATAACCAACAATCCATCGAGCTCCACCCCATCGGACCGTTCCACCAAAAGGAGGTTGCACCGAGGTCGCCCAGCGATATTGTGGGAAATCATAAGTTGTTTCGCCGACTGCGATCGTGTTCGATGTGCCGTCGATTACATCTCGGATGGCGAGAAAATTCGATGGGTATACAGTCGCCCCCATCGTGCCCCATAGCATGGGGAACATGCCGTCGCTCGTGGCGGCCGTCATAAAACTGGTGGTTCCTTCGTTTAGCAAGTAGGTGGCTGGTCCACCAACTTCTGCTCTTTGACCTGATGCAGTCAATGCCGGTGAGGGAACCTGTCTAGGGATTACGGTCGAAGGGCAAAGAAAAGTCGGTATCTGCAAAGCAGAGACCTCTGCAGCCGCAGGCACGGTGTAGTACAGACTAAAGTTGTATCGGTCGTAAATGTTCCCTTGCTCTAGGTGAGGAAGAATTCCAGCAAAGCCACTTACAAAGTTGCTCAAAATCGATCCGGGTGGGAATCTTCTGTACGCGGATTCGTAGTTGAGCATGCCCAATCCAATCTGCTTCAGATTGTTGGAACATTGCATTCGACGAGCCGCTTCGCGAGCCGATTGGACCGCAGGAAGAAGCAAGCCAACTAAAATCCCAATGATCGCAATCACGACCAAAAGTTCTACCAAGGTAAAGGCACGACGGTGCCCAATCGATGAACGACGCATCCTAAATCTCCAGCGAAAGAAAGTTGCAAAACGTTTGAAACTGTTGGCTGGCTGGCGTGCTGGCTTTCCGAGCAGATTCGGATGGCTGGCTAGCTTGCTGGCTTGAGAAACTCGACTCGATTAAGGCCCCGTACAAATTATTTTGCACGACTCTTATTGAGACCGAGTGTCAATATGATAGCGAGATGCGGCTCTCTGGCAATTACGTTTACGGTGAATTTGCGAGGAAAAGGCTTGGTTTTCCGTTGTTGTCGAAATCAAACACGCAGGAGATTGTTTCGCGTTATGGAATCTTAGTGAGTCGAAATCCGGTGCGTCGCAGGGGAATCAGAACCAAACTCATTCCTCCAAAGATCCCGATTACGACAGAATAGACGAGGGCAAGACTCTCGAACGTAAATTCAACCAGCGTTCTCTGGGCTTGGCTCAATATGATGCTCGCCACCCAATGGAACAGCAACGGGCCGAAAATCATCAGTAGTAATAACATGATCCTTGCCCGTCCTGGTTTTGGATGCAACAGGGAAAAAACGGTTAGCAGTAAAACCACGCTGATTGAGCAGAATAGCCAGAGCAACCATAGACAGATGCTAGGAAGGTCTACAGATAAGTCTTGCCCAGTCTTCTCGGGCAAAACCATCTTTAGCATGGCAATGAAAAACCACACTCCCACCATCAAATACAAAAGAAACCTTATGTTGAACTGCTGGCTTTGCTTTTCTGGTGTTGTCGAAAGAGACGCGTGCTGAATCGTCCAACCCGCTCGTTTCAGAATGGTCGCAAGAGCACCAATTAACGCGACCCCTCCCCAACTGCCAACAGTCAGAATCATGGCAGCAAGGAATGGAAACTCCCACGCTTGAAGCCCGATCATAAATACGATGAGGAATAATGTGGTTAGTCCAAACACAAACGCAGCCCGCTGAAGTCTCGGCATTGGAAAGTAAGCCAGGGCAAAACCTAGTAGCGAATACTCACTAAACTTGAGGCCGAAGAAGAACGCCCCGAGACAATCGTAAATTAGTCTTGGGACCGTGGAGCTTTGTCGCGGGATCATAGTTTTCAAAAGTTCGAAAACATAGGGTGTAATCAGATTCGAAACGAGAGCAACAACGATTAGTAGCACAAGTAGGACGCGAATTTGCATGGTGATAAAACTCAGCCCTCGTTAGGTTCGAAGAACGAAAAACATACTCAAGCTCAACAAGCTCGCTACAATAACACTTAGAAGCAAAACTACCGCACCGATCTTTCGTGTGGCTTTAATCTGCCACCACATCGCAAGCCCGCTAAGCCCCCAGAAACATAGAGTCAGCGCCATGGCATCCACTCCCAATGCCCAAAACCACTTGGTATTAAACTCGTTCGGGTACTTGTGACCCAAGTGCAGCATTAACAAATAGCTGCGCCAAGGTAAATCGATTTGCGGCTCCCCTTCAACGCCATTCACTTGTTTCGTAAGCAGGTTGTACGAGGCCGTCCATTTCTTGTCCTGATCTGTTACTGTGAACTTCAAGTCTGGAACACTGTTGACAAGAGCTGTTCCACTCGGCAGTCCTTTGCGTTCCATGATGGTCGGCGCAGCGGTCTGAATGCAATCCACGATCGATTTCAATTGCTTGAGGCCATCTAGCGTTTGAGGCCTATTCGACTGGCTTGATAGGTTTTGCGGATCGGATTTAATCAACTCCGATGTGGCGAACGGGGCAATGGATGGCTTAGGACGTTTAGTCGTGTTTTCGCGAATCAGCCCTGTTTGCATGTTGGTATCGAGAACGAAGAAGAATGAGCGCGAGCCTGATTGAACATTAGCGACAAACGAATCCCGAGTTGTTAATCGTGCCGTACCATCTACTGCCGCCCATTTCGAGTCTTTCGTATTATGTTCGTTCAAAACAGCGACGATCGATTTTGAGAAAGCGTTAAGCTCAGGTGGCTTTTCTAAATCGGTTCCAACAAGGTCTCGACTGTCAAAATAGATGACTGGTGAATCTGAAAACCAAGTTGGATGATTGAAGAGAAAGCCTGTCACACCGTATAAAAATGCCCACGGGAGCAAAAATAATCCTAGGTACAAATGGCCGCGTCTGAGATTTTGCAGTATCGAACGCGAGATAGAACCATTCTTCGGACGATTGCTTTGAGTTTTCCATTCCGGCTCATACTGGCTTGGCAATTTACTATCTGCATTTGAGATTTGGTTCATACTCGCTCGGTTTGTTGCAATCGATGTTCGGTTGCTTTAGACTGACGCTTCTAACACATTTCAAGTCGATTGATGTTATATGAATCTGACCCGAAATGGAAATGAATCTCATGAGCGAATGCTGTAGCAGGATTCGACAATGGACAGCCTGCTAATCCATGATGCCATGTAGGAACCAGACTCGGTCCTTTAGGTCTTGAAAGACCCATAGCCAGACTCCGTTCTCTAAGATCAGTCGATAGTAATCACGCCTCTGCGAACCGCCACTCCACCAACCACTCTCAACACGCTCCGGCCCTGCGATATCCATTACCCTGACATTCGATCGTGGATAACATACGATCAATGGTCTCCCGTGGTCTCCTATCTCAGTTACCTTTAGTTTCGTCGGCACTCTAAGAAGCATCGTCGGTCTGCGCCAGACATGGTGCTTCGTCGGACCTGTAACCATATCTCCGGATTGATAGTCTCGTCGCGGTGGACGTCTAAGCTTTCGCTTGATTTCCTGTTTGCCTCCGTCTTTACGCCAACCAGTCATCGGTCGCCAAGAAAACGTCGCCTCCGGTAATGGATTCTGTTTTGTCACAGGTGTCACGACGTTCTCGCGTCCTAATCGTACGCTTACGTTGTCGATGAACTTAGCGATCGTGTCGCGGTGTTTGGTAAACTCCGAATCAAACAAGCTCGCTTGCGACCAGACCATCGGTGCAGATAGGGTGACTTGCGTACGTATACCCTTGGCCCAATAGCTCCCTCCTAGACGAAAAGCAGGTGAATCAAGCTGTGATTGTAATAACCACATGAGATGTTCGTGGTCATTGGACGGTTGATACAATCCGATTTGAAGCATGCTCGCCAAAGCGGGTTGTCTCGCATTAGTTACTAGATTTGGATCTTTCGGTTGACTCGAATCAATGGGCATGGCTTCATCAACATCGAATGCGTTTTTCTCTAGCGCAACACGACATACCAGTCGTGTTGCTCCATGGCCGATTGTTTCTAGTCTCTTGCACAGCTGGGCTAATTGTTCCGCTATCCGATCTCGAACTGCTTCTTTCTCTGGCAAGGGAAACTCAAACGTCTCATCGATCTCCAGTTC
>Ga0315899_10005704_pt1 | contig 13425 bp, 8 predicted proteins | sample LakEriMetagenome_2_FD_203518 | JGI IMG/M metagenome (GOLD analysis project Ga0315899, IMG submission 203518) | Freshwater fungal communities from buoy surface, Lake Erie, Ohio, United States - Buoy 4 MA112 | ecosystem: Environmental > Aquatic > Freshwater > Lake | place: USA: Lake Erie, Ohio...
AAGCCAGAGTGTCAGAGGAGGCAGTAAGGAGGAAGGGTGGAGGAGGAGGTCCCAGGGAATGGAGGATGGGCTAAGGATGGAGAGGCGGAGGAGCCCGCGCGAGTCGCGGGAGAGTCTGCGGCAAGTAGGAAGGGAACAAGGAGAAGTGAGAAAGCCAAAGTGTCAGAGGAGGCATTGTTAACCAGGAGTCTCTTTCCGACCCTGCCTCGCGATAGTTTAGCGATCGTATCCCTCGCGCACTCTACTGTCACTGGCTTACGCCCGGGACGCCCTCTCTTCTCTCGCACACGCACGCATTCAGATGTAGCCGCCCTGGACCAGCGACTATATACCTCGCATCACAACCTACGGTCACCGGAACTGTGAACACAGTTCGCGTTAGCTTTCACGGCTGCGCCTTGCGAACTGCGCGACTGAATGACAACTGTCGACCACATCCAAACACAGTTGCAGCAGTACCCTATCACCCACATACACGCCCACCGGACGTACACGCACCCCTAGTGTATCAGAGACCCCTGTCGAACACTTACCGCACTTCTGATCTGTGCAGACCTCGCGACCAGGCCCGCCCCCCGAGTGTCTTTGGCGATCGACGCGTTTTCGCTCTTACTCGCAGTGGCGCTGGCGTCGACCTTCCTGGTTTTGGACGCGACCGCAGCGACATGTCTGACCAGGAAGATGATGCTCCGGCCAATCTGCTCGTGGTGGTTCCAGACCTCGCGCGGGCCGCGTTTCTGCACGCGAGGACGATCACTGCGGAAAACGCCAGTGGCGCAGATCCGAATTTCCTTCTGCTGACGACCCCGGATGGGCACACTGCACGGTCAAGTCGCCTGAAGACTTTGACTTTCACTCTCATCCAAGAAAATTGCGCCCGCGAAATTCGCCGATCGACTCGCGATATTGACGAGCGCCACCCTGCTTCAAGGGGTAGCGACCAGCGCAACCATCCTGGAACTCCAAGGCGTCACCCCGGCCCCCTCGGCGTGGCTCGTCCAGCGATCAACAAACTGCGCACCCAGCCTGATCGTACGCGGGCTGATGGCGCCGTGGTTGCATATCTGTGCAACTTCCTCGACGAAAATGAAGAAAAGCCTTGGAAGGTTCTCAAGGCGGCTGGTTTGACCCCCAAGACTGATGCGGATTGGCACACCCCTGATACTGTCAACGCGATGTACACTGCTGCTCAGCGTCACATGTCTCACGCCCTTGATGACAGTGAGGAGGCAGATGCTCACAGAGTCTGTGACGTGTGTGTGTGTTTATTACTGCAGGACCTATTACAAACCTGTGCGCGTGGGGGAGGAGGATAGTGGAGGACTCGCAGTCTTTGAGGATTTCGACTCTGATGCTGACGTGACCGGTTTATACGTAAAATTGATCGAAAATGTTAGTGTTGAAAATGGGGGCGAGCCCCCGTTTTGCAAAAAAACACGTCATTTCGGTCTAGCCCAAAGTCTGACGATTCAGTGACGAAGCATGCAGGTTCCATTGCTCTCGAGCGATGCCAGCAGTCAGCGATTGCACTGACAAAAAATCAAGCGCGGACCAGAGGCTGCTCCTCCAAAGCGGCCCGTGAATGCGAAGCGCGGAGCATGCTGCAGTAGGATATAAAAGAATGAAGAGAGGAGCGAAAGTTGTTCTGCTCCTTTTGAGCGTGGGAACTGCGTGCGGCGACTTTGGACCCATAACTGCGGTCGAAGTGCGAGCTTTCGGAACCCTCGCCTATGGCTCCATCTCAAGCTCGCTGCCCGGCACACCACGTGAGCGCAGCACGCCGCCCCATCGCGCAATGCAGGAGCACATCCCGCCTGCACGCGAGGCTGCCGACTGCCGCGGTACCACATTCTGTAGCAATTCCAGCGTCGAGGTGCTGCGCGGGGGTGAGGGCGACCCGGCGTTCGTCACTACTGGTGTCTTTATGCACGGCGCGCTGAGCGGTGCACGCTGCTCGAATCCCAGGCGAGCCATGTCGGCACATGATCTGGTACACAACCGGCTAGCCATGTCGGCACAAATGCTAGAGCACCGGGCGATATTGCTTCGTCCTAGCCGCTCGGAGCAGAAGATGGTGGGACGAAAGGCAGCTGGCGAGTGGGGGGCGTTGCCGCTGTACGACTCCGTCTTCGCCGGACCTGCAGGGCTGCTGAAGACCCAGGGGGCGCTGCACCACCTTAGGGTCATTGCCCGCGCTGCGCGTAGCACGCACTTCAGATGGAGCGCGACTGGGGTCAGGATGACAGCAGTACCAGGGGGGGCCGTGCCAGCAGACTCCAGCCTGCAGTACCCCGAAGCTAGTCGCCGCGAACGCCTTTACACAGTAGCAGCAGGCGCTGCCGCTGCCGCACTGGCGCTGGTGCTGGACTCGAAAAGTTTGGCAGCATCGTGGCTTCGGGTCGTCGGCTGCAGCATGGTGTCGTTTATACTAGGCTCCCTCGCGAGTTCGGTGCTTCTGAGCGAGCTCCGCATCCGGCCCTACCTGCGCACCGAGGAGCAAGCAGCCTACTCCGACAGCAAGTTCGTGGGAGCAGGCGCGGTCACTGCGCACTACCTAGAGGCAGTGCCCTCCACGGGCAAGGCTGTCATGACGTTGCTCTGCCTCCATGGCTTTGGCGCGTCGTGTGCGTCATACCGCCTCGTCTTGCAGCCCCTGGCCGACGCGCTGCAGGCGCGCGTCATCGCAGTGGACATGCCAGGCTTTGGTCTCACGTCTCGGCCCTCGCGCGTGAGGGATTTCTGTCCGCAGCAGATGGTCTTGGAAATGCTGAAATCCCTTGGGCTTGACCAAGGCGAGGGCAAGCCACTGGTGGTCATGGGCCATTCTCTCGGGGGTCTGGTGGCCGCAAAGTACCTCATCACAACTGACAATAGGAGCGCCCCCCGATCCTCCGTTGCGGCCGCCGTGCTCGTTGCCCCGCTGGTGGTACACTCGGGAGCAGCAGTCCAGGCCGGGGCCAGCAGCAGAGCAGCCGACGCGGCAGCGCCGGTGGCCCCGCTGCGAAGTGTGTGGTTTGCTGTTGTGAAGGCTGGTGGAGGGGTGGTGGACGTGCTGCTGAAATATGCCGTGCAGGGGCTGGTGAAGGTGCTAATGCCCGTGTTTGCGCTAATGCTCCGGAAGCTTGTCTACACTCCAGACTTCTGGTCGCAGGCCCTCGGCAGCACCTACCATGACCGAGGAAACATGGTGCCGGAAATCGTTGCAGGCTACCGGAGGGCAAGCTGGGTCAACGGTTGGGATGCCGGCCTCCTCAACTTCGTGCGCTTCCGCATGACGGCGGGCAGGTCACTGTATGAGATGCTCAAGAATATGTACGCCAACAGCTTTGGGTCAGCGCCGCCGGCGCCCTCGACGACCATGGCCCTCGCCAACACGGCGAAACCGCTTCTCTTCATCCACGGCGCCTCTGACCGCACCATCCCCTGCGCCAACAGCCGCTTTGTCAGCGGGCTCCTGGCGGGACAGGCCGAGTACGTGGAGGTGGACGCGTGCGGCCACTGTCCCATGGAGGAGCGTCCGGATGAGTTCGTGGGCACCGTCACGTCGTATCTCAAGCGTACTTTAACCCCGTCGCTGTGGAGCTAGGCCCGCAGGCAGGCAAAAGTTGTTTGCGTAGCTTGAGTGTCAGAGTTTTATTATTTATTTGATCGGTTGCAGTGACCGTGTGTTGTGGAAACAATCTGTTGCGCGCAAAGTCTCCATCATGTCGTTGGCTCTAGCGCTCTCTTGCGTCGCACGGTCAGAGTCCATCTCCTTCAGCGCGATTTCTTTGAATAAACCCTTTCTCCTCCCTTTTTTTTCTGGGACCACCCTCCATCCCCACCTTCTCCTCACGCGCACGCGATGCTCCCGTCAACTTGTGCGTGAGTCCTTTTTCTTCCGACTCCGACTCGCCTGCGCCTCACCTGCAGCAAGCGCATTCTCCCTCTTCGCCAAAGCCGCCTGCACTATTGCCTGAATGTGGCTTGACGGGATGTTGCGACTTGACACAAACTCCTCAGCCTCCTTCTCGAGATTTTCGACATCAGAGTCGGCGTAGTAGGGGAAAAGGGACTCGCCCAGCTTGTCCGATCCCTGCCGCAAACCTCAGGCTTCAAATATCAGCGTCCCTGTCGACTGTCGTTGGTCGGTCACAACTGATTGCATACAAGATCAATCGCATGGAGACAGAGAGGGAGAGCGCACGCGCGGGCGCGACATTGAAAGCGAGAGCAAAGGCAAGAGAGCGAGAGAGGAGAAAGAGAGAGAGAGAGGATAGTGAGACGGGGGGGGAGAAAGAGAGAGGGAATGAGAGGGAGGGAGGGAGAGAGGGCGAGCGAGCGAGGGAGAGGGAGAGAGAAAGTGAGAGAGAAAGAGAGAGCGAGGGTGAGAGAGTATGCGAGAGAGGAAAGAGCGAGCGAGCGAGCGAGTGAGAGAGAGTCGATGGCTTTCTATTGCACCTGCACAGTATGTCTTAACTTGATGCTCCCCAGCAACTTGCGCGGTGGACCCTCATTCCCTGCTGCCTCTTTGTCGTCTTTCTTTGCGGGGTCTTCCCCAGGGGCATCAGGAGGAGGACCGGAATCGCTGTTCGAAACTTCGTTTTCTTGATGGTTATGATGCTCCGCGTCTTCAGAGCCCGAGGAATCGTGCTCGTCGTCACCTCGGCGGATAGACATGAACTCTGGGGGCGTCTGGACACTGGCAACAGCTGTGGTCACAGCCTCCAACACAGGACACAGCTCGTTGTGGCGGTAAACCGAGATGCTCAACGCCTGGTCACCGCGCCCACAATAAAAGTCTTCAATGCGCTCTTTGCACGTGTGAAACGACTCGCTGTCTGTCACCGCAGTCGGCACGCCCATCCATGTGTACACAAATACCACCCCATCACTGTCTTGCAAGCTGAAGATCGTGGCTAATTGATGGCTGAAATCTATGAACGACACGCGGAAATCCTGGAAGAGCACCTCGACGCAGCGAGTGCTGGGGCGCGTGCAAACGAAGCAGATGACGTCGGAGCGGTCATTCTCAACATCCTCCTCTACGGGCGACGACGGGCCGGCAGTTCCCACGCACGCGCCTGGCCGCACTTTGGCGGGCGATACAGTCCTTTCATTAGCAGGCACGCCCTTCCACTGGAACGAATCTAAGTTAGATGCATCTAGTCCCAACGCGTTCAGATGGCCCTTTTTAGCATTCCGTTGGGTGCGGGAGAAGTGTGTAGCTGAAGAGCCGGTGTCCTCGACGTCACACTCAAACTCCAAGATACGAGAGAGCACGCTCTTTGTCAATCGTCTCAAGGCTCCACGACCGTTCTCCTGGATGCCACGGTGATTCAGCCAGTGACGCATGCTTTTAACGATGACACTGATTCCGCCCATGTGCGCAATTTTCGCCTGATTTTCGTCTGTGCAGGCAAAGTTCCACAGCGCACTGCAGCCGCGCTCCAAAAGCTTGGTGTCTTCACCGTGCTTTCGCATAGTGTTGATGACCCACTCCAAGCCCCCCTGGGAACAGATAAGAGCAAGATTTTCTGATTCATAGGCCAGATTCCACAATAGTCCCATTCCATTCTGCAAGACCCCCGGCAACGCCGCGTGCGGCGAGGACTTAAAAACCTCAAATACCAGTTCGACGCCTCCGGACTCACCAATTTCGCGTTGGCAGGCAGAGCTTGCGGCCAGCGTCATAAGAGCCTTGAGGGCCTCCTCCAAACATTGTTCCCCAGATGGACGTGTCTGATGGATTCGGATGCCGTTGAGAAGGGCCGTGACGGCACCGAGTGATGCCATAGCGTCGCAGTGCTCATGCTGTGCCGCCAGTTTGATCAAAAGGCCTGCGCCGACGACGATCACTTCTGCGTGCCTGTCGCGCTCATCTTCTTTTTGGGGTGCTTCTTTTAAGCGGTCGAGGATGCACTCCACACCGCCGCTGTTGATGATTTCTGGCACACTCTCAGCATGGTCAGCCAAAGTATCGAGGAGCTCGAACACTGCATCCTGCAACTCTAGATTGTCTTGAAAAGCTGCGACAGCGCTTGAAACTACGGACACAGCATCGCCCTCGACGATACGAATGCTGTTTGCAGCAGATCCTGCAAATGCCGTCAGGCAACATGTGCCCTCGATCTGCACGCTCGCATTATCTTTACAGGTCATCATGCTCTGTATCACAGCTGAAATCGCTCCTTGTCTTGCAATGAGCACGTAGGTTGTCTGGTACGCACACTGCTTCAACAGAAGAAAACAGTGATTAATGAGATCCGGTGCTGTGTTCGATCTCTCTACCAGCTGTGTGGCACTGGGTGTGCGTTCCAAGAACGGGGTGCGCTGGATTAGATCATTTTGGGCGCTCAATATCCCCACGATCCGCGCGATACCACCGCCCGAGGACACCTGTGCAGCGTTTTGCTCTGTGTGCGTCAAATGGATTAGGTTGCGAATCGCGTTCGGTATCAAGACGTCGTTGCTCTTATGCGTGTCGACGGCCAGCAGCAACAGTCGAATGGCCTCGGTCTGAAGCTCAAAATCCAGGATACTTTTGCCGTGGTTTGTGAGCTCGTGGAGAACATTGCAGGCGCACTCTTGCACCACGGGGTTGTGGGGATGATTCTTCATACTCGCAAGCACTGCTTCGGGCACTTGAGTATCCTGGACGAATTTTGCAGCATTTCCCCGGTGGGCTGTGAGTAGAAAACCCAGGAGCGACAGGCCATATTCTGCAACCAGCGCCTTGCCCCGAAAGGCCTGGATGCCTTCGACGACACCAACCAAGGCCACCTGCTCTGCCATAGCATGGCGGTATTCGACTAGCGATGCTGCGGCCCTCAGGAAGCCCAGTCCGTGCTGCACCACCATGGCTGAGGTCCACTCCCTTTTGAGAGCTTCCGCCGCGACTTCGACGCCACCCTCGTCGTAAATTTTTGGCACGACCTCCTCGTTGTCGATGGCCAGTGCGCACAGGACTGCACATCCGCATTCTTGTACCGCAACCGTGTCTACCATGAATTTCATCGCAGCTATTACGGCCTTGACTCCAAGACCGTTTGCGATTCTGTACATAATCTCGTTCCTCGTATCTCCTTGACACAGCGACCACAACGTAGCGCAACCAATCTCTTGCGTGTGCAGACACGCAGGCGACGCCAGCATTGCATCGATAATGTTGCGCGTGTCGGCCGTCTCCCAGTATCCGCGCATAGTGTTCTGCACAGCACTTTTCCCAACATCTTTGATTTCGATTCGCGCATCCTTCAGAGCGTCGAGAAGATCCGCAGCCTCTTTCACGATTTCCTCTCCGTGTGTTTGAATTTTCTGCCGTCTTTCACTCTCGCGCGCCTTTTCCGCTGCCCACAGAGCAGTATCACGCGCCATCTTTGTGTCAAACTGCAACTTCTCTGCATTCATCTTCGTCTCCCACTCCGCCTTCTCTGCCTCCATATCACTGAGACTATTCCGCATTCCTTCCAACTCAGATTGCAGTAAGGCACAATCTTTGGCATTGGATTCAACAGCCTCCTCCAGCTGCTTCTTGAGTGCTTCCAACTCAGATTGCAGCACGGCACAATGTTTTGCATTGGATTCAGAGGCCCACTCCAGCTGCTTCTTGAGCGCTTCCACCTGCTCTGACAGCGGTGGCTCATCACTGATTTCGTCTTTGCGCCTCGTTAGTTCGGCGATCTTACCCTCAAGCTGGTCCCGCTCCGCAGTCACTTGCGCTGCACGGGATGTCTGGACTTGCAGTTCTGTTGTGCGCTCAGTAAGGGACGCCTGTAACGTCGAAATCGTCCCCTCCAGGGCAAGGTGTGCTGTCTTTTGGGCCTCAATTTCCTCCAGTAATGCAATGTATGCGTGGGATGTCTCATTCTGAGTCAGGCCGAGAGCTGCATACTCATCGCGCAGGACAGACAATTGGTTGGTAAGCTGTGCATTACCTTCCGCAAGAAGACCTTTCTTCTTTTCAAGGGCTTGCAATGCCAGTTTGCTGGCATCCAGCTCCTGGCTAGTGTCGGCAAGCTGTCTCTGCAACATTCTTGTCCGCTCGTTTTCCCTGTTCACCTTGTCTTCGAGGCCGACGAGAAGCGGCTGGGTTGAATTCAGCGTCTCTTCAAGGGTGTTGAGGTGCGCTATCGTGGCGGAAAGGAGGGCATCAGCCTCCATTTCAGAAGCAGCATCAGCCGCGTCAACGCGCTCGTGTTCCGCCAACAGGTACTTGATCTTGGTCTGACATACTGCGAGTTCGAGACGCATCCGGTTTTCGGCCGAATCGTTGACCCAAAATCGGCATGAAAAAGCCTCGTAATGGTTGTGTTGCTCTGCCAGCAATTCGAGACACTTGGAGCCGGTGCTGACGATGTGCTGCACACTTGCATGTTCATCCATGATTTCCGAGATAATATCCTTGGCCTCCAGCGCTATTCTTGCCCGTGCTTGCACGCTGCTATTGCTTGTCATGGACAGCAGCACGGCACAGGCGTGATGTTGAATAGCTGCATCCCCTTTGTGTCTTCTCATCGCTGCCACTACCACATTCAGCACGCTCCTGTGCGACACTTGCGTTTTTGCGGGCGCTCTTACTACATCTGCGTCTGCTGCCGGGACCGACTTGAATGCCTCAATAGCCGCCTCTTCCTCTGTCTTCGTCATCTCCCTGTCGGCGAGCCCGCGGAGAATACGGAGGCCAGACTCTTGGATGTCACGACTGTCGAGGTGGGAGGCCATTGCGCGCCAGACCACTTGCAAATCAAGCGCCGTAGAAGCGATGTTCAATAAGACTTCTTGGTAGCCGCCGAACAACGCCAGAAGCGCTCTCAAGCCTGCCCCTTGCACACGCTGGTTGCCGCAGAAGGAGAGCATACATGAACACACAGTCTCCGACACTACCTGAAGTTCAACTTTGCCGGTGATATCCGGGACCTCGGCAACACATTCTAGAGCAGCAGTCAAGACTCTCAATCCCCATTCTGCCGAGGCCGGTGTCAATTTCTTTGCCGCACGCATGTAGTCTAAGACCTCTTTCACGGACATATCATTGTTGCTGGAAGCGCGGTGCGGATTGGAAGAGTTCGTGACAATCCAGAAAAACCTCTCGAGCGCACGAAATCTGTGGATAACTTTGTCAAACTTCGCGGCAGCAAACACACAGTGTATGTGCTCCAAATCTTCCTTAACACTTTCATGCTGCACCGAAAGATGGACCATCTTGATGCGCAGAGATTCCTCAAATTCTAACAGCGCCTCGCGCGTCCTCGTTTGGCGGTAGTACAGCAGTCCAAATGCCTGTGCCACGTCAGCAACCACGGGGTGATATTTACTATCAAGCGTCTTGGCTCTGGCACGTGCATCTTCCAGCGTCTTGCTCGCCAAGGCGTCGTCGCCCATGAGACGATGCAAGTTTGCGATTCTGCACAGCGACACGCACACCAGCGCACCATACTCTGGAGACTTTGTAATTGACATACGTTCGCGAGCCATCAACTCGGGATTTTGTTTGATTGCGTCCAGCTCACGTTGAGCGTCGTCGATTAGCTTCTGCTCTTGTTCGAACGCCCTCAGTGCTTCAGGATACTCAAGGCCTTGTTGCATTGCCTTTCCATAATCACGCCAGTACCGAGCAGCCTCCTGCGAGGAGATCTGCAGGTCAGAACCATACTTTAGCGCCAGATCAGCCAATCGTTTCTGCAGCACTCGGATATTCTTGGCCCCCCACTCGCCATTTGCACACCGTTGCATGATCAACAATGCCATCTGATTCATTTTCAGCACATCTCTTTTCATGCGATGGGTCCATGTGGCCTCGCGCTCCTGTTGCTCACACAACCACGCTAAGATAACCAGACACGCAGACTCGAGGATCGATTTCCATTCGTCAAATATGCAATTCATGGCGTTCTGGTAATTTGCAATGGAATTGAACCACTCGACGTTCTGTGCCGCGTATGTGTGCATGAATGACTTCTTCAAATTGTCCAGTCTCGCCAACTCGCTTCCCACATGCGTAGAAAGCACAGGCGTGCACGTCAATAGCTGATGAGCCTCTGACAGAAGGCTGTTGCCAAAGTTCAGTGCGTAGGTTTTGCGTTGCTCTCTGAGCACGTCGAGCGTGACACCGCTTCTGTTGTCGCGAAAAGAGACCTCAAACACATTTGCATGCCGCTCTCGGCGCACGCCAGTTACTTCGAAAAATGAGCCAGCAGGCAGGCAGTATTCATCTTCCTCCGGATATTGTGATACCCATCCGAGCCACGCACCACAATCAACCGCTCCTGTGGAAATTTGTAGCAGTGTGGACTTGTGTATCGAGCAATAGACTACATTTTCTTCGTCCTTTCGGAGCGAGCAATTGCACGGCCCGGCATACTGGAGAGCTACATCCTTGCGTGTGGAGCAGGAGGCAAAAGCCCGTTCTACGAATGCCGAGGTAGAGCCGGGGCCAAAGCTTAGCAGATCTTCCGGCATGCAGAGATCCTGCAACCCCCGATACAGCGTCCTGCACGCATACGAGATGGTTATTATTGTCGAGAGAGAGCAGAGAAAAGACACGCGTGCACGACAACACGAATGCCATTGACTACCTGGAAACAGAGGGGCCCGTGACACGCAAGAGTTTCGTGATAGCACTGTTTAGCACAGTGACCGTCACCAAGAATGGACACGGGTCTGACTCAGATCGCGAAGCGGATGAGGACGTCGTCCTGGTTGCGCTGCTGCTGCCGCTCAAAGTATTGCGCAAAGCCGCATTGAGCACCTCGTGAGCTGCGCCCGTAAACAGGCGAAGCGCAATCACCTCTGATCGGACTAGTTTTGCCTTCACCGCCATTTCATGCTTCAAGAGCACGTCGACGTGCTGGGCTACCCTTGATGGAAAGGGTTGCTTACTCCCAGGATCTATTTTGCCCCCTTGTCCGGGATACGTAACGTCTTTCCGAGGTTCAACCACAAATTCCCATTCCAGAGGCAGCGCACTTTCAATGCCGCCATACTTTTTCGAAAAGACCGGCATCACCATAGAGAACTCCTCGTGCATCAGCTTTTCCACCTCGTTGTCGCCGCCCACATTCCGTTGTAGCAGCGGACGACCGAGTAAAGCGTCCACAGTCACAGCGGGGTCCTGCGCTGGCACTACCAGCATCTTGTACGCTCCTTCTGCAGCATACCTGGCGTTGGCTGATCGCACAATTTTTTTCTGGAATACCGTGTCCACAGACTGTTCAGCTTCCCTGGTTGAATCTAGGTAACGCGTCAACGAGTCTGCCAGACACGAAAGCACGTGGTCCAAGGCAGCAACCGCGCCTGTGAGGGCCTCTACCTCGTTGCTCACGTGTGCTGACGCGCGAACGAGCTTGGCGCGCAACTGTGCAGATATCAGACGCTCCGACACTAAATCATCCTCCAGCACCGAGTATCGTGTGTCCAAGTCTTCCAGCTTGGCTTTGCAGTCCTGCTCAAAGAATTTCAGGCTCTCGTTGTAGGCGTTGCGTGCGGTCGTCTCGCGTGCCAGAGCCTCCGCTTTGAACGCTTCCGCCTCCTTGGCCCGCGTTGAGAGTTCTTGCTGCAGCTCAGCCGCCTTCGTGTTTGCTGCTGCTAAATCTGCCGCGAGCTGTAAATTATCGTCTTGCAGCTTTTGTATTTGGATCATTAGCTTGCTGTGCTTGTCCTCTGAAACCAGCTTGGCAATGTCCTCATCTCTTGCCTGCAACGTTTCTCGGAGCTGCATGACGGCCTCTCCAGCGCGCTGCGCGCGGGCATCCGCGACCTGCGCGGCATCTCTTGCCAAGTGGAGGTCGTGTTCGAGATTTGCCTTCTGGGTTGTCACCGTGCGCAGCGCCTCATTCAGTTCCAGCGCAGCCGTGTGCAGCGCGGTTGACGTGTGGAGAAAGTGCAAAATCTCCGCCAGCGAGCCCAAGAGAGAGGCCGGGTTAGGCCAATCTTTCGACTTGAGCTTCGAGAAGAGCGCCACGCGGTATTCGGCACCCATATGCGACCAGGCCAGCGACACCTCAAATGCGTACAGCCGCGGCTCAAGCACTGCGACCACGGTGCAGTTCTGGAGGGCAGCTAGCGACCGGCGGCGCAGCGCACGTCCAGCGCCGCGCTGCAAACTCGCCAGAACCTTCTTGAACTGCGCAAGGTGCGCCTGGTACTTGTCCACGCCACCTGCTCAGGCCCAACCAGGTAAGGGAATCGCGAGCACACGCACAGGCGCGCCCGTGGCACCAGCGTTGCGCTGCGGCCGGAGTGATTTTCGGCGTCGGAAATTTACCGCGCAGGGAGACGCTCGGGCGACTGGCGGCACACGCCTCGATCTCGAGGTGCAGCGGCGTGCTTTTGACGAGCTCGCCTGCCTCAACGCACGACCGCAGCGTCTCGCAGATGCTGTGGATGTTGCTCTCGCCGCCGTCGATCCACTGCGCCATCACGGATATCAGCCCAGTGGGCGAGCCGTGTGGGTCGGAAGTCCCGGTTGGGGCCCTCGTGCGCTCCGCAGAGGCCTGGTCGAGGTCCGGGCTGTCGCGCCTAGCCCGCAGGCCCTCTCTCTGCGCACTCTTCCTGCTGCGGGCGCGGATGCCCGCGAAACCTGCGAGCGCCGTGTGCGTGTGATCGACCTCTTGCGTGGGGGTGCGCGCGGGGGGGGCGGCGCGTGCCGGCGACGCCGATGCATCGGCTTCGCCGGCCCCCCCCGCGATATTCGGGCCAGGCATTTCGGCCCGTCCGTTTTGCACGAACTGAAGGTTTAAATCGGAGATGAAGAGAATCTAGAAGAGAATCCGAGAGATACAAAAGAGTTTGTACTACCTTCTCTCTGTTCTACGAGTGTAGTAAACTTTGCGGCAGCAGGAGGGAGGGGAAAGGGAGGAGAAGGGGCACAGCATCGCCGTGTCGGGGCGCGCTTGCGTAGGGGATCAGAGAACAGCATGGACACGCGCAGTAGGGGCCGGGGCGGCCGGGGCGGCTACGGAAACAACCGTGGCGAAGGTGGCTGGGGCGGAGATGGTGGTGGCGGCAACCGTGGCGGAGGCGGTGGTGGCTGGGGCGGAGATGGCGGTGGTGGTAACCGTGGCGGAGGCGGTGGTGGCTGGGGCGGAGATGGTGGTGGCGGCAACCGTGGCGGAGGCGGTGGTGGCTGGGGCGGAGATGGTTTTGGCGGCAACCGTGGCGGAGGCGGGCGCGGCCGTGGCGAGCGCGGACGTGGCCGTGGCGCCCGCGGGCGCGGCGGATTGGTGTGTCGCTATTGGCAACAAAACGGCACGTGCAGAGATGGGGACAATTGCAGATTTGCACACGATGAACAAGGCACGGGCCGGCAGGAGGATGAACGTTCCGCCAAGAGAGGCAAAGTCGAGCACAATCCTGCCAAGGCGTTCAAAGAGCAGCAACACAAACTGCTGGAGATGGAACTCGCGCTCTTTCAGGAGGCTGACGTCAGCGGAGACAAGTGAGAAA
>Ga0315899_10005705_pt1 | contig 13423 bp, 15 predicted proteins | sample LakEriMetagenome_2_FD_203518 | JGI IMG/M metagenome (GOLD analysis project Ga0315899, IMG submission 203518) | Freshwater fungal communities from buoy surface, Lake Erie, Ohio, United States - Buoy 4 MA112 | ecosystem: Environmental > Aquatic > Freshwater > Lake | place: USA: Lake Erie, Ohio...
TCATCATCGATAAAGGTTGGGAAAATGGTTGGGTTGTGCCACAACCCGCAGAGAAAAAAACAGGAAAAAAAGTAGCTGTTATTGGTTCTGGGCCGGCGGGTATGGCTGCGGCACAGCAGCTAGCGCGTGTAGGTCATGATGTAACGGTGTTTGAGAAAAACGATCGCGTAGGTGGGCTGCTTCGCTACGGCATTCCAGATTTTAAAATGGAAAAAACACACATCGATAGACGCGTTCATCAAATGCAGGGTGAGGGAGTAAAGTTTCGTACCAGTGTTTTAGTCGGTAAAGACTTGCCCAAAGAGGTACTTAGTCTGGCGAAAGAAACTATATCGCCCGAGCAGTTAAACAAAGAGTTTGATGCTGTAGTCGTCGCCGGTGGCGCCGAATGGCCGCGTGACTTGCCCGTGCCAGGTCGTGAACTGAGTGGTGTCCACTATGCAATGGAATTTTTACCACAGCAAAATCGCGTCAATGCTGGAGACAAACTTAAAGAGCAAATCATGGCCACCGGTAAACACGTGGTCGTGATTGGTGGTGGTGATACGGGATCCGATTGTGTTGGTACATCCAATCGCCATGGGGCTGCATCGGTTACTCAATTTGAACTGCTGCCGCAACCTCCCGAAACTGAAAACAAGCCACTGGTGTGGCCTTACTGGCCAACCAAGTTGCGTACCTCTTCATCGCACGAAGAAGGATGTGAGCGTGACTGGGCTGTTGCCACCAAGCGCCTAGAGGGTAAAAATGGCAAAGTCGAAAAACTGATTGCTGCCCGCGTGGAGTGGAAAGACGGCAAGATGGTCGAAGTGCCCGATTCCGAGTTCGAATTAAAAGCAGATCTTGTTTTGCTGGCTATGGGTTTTGTTTCACCAGTCAATTCCGTACTTGAAGCCTTTGGTGTGGATAAGGATGCTCGCGGTAACGCAAAAGCGACGACTGATGGCGAAGGTTGCTACCTGACGTCAGTTCCCAAAGTATTTGCAGCAGGGGATATGCGTCGTGGCCAGTCTCTGGTAGTTTGGGCCATACGTGAAGGTCGCCAGTGCGCAAGAGCGGTGGACGAATTCCTTATGGGATCATCTGTCCTGCCGCGCTGAGTACAGGCGCTGTTCTGACGGCAAAAATGCCTGCTACGTTAGCGGGCATTTTTATTTGCTGGTGAGCTATTGATCAGATGTTTAGTGTCAGTATCTTCGCGTAACGTGGTTGTGTGAATTACAATCGCGCTTTCTAAAGCTAATAAATTACACTTCTTGTGCCCAATCTAGTAGACATCCGTGACCTGCATTTCGGTTATAACGCGCGGCCCATACTCTCTGGTCTGACTATGCAGTTTCCCAAGGGTGCAGTAATTGCTGTCATGGGAGGGTCTGGTTCAGGCAAGACCACGGTACTCAGGTTAATCGGTGGTCAGCTGCGTGCACAGTCCGGAGGTTTGACAGTCGATGGTCTGGAAGTCGCCAGCTTGGGTACGCGCGATCTGTACGCGATGCGCCGACGCATCGGTATGTTGTTTCAGCACGGCGCCCTCTTTACGGATCTCACTGTATTCGACAATGTCGCCTTTCCGCTCAGGGAAAACACGCGATTACCAGAAACCATGATTCATGATCTGGTGCTGATGAAGCTGCATGCAGTTGGGTTATCGAACGCAGCTGCTTTAAAGCCGGCTGAAATTTCAGGAGGCATGGCGCGTCGCGTTGCTCTGGCGCGCGCTATAGCCCTTGATCCACAACTGATTATGTATGACGAACCGTTCGCCGGACTCGATCCGATTTCTATGGGTGTAACCGCCAATCTCATTCGTAAACTTAATGATGCCTTGGGCTCTACATCCATCGTGGTGTCGCACGATGTACATGAGTCTTTTAGCATCGCGGACTATATTTATTTTCTTTCACAGGGAAAAATTGTCGCTCACGGTACGCCAACACAGATGCGCGAATCCGATGATCCCTATGTAAAGCAGTTTGTTAATGCCGAAGCCGATGGCCCAGTACCCTTTCACTATCCTGGGCGCAGTATCGCGGAGCAGCTGGGCATGAAGGCGCGGCAATGAATCTGATACTTGATGCGCTAGCAAACCTGGGAGCGACGGTACGAGCTCGACTTGAGGGTCTCGGAGCTGCGGCGCGTACATTTGTTGCATTGATGCTGGCGTCACCCGGAGCCTTTCGGCGACCACGCCTGATAACAGACCAAGTGCATTTCATAGGTAATTATTCTCTCGTCATTATTGCGGTGTCCGGTTTATTTGTGGGTTTTGTGTTGGGTCTGCAAGGCTATTACACCTTGAACAAATATGGTTCAGAGCAGGCGCTGGGTTTGCTGGTGGCGTTATCGCTGATAAGAGAGCTAGGGCCGGTAGTCACGGCATTGCTATTCGCCGGGCGGGCGGGGACGTCGCTGACAGCAGAAATTGGTTTGATGAAAGCAGGGGAACAACTTGCGGCTATGGAGATGATGGCGGTTGACCCAATGACGCGCGTGCTGGCACCACGGTTTTGGGCTGGCGTGATTTCTATGCCGGTACTTGCAGCCATTTTCAGTGCCGTTGGAGTGTTGGGCGGTTATATTGTCGGTGTGCAGCTCATCGGTGTGGATGAAGGCGCCTTCTGGTCGCAAATGCAAGCCGGGGTTGATGTCTGGGCCGATGTCATGAATGGCGTAATCAAGAGCTTCGTTTTTGGTGTGGCTGTTACCTTCATCGCGCTGTATGAGGGTTACTGTGCCGCACCCACACCAGAGGGCGTGGCGAGAGCGACCACTCGTACGGTTGTTATAGGTTCGTTGATGGTGTTGTGGCTGGACTTCTTGCTCACAGCACTCATGTTTAGTTGAGGAATAAATGCAGCGTAAATCTCTGGATATCTGGGTAGGGCTGTTTGTAATGCTGGGTGCATTGGCATTAATGTTCCTCGCGCTTAAGGTGGGCAACATGAGCTCTATGAGCTTCGGCCCTAGCTATGGTCTGAAGGCGCGGTTTGACAATATTGGTGGCTTGAAACCACGTGCACCTGTCAAGAGTGCCGGTGTTGTCGTGGGTAGGGTAGAGAGCATTGCATTTGATGACAAAACATTTCAGGCACAAGTCACCATGCGGATTCAGTCGGAGCACCAATTTCCTCGAGACAGCTCAGCTAAAATCCTGACCTCAGGTTTGCTGGGTGAACAGTACGTGGGTTTGGAGCCTGGTGGCGATGTTAAAAATTTCGTAGAGGGTGAGCGTATTAAGAGTACACAGTCGGCTATCGTTTTAGAGAATTTGATAAGCCAGTTTTTATTTAGTAAGACAGCCGAATCGAGTAGCGGAGAGAAAAAATGACGGGCAAACAACGATTAATGCGATGGTGTGCCATGCTGACGGTGACATTTTTAGTAACAGCATGCGCCACCACTGCGCCCGGGGCAGGTAGTGATCCGCGCGACCCTTATGAAAATTATAATAGATCGATGTTTACATTTAACAAGACTCTGGATGACAACGTACTCAAACCCGTTGCGACTGGCTATGCGAATGTTGTGCCTGCCGTTGTCCGCGAAGCGATAGGTAATTTCTTTGCCAACATAGGCGATGTGTGGACTGCCGCAAATAATTACATGCAAGGTAAGCCCAAAGATGGCACAACGGATTTAGTCCGCGTGATCTTTAATTCCACCATAGGTATCGTCGGCTTGATAGATGTGGCAACACCTATGGGGTTGCCAAAACATGAAGAGGACTTCGGGCAAACACTCGGGGTATGGGGTGCCAAATCTGGCCCCTATTTCGTTTTGCCTTTGTTCGGACCAAGTACAGTACGAGATGCACTAGCCAAGCCGGTAGATCTCTATGCCGATCCGTTGACGGCATCCAATGACGTTCCTGTTCGCGCTAAAAATACTGGCCGGGCACTTCGTCTTGTCGATGATCGTGCCGCTGTGCTGGACTCCACAGCCATCTTGGAAGGCGCGGCGTTGGATCCATACCAGTTTTTTCGGGACGCTTATTTGCAGCGTAGAGAAAGCCGTGTGCGTGACGGCAAAGACTGATCACTGTTGTAGCGTAAACACTTTTTCGGACTAGTTTTTGATGCGATTGCCGGGCATTCGGTATCATGTAGCCCATGAGTTGCTCAAGCCGGCGCTCCTCACCACCAACAAATCCGGGCTACCTATGTTTAAGTTAAGAGTTTTTTTTGCTAGCCTGCTGACAGTAGGTCTAATTCTCGCTGGTGAAGCGAGTGCGCAACAAGAAGCTCCGGATGTGCTCGTTAAGCGTATCAGCCAGGAAGTTCTAGACCTAGCCAAAACGGACAAGCAAATTCAGGCCGGTAATCAGCAGCGGATAATGGAAGTCGTTCAGGCCAGGGTTATTCCTCATGTGAATTTTCAGCGAATGACAGCGCTGGCAGCTGGAAGATTCTGGCGCGAAGCGACCCCTGATCAGCAGACCGCGCTCATTTCTGAATTTCGTACCCTATTGATCTACACCTACTCGGGAGCTATCTCTCAGGTCCGTAATCAAGTGCTTGAATTTAAGCCTATGCGTGCCTCACCTGACGACGACGAGGTCGAAGTGAAATCCATGGTGGTCCAGCCGCGCGGCGAGCCCATACAGCTGAATTACCGCTTAGAGAAAACAGCAGCGGGCTGGAAAATTTATGACGTGAACATACTCGGCGCCTGGCTCATAGAAACCTACAAAGGCACCTTTGCATCCGAAATTGGCAAAAACGGTATTGATGGCTTGATCAAGGCATTGGCAGAACGAAACAAGCGGCTGGCAGCCACGCCACCGAAACAGATTAAGAGCTGAAATGAGTTTTGCGCCGACTACGATCACCATGTCCGACGCGGCCGCTGCGCTGCGCGACGGTGTAGAGGCGATCCGGGCTGGCATGACCACCATCGATCTTACCCAGCTGACTCACTTTGATTCCTCAGCCGTTTCAACGCTGCTAGCCTGGCAGCGTGCTGCAGACGAAAAAAATGTGCGGCTCCAGCTTGTTGGGTTGCCCTCTGGCCTTCTTAGTTTGGCGCAGTTATACGGCGTGGATGTTCTTCTCTGAGCAGCTACCCTGGCGATAACGCACCACCGGGCGAACCACCACCCCTGTCTGAAGACCTAAATCCCCTATAATCAACGACTTTGTACGCATACAGCCTTGCGTGCGCCTTACGTCTTGATATTCCCTCCATGACAGCCATTCAGATAGACAAAGTCAAAAAACGCTACGGCTCGTTGCAGGCGTTGGACGGCGTATCGCTCAACATAGACGAAGGCGAATTTTTTGGCCTGCTAGGTCCCAACGGGGCCGGCAAGACCACGCTGATTTCTATCATCGCAGGGCTAGCTCGCGCCGACGAGGGTAGCGTGGTAATAAAAGGCCATGATGTTGTCACGGACTACCGGCGTGCTCGCCAGTGTTTAGGCGTGGTACCTCAGGAGCTGGTTTTCGATCCTTTTTTTACGGTCCGCGAAACCCTTCGCATGCAGTCGGGCTATTTCGGCATACGCAACAATGATGCATGGATAGACGAGGTTATGCACCACCTGGACTTAACCACCAAGGCCGACAGTAATATGCGCGCTTTGTCGGGTGGCATGAAACGCCGCGTGCTGGTAGCTCAGGCGCTGGTGCACAAGCCGCCTGTCATCATGCTTGATGAACCCACTGCTGGTGTGGATGTGGAATTGCGTCAGACCTTGTGGGATTTTATTGGCCGCTTAAATCGCGAAGGGCACACGGTCATACTGACCACGCACTACCTCGAAGAAGCACAGGCGTTGTGCAGCCGAATTGCCATGCTTAAATCTGGTCGCGTAGTCGCTCTGGATTCAACGGCGGCATTGATACGACGAATTTCTGGTTCGCAGTTGGTAGTCAAACTATCAGGCGGCAAACTCCCCGCATCATTGCATGCGCTTGTTTCTCATCCCAATGAACTGGACACGGGCGATCAATACACTCTGCGCGTTACTCACCATGACGAAGTCGAGGGGATATTGGCGACACTACGCAGCTCAGGCGCCAAACTGGAAGATCTGCAACTGCATCAAGCTGATCTTGAGGATGTATTTATTCAAGTCATGGGTGGCAAGCAATGACAGGATTTCAGGCTTTATTTTTAAAAGAATTGCTGCGCTTTTGGAAGGTGGCTACGCAAACGCTGACTGCACCCATCGTTACTGCCATGTTGTATCTGCTGATTTTTGGTCATGTGTTGGAAGCCCATGTGCAGGTTTTTCCGGGAGTCTCTTACACCGCTTTTCTGGTACCTGGATTAGTGATGATGAGCGTATTGCAAAATTCGTTTGCTAATTCATCGTCATCGCTGATTCAATCAAAAATTACCGGCAACTTGGTATTTGTGCTCTTAGCACCACTATCTCACTGGGAAATGTTTGGTGCTTATGTGTTGGCGGCCATGGTTAGAGGTCTGGCTGTGGGATCCGGTGTATTTTTGATCACTGTCTGGTTTGCAAAGTTGTCATTCGTTGCGCCGTTATGGATCATCGTGTTTGCGCTAGTGGGTTCTGCCATACTCGGCACCATGGGTTTGTTGGCAGGCATATGGGCTGAAAAATTTGATCAGCTCGCTGCATTTCAGAATTTTTTAATCGTGCCGGCCACTTTTTTAGCAGGTGTTTTTTATTCAGTTCACTCGCTACCGCCATTCTGGCTTGCGGTTTCCCACGTGAATCCGTTTTTTTACATGATTGATGGCTTCCGTTATGGTTTCTTTGGCCATTCTGATGTGCCACCGGCGACTAGCCTGCTGATAGTTTCGGTATTCTTTGCGGTGTTGGCAGGTATTGCAATACGGCTGCTTAAGAGTGGTTATAAATTACGGCATTAATGTGTTGTCTGCGATTGCGACACTTACGTTTTCGAATTTTTTAAAAAAGGTAAATCGTGTTACCCACACCTGAACGAATCAAAGAGTACATTTCTAACGGACTCGAGTGCACACATGTTGAAGTGGATGGCGACGGCCAGCATTTCACAGCGGTGATCGTTTCCCCCGCATTTGTTGGCAAGCGTCCGATACAGCGTCACCAATTGGTGTATGCAGCATTAGGCGACCGCATGCGCGAGGAGATACATGCACTATCGATGAAAACACTGACGCCGGAAGAATATCAGTCGTAATGGATAAGCTTCTTATTACGGGGGGTAAGCGCCTGTCGGGTGAGATTACCGTGTCCGGCGCAAAAAATGCAGCACTGCCTATCTTGTGTGCAGGACTGCTCACGGCAGATACCTTGTCGTTATCGAACGTGCCTAGGCTGCAGGATGTAGCAACGATGCAAAAGCTGCTCATACAAATGGGCCTGTCGGTACAGACCAACGAGGGTACAACAGAGTTGTGTGGCCGCGATATCAATCGATTGGAAGCACCCTATGAAATGGTCAAGACCATGCGTGCATCGATACTTGTATTGGGCCCGCTGCTAGCGCGTTTTGGTGAGGCCAAGGTATCTTTACCCGGCGGTTGTGCCATAGGTTCACGTCCGGTTGATCAGCACATCAAAGGTTTGCAGGCCATGGGTGCAGAGATACGCATAGAAGCGGGCTACATCCATGCGCGTGCAAAAAAACTCAAGGGTACGCGTGTCGTGACTGACATGATTACCGTCACAGGCACTGAAAATTTACTGATGGCTGCTACGTTGGCCGAGGGTGAGTCCGTACTTGAAAACGCTGCTCGCGAACCCGAAGTGACTGATCTGGCTAACTTATTGGTTGCGATGGGCGCGCGTATTGAGGGCATAGGTACTGACTGTTTGCGGGTAACAGGTGTGGATGCTTTGCATGGCGCTTCGCACTCTGTCATCGCTGATCGTATAGAAACGGGTACATTTTTGTGTGCTGTAGCTGCCGTTGGTGGTGATGTAACGCTCAGACATACGCGCGCGGATTTACTCGATGTTGTGGTTGATAAACTGCGCGAGGCTGGAGCCATCATTACCAGTGGTGATGATTGGATACGAGTGCAAATGAGTCATCGGCCCAAGGCGGTAAATTTTCGCACTACTGAATACCCTGGATTTCCTACGGATATGCAAGCGCAAGTCATGGCACTCAATTGCGTTGCTGAAGGCACCAGTCGCGTGACTGAAACCATATTCGAAAATCGCTATATGCACGTACAAGAATTAAATCGTCTGGGTGCCTTAATAGATATTGATGGCCACACCGCAATCATTAATGGTGTGCATCGATTAATAGGGGCGCCGGTGATGGCGACTGATTTACGCGCTTCTGCTTCTCTGGTAATTGCTGGTCTGGCGGCAGAAGGGCAAACGCTGGTAGATCGCATTTATCACTTGGATCGTGGCTACGATCGCATGGAAGCCAAATTATCAGCCGTTGGTGCTGACATACAAAGAATCAAATGACGGATCAGATCATTACACTTGCCCTATCCAAAGGGCGCATCTTCGAAGAGACACTGCCCTTACTGAAAGCAGCAGGTATCGTCGTTACCGAAGATCCGGAAAAATCTCGTAAATTAATACTTCCCACCAGTGACCCGCAACTACGTGTGGTGATCGTGCGTGCTTCGGATGTACCCACCTATGTGCAATATGGCGCAGCGGATTTCGGTGTCGCAGGCAAAGATGTGCTTCTCGAGCACGGCGGCGAGGGCTTGTATCAACCGTTAGATTTACATATAGCGAAATGCCGTATGTCGGTTGCAGTGCATGCGGGTTTTGATTATGCCAATGCAGTGCGTCAGGGTGCTCGTTTGCGAGTGGCTACGAAATACGTACAGGTTGCACGTGAACATTTTGCAGAAAAAGGCGTGCACGTTGATTTGATCAAGTTGTATGGCTCTATGGAGCTGGGTCCTTTAGTAGGGCTGTCTGATGCCATCGTTGATTTGGTGTCTACTGGCAGTACCTTGCGTGCCAATAATCTGGTTGAAGTTGAACACATTATGGATATCTCTTCACGCCTGGTTGTGAACCGAGCGGCACTAAAACTTAAACGAGAAAAACTTCAGTCCATCATTGACGCATTTGATCGTGCTTCACGTAGCGAAAAATAATTTATGTCAGTCGTCATACGCCAACTTAATTCTACCGATAGCGACTTCCATCACAAGCTGATGGCTGTATTAGCCTTTGAAGCTTCTGAAGATGAAGCGATTGATCGCGTCGCTGCAACTATCATTACCGATGTTCGTCAGCGTGGAGATGCAGCATTACTTGACTACACCACCAAGTTTGATCGACTCTCAGCGACCAATATCCAAGCACTCGAGATACCACGTGCTGAAAGACAAGCGGCATTAGCCAGCTTGCCCGAAGCGCGTCGCAACGCCTTGCAGCACGCTGCAGATCGGGTGCGCATGTATCACGAGCGACAAAAAAAAGAATGTGGTTCAGACGGTTTTCTTTTTACTGAAGCTGATGGCACGGTGCTAGGACAAAAAGTTACAGCACTCGATAAAGTGGGTATTTACGTCCCCGGTGGTAAAGCAGCGTATCCCTCGTCCGTGTTGATGAATGCGATTCCTGCAAAAGTCGCCGGTGTAGGCGAAGTGATTATGGTGGTGCCCACGCCTGATGGGATTAAAAATCAGTTGGTATTAGCTGCGGCAGAAATTGCCGGTGTTGATCGTGTGTTTACTATTGGTGGCGCACAAGCCGTTGCGGCGCTCGCCTATGGCACAGCAACCATACCGCAGGTGGACAAAATAGTTGGCCCAGGTAATGCCTATGTTGCAGCAGCTAAGCGCCGCGTATTTGGTGTAGTGGGCATCGATATGATTGCAGGGCCGTCTGAAATTCTTATTCTTGCTGACGGCAGCACCGATCCTGATTGGGTCGCCATGGATTTGTTTTCGCAAGCTGAGCATGACGAGCTGGCGCAATCCATACTCGTGTGCCCTGATGCTGATTATTTAATGCGAGTGCAAGCGAGCGTGAACAATCTGTTGGCGGATATGCCCAGACGCGATGTGATACGCGTTTCTCTCACTAATCGCGGTGCCTTGGTCAAGGTGCGCGACATGAATGAAGCCTGTGAGATCGCCAATACGATAGCAGCTGAACATTTAGAAATTTCAGCTGAACAGCCACAACAGTGGGCCGACAAAATTCGTCATGCAGGCGCTATGTTTTTAGGTAAATTTTCATCCGAGTCACTGGGTGACTACTGTGCCGGTCCTAATCACGTACTACCTACCTCGCGTACCGCACGCTTTTCTTCGCCACTGGGTGTGTATGATTTTCAAAAGCGCTCATCCATTATTCATGTAAGCCTAGCTGGTGCGCAAACCTTGGGTGCAATTGCTGCTGAACTTGCATATGGTGAAGGTTTGCAAGCACATGCACGCTCGGCTGAATTACGGCTGAATAAATAACTATGACTGTCAGTAAAAATATTATTCGCGCCGATGTGCGTGCTCTATCGGCTTACCATGTGCCTGATGCATCAGGTCTAGTGAAGCTCGATGCCATGGAAAATCCCTACACGCTCTCTCCTGAGCTTCAACAGGAGTTGGGTCGGCGATTAGGATCAGCTGCACTCAATCGCTACCCAGTACCTACCTACGCCAACCTTAAGGCCGCTATCTGCGCCAAGCAGGGCGTGCCATCTGGGTGGGATGTGGTTTTGGGTAATGGTTCAGATGAATTAATCAGCATCGTATCGGTAGCGTGTGCGAAGCCAGGCGCGAAAGTGTTAGCGCCAGTGCCGGGTTTTGTTATGTACGCCATGTCAGCTCAATTTGCAGGCTTAGATTTTATCGGCGTACCGCTAAACACCGATCTCACTCTCGATCTGCCTGCTATGTTGGCCGCAGTGCGTGAGCATCGTCCCGCAATAACGTATCTGGCCTATCCCAATAACCCAACCGGCAACTTGTTTGATGCGCAGGCCATGCTGGAGATTATTCACGAAGTGGGTGACACTGGGCTAGTGATTGTGGATGAGGCTTACCAGCCTTTCGCTGGCGATAGTTTTATGTCGAGGTTGCCTGAGTTTGAAAACTTAATCGTCATGCGCACCGTCTCCAAACTTGGTTTGGCTGGCATACGCTTAGGTTACATGTCGGCCTCTAAATCACTTCTGGCTGAATTCGATAAAGTTCGCCCGCCGTACAACATCAATGTACTCACAGAAGTCACGGCCGCCTTTATGCTTGAGCATACAGAGGTGTTGGATGCGCAGGCAGCCGCTATACGATCAGAGCGTGAACAGTTATTGTCGCGCCTGGCAGAATTGGAAGGTGTGGAGGCGTTTCCTTCGGCGGCTAACTTTATTCTGTTTCGTGTTACCCAGGCGGGCTTAACGGGCAGCCAAGTATTCGAGCGCCTACTAGAACACAAGGTCTTGGTTAAAAATGCCGGTAAAATGCACTTTTTACTCGATAACTGCTTGCGGGTGACCGTAAGTACACCGGCTGAGAATGCACTTTTTCTCACGGCCCTTAAATCTAGTTTGTATTCTTGAAATTACTCCAGCCATGGCACGCACAGCAGAAGTTGTCCGAGATACCAACGAAACCCAAATTCGGGTAGCCATCAATATCGATGGCACGGGTCAGCAAAAACTCAACACCGGTGTTCCCTTCCTCGATCACATGCTCGACCAGATCGCGCGTCATGGCCTGATTGATCTTGATATTAGCGCCAAGGGTGATTTGCATATCGATGCTCACCACACCGTGGAAGATGTGGGTATCACCCTAGGGCAGGCATTTGCCAAAGCCATAGGCGACAAAAAAGGGATACGCCGCTATGGTCATGCTTACGTACCGCTAGATGAAGCCTTGTCGCGGGTTGTTATTGATTTTTCTGGCCGCCCTGGCCTTGAATTTCACGTACCTTTCAAGCGCTCAATGATAGGCAGCTTTGATGTGGACCTGACACATGAGTTTTTTCAGGGTTTTGTTAATCATGCCCTGATGACCCTGCATATTGACAATCTACGCGGCGAAAACGCTCATCATCAGTGCGAGACTGTGTTCAAGGCATTTGGCCGCGCATTGCGTATGGCTGCCGAATTGGATGTTCGCGCCGCTGGCACCATTCCCTCGACCAAAGGTAGCCTCTAAGAACAGCTTGCTCGGCGGCTTACTGATCCGCGCAAGCGCTAAGTGACTTCATGAATAAGATAGTGGTGGTTGATTACGGCATGGGGAATTTGCGCTCAGTAGCGCAGGCGTTAATCCATGTCGCGCCGGATGCGGAGGTTACCGTTTCCAGCCAGGCCGATGCCATACATGCCGCTGATCGCATCGTATTGCCCGGCCAGGGAGCGATGCCAGACTGCATGCAGTCCCTACGTGCCTCGGGCTTGTTGGAGGCGCTGATGGAGGCGGTAGTCAACAAGCCTTTGTTTGGCGTGTGCGTTGGCGAGCAGATGCTGTTTGATGCCAGCGAAGAAGGCGACGCCCAGTGTCTGGGCCTCATGCCCGGTAAGGTGGTGAAGTTTCAGCTGGAAGGCCAGCTTCAACCAGACGGTTCACGGTTTAAAGTCCCGCAGATGGGCTGGAATCAGGTCAAGCAACTTCAGCCCCATCCTTTGTGGGACGGGGTTGCAGAAAACAGCTATTTTTATTTTGTTCACAGTTATTATGCGGTACCCGAACAACTGGATCATGCGCTGGGCGAAACTGTTTACGGTTTGCCATTTTGCTGCGCCGCAGGAAGGGATAATATTTTTGCCACCCAATTTCACCCAGAAAAAAGTGCAGCTGCTGGTTTGCAGTTGTATAAAAATTTTGTACATTGGAATCCCTGAGCATAGGCACAAACGTTTTTCACTAACCCGACTATCACTTCACTGATCCCACAGTAGCCATGCTGCTCATACCTGCTATCGACCTCAAAGACGGCCACTGCGTCCGCCTTAAACAAGGTGACATGGACCAAGCGACCGTGTTCTCCGAAGACCCAGCCGACATGGCGCGCCACTGGTTGCAACAAGGTGCCAGACGCTTGCATTTGGTGGATTTGAATGGCGCGTTTGCTGGTAAGCCCAAAAACGAGCCAGCGATTAAATCCATAGTCGCTGCAGTGCGTGAATACGCCCTTGAGTACGATTTGGATGAGATACCCATACAGTTAGGTGGCGGTATACGCGACTTAGACACCATTGAGCGGTATCTGGATGGTGGCCTCACCTACATCATCATCGGAACAGCGGCGGTGAAAAATCCAGGATTTCTTCACGATGCCTGCAGTGCATTCCCGGGACAAATTATTGTCGGCCTCGATGCCAGGGATGGAAAAGTAGCCACCGACGGCTGGAGTAAATTATCGGGTCACGAAGTCATCGATCTGGCGAAAAAATTTGAAGATTATGGATGTGAAGCGATTGTGTATACCGATATCGGTCGCGACGGCATGATGAAGGGCGTCAATATTGAAGCCACTGTCAAGCTGGCGCAAAGCATGACGATCCCGGTAATTGCTTCC
>Ga0315899_10005706_pt1 | contig 13423 bp, 9 predicted proteins | sample LakEriMetagenome_2_FD_203518 | JGI IMG/M metagenome (GOLD analysis project Ga0315899, IMG submission 203518) | Freshwater fungal communities from buoy surface, Lake Erie, Ohio, United States - Buoy 4 MA112 | ecosystem: Environmental > Aquatic > Freshwater > Lake | place: USA: Lake Erie, Ohio...
TCAGATTCACCGCTCCCACCGCATCCGGCACCGCCCCGCTCTGCTCCGCACGCACCCGCGCCGTCACCACCACCTCCGTCCCCGCCGCCGGTTGCCCCACAGGCCCAGTCACCCGGTCAATCAGCGGCCCACCCGCCGCCACCATGCTCGCATTCCCAATCCCCGGCGTCGGCGACACGAAATACCCCGTCCTCCCGGCATCCCCCGTGATCCCTATCGAAACATTCGTCTCCACAGGATACCAATCCCCCCCAGGCGGCGTCAGCGGCGATCCATACCCATGCACCACTTTCCCGTCAGGCCCCGTCAGCGTCAGCGACTCCTCGTCCCCTAGCTGGAAATTCGCATGCAGCGGCCGCCCCGCCACCCGCCGGTCCTTCCCGCTCGCCCACACCAGCAGATACCGCCCGGCTCCCAGCGTCACCGCCGGAAAACGCCACTTGCCAGGCACCGCAGGATCATCCGTCAGGCCGTACCCGTCCAGATTCACCGGCTCACTCGTCCCGTTGCAGATCTCCACCCAATCCGACGAGTCATAATCCTCATCCAGCGCCCCGCCCGAATTGTCAGCTAGATACTCCGATATCACCAGCGCCTCAACCGGCGGCCGCGGATTCGGATTGTCCAGCGACAACCCCTGCACCCCCGCCGCATACAAGGTCGCCACCTCCTCCGCACTCAGAGCACGGTGCCACAACGCCATCTCGTCTATCAATCCCTGCCAGTACCCAGGCGACCCGGTATCCGCCACCGCCCCGTTCAGCTTCACCCCGATCCCCATCGGCGCAGGCAGCGGCGCAAAAAAGTTCCCCGTATACGCCTGCGTCGCCGTCAGCACGCCGTTCCGGTACAGTCTCAACGCCGTCGCATCCACCGTGCAGACCACGTGCTGCCACTCATTCATCGGAAACACCGCCGTCTCCGCCACCCGGATCTGCCCCGACGGCGACAACCCCAGATAATTGCTCAGCTGCCCACCAGCAGCATCCAGCCCGAAATGCATGAACCCGAACCAGTTCTTCGCAATGCTCCCCCACACCGGCCGCGCATCCGCCTGCACCCACGCCGCCATCGAATACGCCTTCGCCACCGGCACCGGCACCGCAGGAACAATCACATGCTGCAATGTCGACGCCCCGCCAAAACGCAGCGCACCACCCACGCGCCCAGTCGCCCAGTGATTCCCCCCACTCACAGGATAATTCACCAGATTGCCGCTCCGATGCTGCCCAGACGCATCCGCCACCGTGCACCCATCCTTCTCATCAAACCGCCAGTACCCCCTCAACCCTTCCGTGAACACCGACGGCTGCACCAGCGGCACCAACCTCAACACCGCCTTCCCGCTCACCCCGCTCCCACTCTCATTCACCGCCACCACATCATACTCACCCGCATCCGCTTCCGTCAGCCCGTTCAACGTCAGGGTCGATCCAGTCCGCCCATCGAGGACCACCCCGTTCCGCCGCCACTGCAGCGTCGGAGCAGGATTCCCCGTCGCCACCACCGAAAACACCGCACTCCCACCGACAGGCTGCGTCTGACTGCATGGATCCACCGCAAACCCCGGCGGCGATGGCGTCTCCTCCGTCAGCGTCACCGCAGAAATCGCCGGATTCGTATCCAGCCCCGCCGCGCCCCCGCGCCCCAATCGCAGATCAATCCCGTCCGCATCCGCCACCACCTGAATCCGCGCCAGCCGGTTGAACGGAGTCCCTAGCGGAACCACCCAGTCATTGATCACCGTCACGCCGTCAATAATCACGTCCATGCTCCGCCCCAGCGTCGTCGCCGCATCCAGCGCCAGAATCTCAAGGATATAACTCTTCCCAGGCACCGTGTTGAACCGCATCGCAAAATTCCCCGCCCCACCATGCAATCCACCCCGGCTCAACCCGTCCCGCGCCGCCTGCTCCGGCGCTCCCGTCCACACAAACCCGCTGATCGCATACGTGCTCGGCGCCGTCGTGAACACCAACCCCGTCGCCGCATCACTCACCCCCGTGTTCCCCGCAAACGGCACACCCAACAGCGTCACCGCCGGCGCATTCGCCGCCGAATTCCCGAAATTCCAGCCCCGGCTCGTCGCATTCCGGTAACTCAGCATCGCCGGAAACCCGAACGCCCCCACATTCGCCTGCACCGTCGCCGCAGAACCCGCCGCAGCCGTCACCAGCAGCACCGCACAACAGAAAAATGGCTTCAATACCCTCATCCCACCACCCTCTCACCTCCCGCGCCCCTTGACCAGCCATTTCCTCACCTCCGCCCCCTCACCTCCCGCTCAAATCCCCTCGCCTTCCACATGCCCCCCACCCTCGAACTGCATGCTGTACAGCTTCCGGTACACCGGACTCGTCACCAGCAATTCGTCATGCGTCCCCGCATCCAGCACCGCCCCGTCCTCCATCACCACAATCATGTCACTCTTGATCACCGTGCTCAAACGGTGCGCAATCGCCAGCACCGTCTTCCCCTCCGACAAATCACGGATCGCCTCCTGAATGTGCCGCTCCGACTCCGCATCCAGCGCCGACGTCGCCTCGTCCAGCAGCAGCACCGGCGTGTTCCTCAGGATCGCCCGCGCAATCGAAATCCGCTGCCGCTGCCCGCCACTCAGCAACCGCCCACTGTCCCCGATCACCGTCTCATACCCCTTCGCCTGCTCCATGATGAACTCATGCGCATGCGCACGTCTCGCCGCCTCGATGATCTCCTCCCGCGTCGCATCCAAGCGCCCATAACGGATATTCTCGTAGATCGTGTCGTGAAACAGAAACACTTCCTGACTCACCACCGAGATCTGCTCCCGCAACGATTCCTGCGTCACCTCCCTGATATCCCGACCATCCAGCAGTATCCTCCCCGCATGTGGATCGTAAAACCGCAGCAGCAGCGAAAACAGCGTGCTCTTCCCGGCCCCCGACCGCCCCACCAGCGCCACCGTCTGCTGCGGCGCAATCTCCAGCTTCACATTCCTCACCGCAGGCACCCCCTTCTTGTAGAAAAAGGTCACGTCATCAAACGTGATCGCTCCCGCCGCCGCTCCCTTCAGCACCTCCGCTCCAGCCGCATCCGCCACCCTCACCTCACGGTCCATCAGTTCAAATATCTTGGTCGTCGCCGCTAGCGTCTTCTGCAGCAGCAGCGGAATCCGGCTCAATGCCTTCGCAGGCGGATAAAGCATCAGCAATCCCCCGTTCAACGCAATGAACTCCGACGCCGGCATCCCGTTCGACCACACATACACCAGCGCCCCGGCCACCCCCACCGACGCCACCACCTCCACCAGCGGCCCCACACTCTCCAACGCCTTCCGCCACCGCATCATGCTCCGCAGCATCTTCTGATTCGATGCCGTAAACCGCGACGCCTCATACTCCTCTCGATTGTACGCCTTCACCTCACGGATCCCGCTGAACGCCTCCTGCATGATCACACTCATCGCCCCCGCTTCCTCCTCTTCCTCCGCCCCCGCACGCCTCACTTTCCTACCCACCACTGCCACCGGAATGATGCACAGCGGAAATAGCACAAAACTCATCAGCGTGAACTTCCAGTCGATCAGAAACAACACCGCCAGCGCACTCAAAATCGAGATCGGCTCCTTCACCACCTCCCCAGCCACACTCGTCAGCGCCTGCTGCGCCACCCGCGTCTGATTCAAGATCGTTTGCAGCAGATCACCAGCCTTCTGCTTGTTGAAAAACTCCATCGACTGCCCCAGCACGCGCCGGAACAGGGTCCCCCGGATGTCATCCAGCACCCTCAAGCTCACCCACGTCAGATAATAACTGTTCAGCCACCCGAACACCGCCCTCACAATCATAATCGCCGGAATCACCGCACACAGCAGAATGATCGACAGCAGCGACTTCGGCTCAGGAGCCGCTTCCCGCAGGTTCAATACATCCGAAAACCGCCCCGTCGCCGCGTCCCGCCGCATCGCATCCAGCTCCGCCACCCTCGCACGCTTGTCACTCTCCGTGTGCGCTAGCAGATACCGCGCCCACAGGGTCCGGTGCCGCCGTTCATCCTCCGGCAACGCCAGCAGCTCACGCCACTTCGCCCGCGCCGCCGCCAGATGCGCCGGCTGCACATCCCGCTTCAGAACCGTCGCCATCGCCGCACGCACCCGATCCATCACCCCTCCCATCACCGGCTTCTCCGGTGCCATCAGCATCGCCCGCTCTCCCTCCAGAAACAACCTGAACTCCGCCGGCAGCGCCGGATCAATCACCACCGCCGCCAGCGGATCCTCCACCCCCTTCACCGGAGGATGAATCCGCCGCATCGCCAGTACATCCCGAAACGCCGCATAAGACTCCACCGCCGCTCGCTGCGCATCCAATGACAACGGCAACCGCCCGCCAGCCGCCGCATCCTCCTCACCGGAAGCCAACGCCACCGCCTCCTTCACCTCCGGCAATTCCACCGCAGCATTCCATTCCTCAGCCAGCGTCGTCCCATGCCGCCCCGTCGCTTCCTCAGACGGCAGCACCTCCCGCCCCACATGCTGCACCGCAGCCACCATCAATCCGTTCAGCACGCCGTAGAGCGCCCCCGCCAGCAGCCCGAACACAAACCGTTTCCGGTACGGCTTCAGAAACCCTAGCAACCGCCGGTACGGCTCGCGCGCCGCAGCCACAAACTCGCCTGCCGACATCTTCGCGATCTCATTGCGGGATACTTTCTTCATGCACTCATGGGCCGGAACATCACAGCAGGTTCACTCAGCACTCCCCGCCTTCACAAACCGTGGGCTGTCCACCCGGCCCGCGCAACAGGTCATCGACCGCCACACACACCCGCCCTGCCCCCAATGTCGCCATCGCCACCCCACGATGCCGCGGCTCCGCCAGCCCGCTCCCACCCTCCCCCCACAACACCCGCGCCATCCCATGCCGCGGCCCCCAATGCCACGGGTTCGTCGGCCCGAACAACGCCACCTGCGGACGACCCCACGACGACGCCAGATGCATCACCCCCGTATCCACCGTCACCGCCACCCGACAACCCGCCGCCACCGCCGCCAACCCCCGCAAATCCAGCTTCCCGCTCAAATCCGTAAACGCCAACCCACTCGCCGCCATCTCCCGAATCTGCTCGCCCTCCTCAGCCCCCGTCCCGCCCGTCACCACCACCTCCATCCCATGCCGCTCCCGCACATGCCGCAGCACTTCCACCCACGACGCCGCAGGCCAGAACTTCTCCGAACGCGCCGTCCCCGGATGCAGCAGCACATAATCCCCACCCGGCAACCCCCGCACTCCCGCCGCAGGCATCAGCAAATGCCCCGCATCACCCACCGGCTCCGCCCACGGAACCAACTCCCGCACCAGCGCCTGATGAAAATCAATCGTGTGCAGCTCCCGCACCGATGCCCCGCTCCGCTCGTTCCACGCCCGCCGCCGCCACCACGTCCCCGCAAACTTCTCCCAGCAAACCCGCCGCCTCGCTCCACTCACCACACTCACCAGCGCCGACCGATCATTCCCCGTGAAATCCAGCACCGCATCCCAACGCCCACCCGCCACCCGACCCATCAACCCCGCATTCAACCCGCCCGCCCGCCACACCAGCGCCCCCTCCCCGCACGGCAGCACCGACCCCAGCTCGCCGCACACCCCCGCCAGCACCACCGTCACCTCCACCCCCGGCAACGCCCGCCGCAACGACGCCAGCGCCGGCGCCGTCAGCACCACATCCCCTATCCGCTTCATCTGTATCACAAGGACCCGCTTCATCACATCCCTTCTCAATACTTCTCCCGCGCCTTCGCATACGCCGCCAGCAATCGCAGCCGGTAATGATCCCAAGTGAACCAACGCTCCACATGCCGCCGCGCCGCCGCTCCCCGCGCCGCCATCTCCCCTCGATCCCGCACCGCCATCTCCATCGCCCCAGCCAGTGCCTCCGCATCATCCGCAGGCACCACCCACCCAGTCACCCCATCCACCACCGCATCCCCGCTCTCCCGCGTCGCTATCAATGGCAACCCGCACGCCGCCGCCTCCAGCGTCGCCTTCGCAAACCCTTCGCACTCGCTCGGAAACACAAACGCCGAAGCCCCCCGCAGTTCCGCCCTCACATCCTTCACAAACCCCGTCACCCTCACATTCCCCGGCGCATCCCGCAACTCCGCACGCACTTCCTCATGCGCCGTCCCTACTAACACCAGCTCCGCATCCCTCATCCCCAGCCGCCGCCACGCCTCCAGCAACCGATGCACGCCCTTCCTCCGGATCAACGCCCCCACAAACACAAACCGCACCCGACCCTCCGGCTCGCTCGGCACAAACCTCCCCGGATCCACCCCGCGGCCCACATAATGCAGCCGCTCCCTCCCCATCCCCGCCGCCTCAAACGTCGCCATCGAACAACTCGACGGCATCAGCAGCAACGTCGCCAGCTCATACTCCATCAGCATCACCTGCCTCGACACCAGCATCCCGTGCCGCCACCGCTCCCACCCACGCAACTTCCCAGCCTCCCGCTCGCTCTTCGTCTCATAACGCTTCACCTTCCCTTTGTTCCGATGCCACGTCGGTATGTCCATCACCGACGGAATCCCCCGCTCCGCCGCCGCCACCAGACTGCGCCACCCATCCCCGCTCCACGTATGCAGAAAATCATACCCCCCACGCCCTAACTCCCACGCCGCCACCCGGTCCAGCCACTGCTTCTTCGCCCCGTAATACCGCTCGCTCCCCAGAAACGACAGCAACCGCGCCGGCTGCAGCGGCAGCGTCCTCACCTTCCCACCCGGAATCTCCCGCTGCCCGTCCGCATACGCCAGCACCCGACCCAGAAACCCTCCCCGCTCCGCCGCCAGTGCCCCCTCCAGCGAGGTCACATCCAACCCGCTCCCACCCAGCCGCGCACTCGTCGCATACAGCAAACGCCCCGGCAACTCCCCGCGCCCAGGCACCTCAGGCAACTCCCACAACGCATGCTCGCTCGCATCCATCACCTTCATCAATCCGTCAGCCATTGGTCCTTCACCACCCGCACCACCTCCACCTGATTCGCCGCCTTCGCATTCTCAGGATACCTCACCTCAAGCACCACCGCCTCCACAGGATCCTCACCAATCATCTCCTTCGCCCGCAGCAATGTGTCCAGCGTCACATACTCCGCCGTATCCCGCGCCACATACCCGTACAAATCCAGCACCAACCCGGGATACGTCAGCCGGAAACACTCATACCCAGCCTCCCCAAACCCATAGTTGTAATAATTCTCCCGCGCAATCTTCACCACCACCCGCACCACACCCGTCGGCTTTCTCTCCATCAACTCCGCAAGGTGTCCCTCCTGATACAAACTCGAGGTCTCCCAGTCCATCTTCATCACCCCGCCTCGCTCCACCACATTGATCAAATGCGTCCGCTGCTGCGACGGCACCTCAAACTCAAGACTCGTAATCCCGCGCGACGTCATCCCGCGGCTCAACACCGCATCCGCAATCACCTTCACACCCCGCCCCCGGAAATACTCCGCCGCCTCCCTCCTAACATCATCCCCGCCGCGCAGCACCCGCAGCTTCCCCTCCACATCCCCAGCAAGGAAAAACTCCTGCGCCACCGCCGCCGCTCGCGAAATCACTTCCTCATCATCCACCACCACTTCCTCCACCACCACAGCCTCCTCACGCCGAATCAGCCTCCCTCCAGCCAACACCGCCCCGATCGCCCCCACCGACACCACCGCCACCACCAACCCAGCCAGCGAATTCCGGTCCAGCTTCCCATCCGTAAACATCCACCCCGTCATCCACGAATTCTCCAGAAACAACCGCCACGGCCGCTGCCGGAACGACGCCTCCGTCACCCGGCTCGCCTCCACCATCCGCTCCCAGTTCGCCTGAAACATCTCCCGCGCCGCCTCCGGCACCGTCACCAGATCCGCATCCCTCGCCATCCCCCCTTCCTCCATCAGCGGCCGCTCCGCCAAATTCAACTCCTCCTCCAAAAACGCCGCATAACGCCGCTGCCACTCCGATAACGCCGACGGCGCCACCTGCCACGTTCGCGCCGCCTCCGCCAACCCATCCCGACGCTCCAGCACGTCCCGCAACGCCTCCCGCACCCGCTCACTGTCACTCATCCCAGCTATCGCCTGCGCCGTCACCCGCGCCGTCACCGCACTCAACGGATTCTGCTCGAAACTGTCCGCCACCGCATGCCGCGGCCGCACCTCCGCCGCAGGCGGCTGCCCGCGTCGATCCACCCCCACCGGTATCGGTCGCGCCGCCGCCGTCCCATCCGGCTTCTCGTTCCCTCGTGGCTCAATCCCCATGCTCAATTCCTCACGGCTTCTCCGCACTCCCAGCGGTCTCAGGGGCTCGATCCTCCACGTAAAACCACGACGGCAACACAAGGTCCTCCACAATCACCTGGTCGCGCGACTCCGCATTCTCCGGATACCTCAACGTCACCACCACCGCCGACGAATTCCCTCCCTCAATCAGCGACAGCAACCGATCCGACCGCGCCTTCACCACCGGAATATACCCGTACAGCCGGAACTCCTCCTCCCGCCCAGGATAATACAACTCCGCACACCGCCACTTCGTCTCGTCCGTAAACCCATGCACGTAGTAATTCGACTCCCGCATGTTCAGCCGGAACGGCACCGCCTTCGTGCTCATCTCCTCCCGGAACTTCTCCAGCGGCATCTCCTGATGCCCCACCGCCGTCTCCCAGTCCAGCCGGTAACTGATGTTCCCACTCGTATCCTCGATCTCCTCCACCGCAAAATACCGCGACCTCGGAAACGTCTGCCCAGCATCCAGCGGATCAGGCTCGTTCACCGTCAGCTCCAGCGTCACAAAATACAACTCCCCGCTCCGAATCTTGTTCTGATTCGTCACCTCCCCCGCAGTCATCGGCTTCACCGGATGCTCCCGCTCCCAAGCCTCCATCATCGGCTTCACCCGCTTCGGCAAACGCACCCACGCCAACTGCTGCTCCACACTCTCCGCCGCCAGATACCCACGCACCACTTCCTCCGCCCCGCTGATGTCCTGCATCGTCAGATACCCCCGGTCCCGCGGCACGTTCCCACTCGCTTCCGCCTCGTACGTCGTCGCACTCCAGCGATGCCTCAGCGCCTGCCACCCATAATACGTCCCGCCCACCACAATCACCGCACACAACGCCCCAGCAATCAGCCTCGTATGCGTGTTCAACCGCCGGAAAAACATCTGCGCCACCGTCGCCCGATGCCGACTCCCCTTCCGCCTCACCCGCCCACCGTGCCCATCCCGCATCGGCAACTTCGTCATCAACTCTCTCTCATCCTCAAAATCCATCTCCTCAGGCAACGGCTGCACTCTCAGCCACGGATCCCCCACCACCTCCGCCTCCGGCAACCCAGCCCGATCCTCGTTCCAATCCCCTCCCCCGACACTCCCACTCTGATTCGTCCGCCGCCGCCGCTTCTTCACCCGAATCCTCGCAGGCATCTCCATCCCATCCGTCCGATGCAGCCGCCCCAGAAAATCATCCGCCTCCTCTCCGCGCCCAGCCGCCCCAGGAATCTGCCCCACAAACTCAGGATCAGCATTCCTCGCAGGCGTCGCCCGCGGTGCCACCATCCCTCCCCCACTCATCGGAATACTCCCGCTGAACGTCCCCGCCGCCGGCACATCCTTTATGCCCTCATTCACCACCTCATCCACCTCCGCTTCGCCCCCAGGCTCGCTGATCACAGCCCGACAAGACGGACACAACATCCGCACCCGCCCCACAGCCTCCCGTCGCGCCTTCATCTGCGCATGACAGCTCGGACAATTGAGCACCAGCCAATCGGTAATCGGGACCTGAGTTTCCATACACGCAAGGGGGAGTGAATTTATTGGGGCAGAATCGTCACATTACGCCATCCGGCCGCCCGAGGGCAATTCCGCAGCGTCCTGATTATCCAGTACGGCCCCCCCACCCATCATCCTTCCCGCAACACGTGATTCTTCTCGTCCAGCACCACCCGCCGCACCTCAATCGGCTCCGCACTCAGCCCGAACGCCATGATGCTCACCCGGTGCCCACGCGGAATCAGCAGCGCCGCCCCGCCATTCACCACAAACGCCCGCGACCCCGCAGGACCACGCTGCACATACGTCTCCAATCGCGCCCCGCTCGTGATGCTCGCCACCAGCACCTTCTCCCCTTCCCACAATCCCGTCGCCTCCATCAGATCCTCCGGAATCGTGATGCTTCCCTCGTATTCCACATGGGCATCCGTGATGTACGCACGGTGTATCTTTGATTTGAGCAGCTGTCGCAGCATCCCGCAGGCTGAACCCGCTCGCGCCACGGTCAACAGAGAAGCCACCAGCCATCCTTAAACCAGCAGCGGCTTCACCACCTTCCCATGCACGTCCGTCAAACGGTACCGCCTCCCCTGAAACTTGAAGGTCAGCTGCTCATGGTCAATCCCCAGCGTGTGCAGCATCGTCGCGTGCAGATCATGCACGTGCACCGGGTCCCGCACAATGTTGTACGAAAAATCATCCGTCTCACCCCACGTCATCCCGGGCTTCACCCCGCCACCAGCCATCCACATCGTGAAACACCGCGGATGATGGTCCCGCCCGTAATCCGTCGCCGTCAGCTTCCCCTGGCTGTAACTCGTCCGCCCAAACTCCCCGCCCCACACCACCAAGGTGTCCTCCAGCATCCCCCGCCGCTTCAAATCCATGATCAATCCCGCACACGCCTGATCCGTCTCCAGACACTTCTGCCGGATCCCCCCAGGCAACCCCCCATGGTGATCCCAATCCTGATGATACAGCTGAATATACCTCACCCCGCGCTCCGCCAGCCGCCGCGCCAGTAAGCAATTCGCCGCAAACGTCCCCGGATTCCGGCTGTCCTTCCCGTACATCTCATACACTTCCTCCGGCTCCCCACTCAAATCCGTCACCTCAGGCACACTCGTCTGCATCCGGTACGCCATCTCATACTGCGCAATCCGCGTCTCAATCTCAGGATCCATCGTCGTCTCCCCGCTCACCCGGTGCAACCCGCCCAGCGCATCCAGCATCCGCCGCCGCACCCCAGCATCGATCCCCTCAGGATTGTCCAGATACAACACCGGCTCCGCCCCCGACCGGAACTGCACGCCCTGATACCGCGACGGCAGAAAACCCGATCCCCACAGCCGCGCATACAGCGGCTGCCCGCTCATCCCCTTCGTAATCAACACCGTAAACGCCGGCAGATTCTCGTTCATGCTCCCCAACCCGTAACTCAGCCAACTCCCCACACTCGGCCTCCCCGCCTGCTGCGCCCCCGTATGAAAAAACGTGATCGCTGGATCATGATTGATCGCCTCCGTATGCAGGCTCCGCACAAAACACAGCTCATCCGCCACCTTCGCCGTGTGCGGCAGCAACTCGCTCACCCACGCCCGGCTCTCCCCATGCTGCGCAAACTTGAACGCCGACCCAGCCAGCGGCAACCTCGCCTGATTCGCACTCATCCCCGTCAACCGCTGCCCCTTCCGCACGCTCTCCGGCAATTCCTGCCCGTTCATCCGCCGCAACTCCGGCTTCTCGTCAAACAAATCAATCTGGCTCGGCCCCCCGCTCATGAACAAGTAAATCACCCGCTTCGCCTTCGGTGCCAGCTTCGCCACCGCCTCCGCAGTCTCTTCCCCACCAGCCCCCTCCCGACCCAGCAGCCCAGCCAGCGCCGCCACGCCCAACCCATGGCTCGTGCGCCCGAAAAAATGACGGCGCGTCAGCGCCGCTCCCGCAGTTTCTCCCGTCATCATCCCCCTTGAACGCCAACCCTCCCCACCGCTTTCATCAATCCTCGCTTCATTTCCGGGCTTGCAGGCAGCTCCCCCCTTCGTGAATGCTCCCACAGCCCCTTTCCCGGTCCAAAAGCCATCATCATGCCCAAAGCCAAACCGGCTCCAGATTCCTCAGACGCCCTCTCCTTCGAAAATGCCATGGAGGAGCTGGACGCCATTGTCCACGTCCTCGAAGACAGTCAGCTCCCTCTCGACGAACTCGTCGAACGCTACGAACGCGGCACCCTCCTCCTCAAAACCTGCCAGGAAAAACTCGCCGACGCCCAGCAGCGCATCGAAATCATCGCCCGCGGCCCAGCCGGTAAACCGGACCTCCAACCCTTCGACGCCGCCAACCCTCCCCAGGACCCCCCTGCACCAAAATCCGCAAGGCCCTCCGCTCCACTCTCCGCACCAGACTCTTCCGATGACGAAATCCGACTCTTCTAGCGAATCCACGCTCCCCCAGATCCACGGTCCGGAGGACGTTAAACAGCTCAGCGAAAAACAACTCCTCCTCCTCGCCGACCGCATCCGCGAGGACCTCATCACCACCCTCGCAGGCACCGGCGGCCACCTCGGCCCGAACCTCGGCGTCGTCGAACTCACCATCGCTCTCCACCGGGTCTTCGAATCCCCCAAGGACAAATTCATCTTCGACGTCAGCCACCAGGGCTACGTCCATAAAATGCTCACCGGCCGCTGGAGCCGTCTCAGCTCCATGCGCCAGTACGAGGGCCTCAACGGCTTCCTCCTCCGGACCGAAAGCCCCCACGACTGCTACGGCGCAGGCCACGCCGGCACCGCCGTCAGCGCCGCCCTCGGCTTCGCCGTCGCCCGCGACCTCAAAGGCACCGACGAAAATGTCGTCTGCGTCGCCGGCGACGCCGCCTTCACCTGCGGCCCCACCTTCGAAGCCCTCAACAACATCGCCGCTTCCACCAAAAAGTTCATCATCGTCCTCAACGACAACGAATGGTCCATCGATAAAAACGTCGGAGCCATCGCCAAGTACTTCAACTCCATCGCGACGAACACTACCTACGCCCACCTCCACGAGAAGGCAGCCTCCTTCATCGAGAAAATCGCCGGCAAAACCGTCCGCCGCATGGCCGCCCGTGTCGAAGGCAGCGCCAAAAATCTCATCCTCCCTAACCCAACGCTCCCCTCCGTCATCTTCGAGGAATTCGGGCTCCGCTACTACGGCCCCATCGACGGCCACGATCTCCCCCTTCTCGTCAAGACGTTCGAATTCCTCAAGACCCAGAACGAACCGGTCATCCTCCACATCATCACCGAAAAAGGCCGCGGCTACGAACCAGCCCTCGCCAACCCTCACAAATTCCACGGGCTCGGCACCTACAAGGTCGAAACCGGCGAAACCGATCCCTCGCCCACCCCGCCCTGCTCCCAGATCTTCGCCGAAAGCATGGTCCGCTTCGCAAAAGCCGACCCCGCCATCACCGCCATCACCGCCGCCATGCCCGGCGGCACCGGGCTCAGTCTCTTCAAGGAAAAAATCCCTGAACGCTACTTCGACGTCGGCATCGCCGAAGAACACGCCGCCCTCTTCGCCTGCGGTCTCGCCGCCCAGGGCCTCAAACCCATCCTCGCCATCTAC
>Ga0315899_10005707_pt1 | contig 13423 bp, 5 predicted proteins | sample LakEriMetagenome_2_FD_203518 | JGI IMG/M metagenome (GOLD analysis project Ga0315899, IMG submission 203518) | Freshwater fungal communities from buoy surface, Lake Erie, Ohio, United States - Buoy 4 MA112 | ecosystem: Environmental > Aquatic > Freshwater > Lake | place: USA: Lake Erie, Ohio...
ATATAACTCATAATAGTTCTTTTGAGATATCGGATCATACTTATGGTCATGGCATCGTGCACAACCTAATGGAATGCCCATCATAGCAACGCCAGTAGTATTCACTCTATCTATTACATATTCGGTTTGGAATTCCTCTTCAATAATTCCGCCTTCCATATTTTGTTGATGGATTCTGTTAAAGGCGGTAGCAATTTTCATATCCTTATTAGCTTTAGGCATTAAATCGCCAGCTAATTGCCATTGGATAAACTTATTATAGGGTAGATTCTGATTAAAAGATTTAATTACCCAATCCCGATACGGAGACATGTCAATTAATCTGTCTACCGTATAACCATGTGAATCAGAAAAACGAGCGAGATCAAGCCAATTTAATGCCATTTTTTCACCATAATGTGGCGATCTAATCAATCTATCAACCTGCTTTTCATAGGAATCGGGTGAGTTATCTTTTAAAAAAGTATTGATTTCATCAAGGCTTGGAGGAAGCCCGGTTAGATCAAGTGATAGTCTTCTTAACAAAAGTTCTTTTTTCGCTTGTGCAGAAGGTTTTAATTTTTCTAATTCTAATTTTTGAACAATAAAATTATCTATTGGATTAATAATCCATTTTTCATCTTTCACCTCCGGAACCTTAGGTTTTTTAGGGCTAACGAAGGCCCAATGTGGTTTATATTCTGCACCGTCCTTCATCCATTTTATTAGAATTGCTTTTTCTTTTGCTGAAAGACTTAGGTTAGACTTTTTGCTTGGCATTTTATAATCAGGGTCATCGGATAAGATTCTGTGAAAAACTTCACTTCCATTCAAATCACCTGGATCAATTGCAACTTTACCCGGACTTTCAGGCAAATCATCAAAGGCAAAAGAAGCAACATCTAGCCGCAAACCTGCCTTCTGTTTGGCCTGATCAGGGCCATGGCAAGAAAAGCATTTATCAGACAGAATTGGTTTTACATGAATATTATAATCAAGTTCATCCGGAAGGCTTGAATAGGCCAAATCGACATCTTTTGGCAGCTCTGGTGTGCAGGATACCATGAAAAGAACAACAAATTGAATGGTAATAATTACTAATAGTCTATTCAAATAATTCATTACAAAAAATCTATTATCAAGATATCAAAATCTGCTAATTAAAAAGGATAAAATATAAAACAGGACTATAAAAGTTAAATTTAAATCAAAATATTCTTTTCTCACCATCTGTAGATAATTTTCAAAAATTTTAAAACAATTCAAACTATCAAAATTTTTATATTTTTAAGTCTCGGTTTAATAATATCGAGCCACTAATAAATTCAACAGTATCCAAAAACAATTTATATGAACGTACAGAAACTACTTTATTCTTTATTATGGCTTTCGCTCATAACCCTTTTAGGTGTTATAATACTTTATCAATTAAAACTTGAAACGGAAGCTAAAGTAATGACGGGCATATTCTTTGTTTTTCTATTGGCAGGAATTAACTCTTCAGAATTTTTAAAGGGTTTTTCATTTACGATTTGGGTTATTGCTGCTGCAACCTTAAGTATGATGTTTCCTTCTTATGTCACTGATATAGGAGGTTTCAAAACAGAAGTTCTTATAGTGCCACTCATACAATTAATTATGTTTGGAATGGGTACAACCATGGGTGTTAAGGATTTCGTGGGAGTATTGAAAATGCCCAAAGGAGTTATAATTGGACTATTCTTACAGTTTACTATAATGCCTTTAATCGCTTATGTCTTATCATTAATGTTTAATTTTCCTCCAGAAATAGCCGCAGGTGTTATTTTAATAGGTTGTGTACCTTGCGGAGTATCATCAAATATTTTAAATTTTCTTTCAAAAGGGAATCTGGCCTTGTCTATTACCTTAACTTCATTTGCAACATTAATGGCACCATTTGTTACGCCTTTATTAATGGAACAGTTAGCAGGACAATTGATTCCAATTGATGTTTTTGCCATGATAATAAGCATCAGTAAAATGATATTTGCTCCACTTATTGCAGGCATAATTTTTAACAGAATCTTCGGAAACCGTGTAGTTTGGTTAAATGCTACAATGCCACTAGTAGCTATGGCTGCAAATGTATTTATTATTGCGGTTATTGTTGCTGCGGGTAGAGACAGTCTATTAACTATAGGATTTTTATTGTTTTTAGCAGCAGTAATACACAATGCTATGGGTTTCTTACTAGGCTATTGGGGTAGTCGTTTGTTCAAATTGAATAAACGAGACAGCCGTACAATTGCTATTGAAGTTGGTCTTCAAAACGGTGGTATGGCAGCAGGAATAGCATTTGAGCTGGGTAGAGCAGCAACAATGGGCCTTTACCCTGCAATTTTTGGTACATGGATGGATATTTCGGGATCTTTCCTTGCCAACTGGTGGAGGAAAGTTCCTGTTGATGATGAGAACTTAGTTGACAATTGACAGTTGATAGTTGACAATTGACAGTTGAGAATTAGGAAATTGAAATAGGATTTAGATAGCTTGTCAAAACGAAAAAATCCCTGATGATTTTAAATCATTCAAGTATTTTTTTATTGTTTAATTGAAGTTTGTCATGCCGGCGAACGCCGGTACGGTATTACTTTTTAGATTTTTCAATCCCAAATAAACCTTCTCGAATATTGTAATATTTAAACCAATCAGGATTAATTGCGGTAGCACCCGGACTATCCACTGAAATTAAAATAGAAGCAAAAGGCTCGTAAGCAGCTCTTGGGGCAATTGCGCCTTTAACTACCAAAATTTTCTGACGCTCCACATAAACCCCATTCGATATAAAGATATGGGCACTATTAGGGCTTGCAGGTTTAGTAGTTATTAAAAGTAGGTTTGGCTCATCCAATGTAGAACCTTCCACCTGAATTACGGCTGTATTACCCATATTCCAGTATCTTCCACCACCATGACGAATTTCAGTTTCAAGATAACGCCCTACATTTAACGACCTAACCTCTCCTTTTATGCGTACGGGTTTACCATGCATATTGTCCATTTTTCCTCCTACGGGGAAATCAAATGCTTTACCTACTCCGGCATTTTGAGCTATTTTGTATCCTTCAGGATCATAAATAACCATTGCCCATCCCTGCGCTCCTTGCTTAAGTAATTCTTCCAACATAAATGAACTATCACCAGTAGAACCACCTCCAATATTATCGCCCATATCAATTAATACAACTGGACGACCGGCATGTTCCATAGCCTGCTTCACAGCCTCAGCAGGTTTTGGATTACTAATTCTGGTTTTTTCGCGTGAATCCCATAGCATTTGTGAGAGTCTATTAGCTTCTTTATCAGCCAGGGCTTTATTATTATCAGTTACAACAATAACAGACGGACCCATGGAAGGAACATCAGAATATTGATAACCACCTGAAACACTCACAGCCAAGATTCCTGCTTGCTTTTCTAGTTGTTTACTTTCATTAGTTATTGGCAAAAATGGTTCAGCATAGGTATTTTGAAAAGCAATATTAAATATCATTGGAGCCTTTACGATACTTTGAACTGGCTTAACCTTACCGCTAACAATTTTTGCCATGATATCAGCAGCCTGATAGCCTCGATCATAGGTATCAAGGTGAGGATTTTCTTTAAAAGTGATCAGAACATTACACAATTCGACCATTTTTGGAGTGACATTTGCATGAAAATCATGAGTAACCACAATGGGCATTGCAGCACCAAATGCATTTCTAACCCTTCTTACAATTTCTTCATCACCACTTGGATAACTTTCCACAACCATTGCTCCATGTAGATTTAAAAGTATTCCTTGAAGTTTTGGCCCCGCTTTTAGTCCGGTTAATATCTCATTCATCATCGCCTCAAAAGCCCGGTCGGTTACTGGACCGCGTGGTGTTGCGCCAGTAACCAGTGTTGGATAAAGTTCAAGACCAAAATCTTTTGCACCTGCAATGTAGCCGGAACTAGTAGTCTTCGCTGTTGAACCAGCAAAAAATCGTTTGGCTCTCTCCTGCTGACTTTCGCCAATGGTAACACCAAAATCCTCGAGGTCAGTTTTTTTTATGTTGAAACTATTGGATTCATGAGAAATACCAGCTACGCCAATAACAGGCTTAGACTGTGAAAAACAATAGTTTAGCGATATTGCTGATATTAAAAATAAAACAATCAGTTTTTTTAAAGAGTTATAAATCATGTTATTGTTTTTGTTAAATGATACATAAAAATATAAAAAAAATGAATTAAGATTAAGAGCCATGGAATAAGTGAATGTAATATTATAAGTGCAATAACAATAAGATTATAAAATTACAATGATATCCATTCAATTTCATGTTATGGATAGCCGGATCTATATCCATAAAGAAGGATTGTTTAGTAAAATGTTAATTTTTACAAGAACAGGCTATTCGCCACTAGGACCAATTACTAAATAAAAAACGCTGCAATTTTTATTTATTTAGCGTGAGTTCGATATAAAATCTTCCTTGGCTACATTAAGACTTAAGTTTTTCTCGCCTTTTAGAAAGCAGGGTCAGTTTCTCTTTGCGTGTTTCAGCCCCGTGTTCTGCCCTATTTTTGCTCGGGAAATTTAACATGTAATTCCGTATCGCAAAAAAGATAGAGCTGCCACTCGGTTTTATTCAATAGAACCTAGGGTTCTATTACCGGAAGTCCATCCTGATGAAAAACAGCTCCGTATAAAATAAACCTTGCCGAAGGAGGTATCTTACGGCTATTGGCAATCTGAAATATACTACGATTTCTTGCAGGAAATAGTAAAAGAACTTACCTTATAAATACAAAGTCGAAGCAAAAATAAAAACATAAAAAAGGCTCCCTGTGAAGAGGAAGCCATTTTACATTGGTACGCCCATTAGGATTCGAACCTAAGACCTACGGTTTAGAAAACCGTTGCTCTATCCAGCTGAGCTATGGGCGCATTCTTCGACAAAAGTATAAAAACATACCAAAAACTCAAACTAAAGAGAACGTTTTATGTTTTTTTATTGAAAATTGAATTTAATATGTGTTCTAGGTCGACTGAATCACCTGACTACATTTTAGCCATCTCAGTTAATTTGTTAATTTTGGATTAAAAATATACCCTTGGCAAGATTTAAGAACAAGCTCCATCTTATATTATATCGCAAATACAGTTCCAGCCTGAAGTTTGTGATGATGTTTCTGTGCGTATTTATTATCACAATATTTCTTCCAAAGCAAGTAAGATTCAGGTTTGAGTATGAAAAAGGTAAAACTTGGATGCAAAAAGATCTCTATTCGCCTTATAATTATGCTATTCAAAAAACAAGTGAAGAGATTGAAGAAGATAAAAATGAAATTCTCAATTCAGTTTTACCTATCTATCAATATGATTCTGAAATTTCGCCTAAGTCAATTGAGGCTTTTAATTCCGAATTTCAATCTAAATGGATTAGTTCGGGAATAGACAATAATCTTAAGGAAAAATACCAATCTCTAGGTAATAATTTACTTCAGAAGGTTTATGATAAGGGATTGATCAACCCGGTGTTAAAATATCAGCGGAATGGGTTGAATTATAATTTAAGTCTGATTAATAAAAATATTTCATCACAGTTTAATACTGCTGATGTATTTAATATTACAAGTGCCACACAGTTTATCAAGCAACAAGTTAAGTCAGATTTTCAAATCAGAAATCCAGATTGGCTTTTAAAATTGATTACGAATCATCTTAAGGTAAATTATGTTTACAATGAAATTTTAACCGAAAAACTTGAAAATGATGCCCTAAATAATATTTCTACAACTAGAGGAATGGTGCAAAAGGGTGAGCTGGTAATTGCAAATGGTACTATGGTCAATACTGGAACATACCAAAAATTAGAATCTTTGAGAGGAGCCTATGAAGAAGATGCAAAAGTTGCAGGCGACAAAAGATTGATTTTTTTAGGTCAGCTACTGTTGGTGGGACTGATAATTTCCATATTGATGGTTTTTCTCTATTTATTCAGAAAGGATATTTATGCAGATAACCGGCAAATTTCATTGATTTTATTGGTTATTACCGGAATGCTTTTGACATTATCATGGGCCATTCGAATTAAAGTACCAAGTGTTTATTACATTCCCTTTTGTATTTTACCAATAATTATCAGGATTCTTTTTGATACCCGTTTAGCCAAAAACATTCATCTTTTGGTTGTATTAATTGCAGGCTTTTTTGTGCCAAATAGTTTTGAGTTTGCTTTTCTACAGATTACTGCTGGAATGGTGGCCATTTATAGCATAAAGAACCTTATCAAAAGAGAACAATTCCTGATATCTGCTTTATTAATTCTTCTGAACTATTTTATTGTTTTCCTTGGTATTTCCCTGATCAGAGATGGTTCACTTCTGGAAATTGAATGGGTAAATTTTGTACCATTTGTTTTCAGTGTTTTATTATCGCTTCTAGCTTATCCCCTGATTTACGCATTCGAGCGTGTGTTTGGAATAACTTCAGATGTCACTTTGATGGAGTTAACCAATACTAACTCCAAATTATTAAGAGATTTGGCCTTTAAGGCCCCAGGAACGTTTCAACATTCCTTGCAGGTAGCTAATTTAGCAGAAGCTGCGATTTTTAAAATTGGCGGAAATGCTTTGCTTGTTAGGGCAGGTGCCCTGTATCATGATATTGGAAAAATAGTAAATCCTCAATTTTTTATCGAAAATCAGATAATGGGTATCAATCCGCATGATTCCATTTCATATGAACAAAGTGCTCAAATCATTATCCAGCACGTCAAACAGGGTGTAGAGATTGCTAGGAAGCATCAAATACCTGAAATGTTAATCGATTTTATCAGTACGCATCATGGTAATACCAGAGTTGATTATTTTTACCAGTCCTATCTAAAGAATTTTCCTGAGAAATTTGTTGACGAAAACATATTCAGATATCCAGGACCTATCCCCTTTTCAAAAGAAACGGCAGTATTAATGCTTGCTGATTCTGTTGAAGCAGCATCCAGAAGCTTAAAAGAGCCTGATTCATCAAGTATTAGTGATCTTGTTGAGCGTATCATAGATTACAAATTAAATCAGGATCAGCTTAATGACAGTGATATAACTCTGAAGGATATAGAAACCATTAAAATGATTTTTAAAACTATGTTGATGGGTATTTATCACGTTCGCATTGATTATGTAATTGATAATTAATTATACATTTCACTGAAATTCAGATTGTTATGCACTTTATTGTATAAGCTACATTGAAATGTATAAATAAAAAGCAGAATCATTGAAAATATTTTTTGACAGCCTTTTTGAATTACTATATTTGCAATCCTCGAAAGAGGATTTTTTATTTAAACGGAGAGATGCCTGAGTGGCCGAAAGGAACAGTTTGCTAAACTGTCGTACTGGCAACGGTACCGAGGGTTCGAATCCCTCTCTCTCCGCAAAGTAATGCTGTCCGCCTTAGGCGGGCGGCATTTTTTGTTTCTAGCGTTGCGAGCCTTAGCTCGTAAAAGCTGGTAACAAAAAATGCCGGTAGCGAAGTGTAACGGAGCGACAGCATTTCTTTGCTGGTTCCCCCCTTGCGGATCAATGAAATTAATCCCTCCCTCTATAAATTAAAGCTATCCAGATTTTGTTTCAAGCGTTGCGAGCCTTAGCTCGTAAAAGCTGGTAACAAAAAATGCCGTTAGCGAAGTACAACGGAGCGACAGCATTTCTTTGCTGGTTCCCCCCTTGCGGATCAATGAAATTAATCCCTCTCTCTATAAATTAAAGTTATCCAGATTTTGTTTCAAGCGTCACGAGCCTTAGCTCGTAAAAGCTGGTAACAAAAAATGCCGTTAGCGAAGTACAACGGAGCGACAGCATTTCTTTGCTGGTCCCCCCCTTGTGGATCAATGAAATTAATCCCTTGCTGAGTGCCTCAAATAACCAAAATCTTAATAAAGCTTGATGGAACAATCAAAAATTTCAAATTACATAATCCCTGTAAACATAAAAGCCCGAAATCGTAATTTCGGGCTTTTGAAATTCAAAGATAAAAAGATTTACTCCACGTAGAATGTACCTTTCATGATTGCAGAGTGTCCTGGAAATGTACAAATGAATTCATATACACCTTTTGCTGGAGCTGCGAACTCTATTGTATCTGTTTGCCCCCCACCAATTAGTTTAGTATGAACTATTACTTCAGTAGCCCCAGAAGGTACATAGTCGGTATCTTTTGCCTGCATAGCTTTCGTAGCAAAATCAGATACAATTGTACCCTGTGCAAGCAAAGCCCAGTTATGACCCATAGCTTCTTTTGGCAATTTACCGGTGTGTACTAAGGTTAATTTAACTATCTGACCCTCTTTTACCTTAATTTCGGCAAGATCATACTTCATCTCATCACTTGCATTAATAGTAATTGATACTTCTTTCTCGATAGGAGCTGCTGCTTCCAGCACTGTGGTATCAGCACTTGTACTTTCTGACTGATCTGTGCTGCTATTGCATGAAGTAAATGCAAAAATCGCCATAATGGCAACTAAACTTAACTTTTTCATATAATATTATTGTGTTTAATGATTTTAATAATAAAGCAAAATTAAACACTTGGGAAAATCCTATGATCGGATGAATGTCAATTTAATTACTCAGGGTAATTGTATTGTAAAATAACTACTAATTATTACGATTAGCAGACGATTAATAGACATAAAAGAACTTTTATGAGATTATTTTTAAAAACTCAGTACAGATATCCAGATAAATAAATGGGGCATTTTTGAAAAGATTTTTATTACTCAAAATCAACAGGAACAAAACTGAAATATGAATTTATCAACCTGATTAAAGCCGTATATATAAATTTCAATAAAATGCTATCAATTGATCAAATCTTTAATTTCCTCTAACCTTGAGGTTTAATTTTATGACAATGAAATTTAAATAAATTGTTTAAAAATTTGTAAAATATATTGATGCAAAATTGAGTAGTAAATATGTTGCATTTATTTTATTTTTTGATAATTTTAGTACATCTAACCTGTATTTTTAAACAATTAAGAGCTCAACTTTCAGATCATGTCTTATCAAAAGAATAAAAAACAAAAAACAAATTCTGGCAGTAGCTCTGTATCTGAATCCGTTGCATTGAGAAAGGGTTTATCATTTCCGGCTGTCCCAGCTTTACAAAGGCAGGGAACAGAAGAGGAATTACAAATGAAAAAAATACCAGCTCAATTAATGGAAGAAGAAGAGCCTCTTCAAGGGAAATTTGAAACCATACAAAAAGTAGAGGAAGAAGAACCATTACAAGGAAAATTTGAAACCATACAAAAGGTAGAAGAAGAAGAACCATTACAAGGGAAATTTGAAACCATACAAAAAGTAGAGGAAGAAGAACCTTTACAAGGAAAATTTGAAACCGTACAAAAAGTAGAAGAAGAGGAACCATTACAAGGAAAATTTGAAACCATACAAAAAGTAGAAGAAGAAGAGCCTTTACAGGGGAAGTTCGAAACCGTACAAAAAGCAGAAGAAGAGGAACCATTACAAGGAAAATTTGAAACCATACAAAAAGTAGAGGAAGAAGAACCTTTACAAGGGAAATTTGAAACCGTACAAAAAGTCGAAGTACCCAAGAATACTAACCAAAATGGTTTACCGGGAAATCTAAAATCAGGAATTGAGCAACTTTCGGGCTATTCAATGGATGATGTTAAGGTACATTATAACTCTTCACAACCAGCTCAACTTCAAGCCCATGCCTATGCACAGGGAAAAGATATTCATATTGCTCCAGGTCAGGAGAAACACCTCCCCCATGAAGCCTGGCATGTAGCTCAACAAAAACAAGGGCGGGTTAAACCAACGTTGCAAATGAAAACCGGTGTTCCTGTTAATGATGATGCCGGACTAGAAAATGAAGCGGATGTTATGGGTGCAAAGGCTGTTCAACTAGCCAAAATGCCCCTACCCCATGCAGTTCGGAATAAACAAAGCGAAATTGGCATAATTACACAACTTGTTGAAGAGAAAAGTAGGCCACTTGGTGGGATTAATGGTTACTTTCAAAGGGCATTGGGTTTGAAACCACCTAAAGCAGTACTACCTGAAAATAACTTAGACAAAGGAATGGAAGAAGAAAATGAAAAAAATCAAGTCACGCAAACACCTTCTTCAGTTCCTACTCAACAAATAGAGGTCGAAAAAAAGACGCTAACAGCTATTCAAAATGAAATTCAGAACCTTAAACAAAATTTATCAACTTTCATACCCTTAAATTCCGAATATAAAAAGAGAGTAGATCAATTTGATTCAATAATGAAGAATCAGAAGCCTACTTGGGAACAATTTGTAAAAGACAAGGGAAAAGTAAATTCTTTAATAGATAGCTTAAGTAAGGAGCAGAAAAAAATACCACCAGGGCGTAAACATTTAATTGAAACCTCTCAAAACCAGGAAATTAGTAACCTTTTAAATAAAGACTTTAAAAACTTAGTGTCCGAAAAGTACCAAAAAATTAAAGATATACAAGTAATTCTAACTGACGTTACTAGTTCATCTTATTTGAAATATGCTAGGTTTTTTAATTCTGAAATGAGTATAAATAAAGGAGTAAAAACTAATCAAAATACTTCCGGAAAGAAAAGTGATTTTGCTAAGTTAAATAAGGCTAGAGATCAGAAATCAGCCTATGAAGAACAAATTAAAAAACTTGAAAACTATAATAGTGAAATACAAAAAGTAGAAGAAAAAATCATCCCATCATTAAATGATTTGGATCAAAAATCAAGGGACATATCTAATGCTCAACCATCTAGCCTTGATAACCTGCAAGATGATTTAAAGAAATTGCAAAAATTTGTCAAAGATGATTATGAAAATTGGAAGAAGGAGAAAGAAGAAATTGACGCATTAATTGCAAAGAAAAAGAAATGGATTGGTAAAGGATTGACCGAGGAAGAAATAAAGCAGCTAGATCAATACCTAGCTAATAATTCCTATTTATCAGCTGAACCAGAGCAAAAAAATATAGGTGAGGTGAAGGATATTTTAAAATCTTTATCTAAGCCAACTTCCGATTTTGAAAATTTACAGTCCTTATCTGGAAAGAAAGAGAATGGAAATAGCAACCTAGCTACGATAGATAAAAATAGTGTGCAAGACGAATCCGGTAGTGCTGAAACCGAGAAAATTTATAGCCCAGAGGAAATTGCAAAGTCAAGAAGTCAGATGTCCATGAAAGCATGGTTATTTGAAAAAACAAAAGAAGAAAAGCATAATGACGCTTTACTTAATGAAAAAAAGCTAAGATCTGAATACCAAAGGGTTGGGTATGTTGAAAAGGATGATTTAAAACCAGGTAAAAGTTTTATTGAAAAAACTCCGACGATATTGGCCTCTTTGGATTGGGGTGGATTAACAAAATTCTCTGAATATGACAAACTTATTGGCGAGGACGATAAATCTGACATAGATAAGGCTTCCGCTGATGCCAATGCAGTACAAGGACAAACAAAACAATCGACTGATATAGCCATAAATAGTTTAAAAATCTCAGGTGGACTCTCAAGTCTGAATCAAAATGATTCTCAAGAATCTAATGGGAAAGGTACAACTAAAAATGACTCTGATGCACTATCACAGATAACTAATCAAAAAGATAACAAAGAAATTGAGGGCATTCTTAAAGAAACTCAAACGGTTTTTTCGGATGCTCTTACAGGGATATTGGGCTCCATTGACGGGATGATGAAATTGAAGGCAATGGTTAGTGGTGATGCAGAAGTTAATCGTCAGAATTTAGCAAAAGTTGCTGGAGGTATTGCTAAACTGGCTTATGCAGGTTTAAAAATTACTTCTACAATTAATAATTATAGTGTGACCTCTACAGTAATGCGCTCCATTCCAATTCTTGGAGTAGCAATATCAACTATAAAAGCTGCAGAACATTATTTTTCGAAATCAATTGCAGAGACTTCAGAGCGAACAATGAAGATTTATGCTGAACAAAGTCAACCGCCAAATTTTGATAATGAATTGGTATTCGAAAGTAAAGAAAAGGTTGTTTTAGGTATTACAACTGTCATTAAGCACATTAGACCTGCATTTTATAAAGCAGCTAAAGAGGCTTTTAATGAATTAAGTAATAGTAGAGGTAATGTTTCATCAAGTAGTCAGCTTATAGCAGCTTTGAACAATAAATTCAATTTGGAAAAGAAAGTTGCAGCAGAGGTTAATGAAGGGAAAGGGGAATTGGATCTGGAACAATATTTATCAGAATTGGAAACCTACAGTTTAATGGCTAGACTGGAAGAGATTAATTTTACTAAAAAGATTCATTCAAAGTTTGACCTGGTTAAAGAAGGTATAAATTTAACCGCACAAATTAGTAATTTAATCCCTGGTGGGCATATCTTAGCTGGTGGCTTGACTGTAGTTAGTGGAACATTGGGTGTTGGAAAATCAGTTGGCCTGATTGTAAATAAATTTAGGACCGGAGACGATAATGGGATGTTTGGAATAGGTAGATATGGCGAAGATAAGCATGCAAAATATGTTATGCATGCCAAAAAGATTATTGAAATGTACAGTAACAATGTCGAGGACTTAATCACCCAACAACGGGATGTGGAGAAGGCCAAAGAGAAAGATGATAAAATAGAACAAAATTTAAAAATTCTTGAGAAGGTAGTGTATGCAGCGGGAGCTTATCCGCCAGATTTATACAAGTCAGCAGAAGGCGATAAAAAAGGCTATAAGGCAGTTGGCAAGCTAGTCAGTGGAATGAAACAGCGCTAGTTATTATCAATACTGAAGCATGAATTTATCAACCTGATTAAAGTCATTCATAAAGATTTCAATAAAATGGTATCAATGGATCAAATCGTTAATTTCCTTTAACCTTGAGTTTTAATTTTATGGCAATGAAACTTATATAAATTGTTTAAAAGATTTGTAAAATGTATTGATGCAAAATTGAGTAGTAATTATGTTGCATTTATTTAAATTTTTGATAATTTTAGTAATATCTAACTTGTATTTTTATACGAATTAATATCTCAACTTTCAGATCATGTCTTATCAAAGGAATAATAATCAAAAAACAAATTCTGGCAGTAACTCTGTATCTGAAGCCGTTGCATTGAGTAAGGGTTTATCATTTCCAGCTGTCCCAGCTTTACAAATGCAGGGAGCAGAAGTGGCAATACAAATGAAAAAAATACCAGCTCAGTTAATGGAAGAAGAAGAGCCCCTTCAAGGGAAATTTGAACCCATACAAAAAGTTGAGGAAGAAGAACCTTTACAGGGGAAATTTCAAACCATACAAAGAGTAGAGGAAGAAGAGCCATTACAAGGGAAATTTGAAACCATACAAAGAGTAGAGGAAGAAGTGCCATTACAAGGAAAATTTGAAACCATACAAAGAGTTGAGGAAGAGGAACCTCTTCAAGGGAAATTTCAA
>Ga0315899_10005708_pt1 | contig 13422 bp, 10 predicted proteins | sample LakEriMetagenome_2_FD_203518 | JGI IMG/M metagenome (GOLD analysis project Ga0315899, IMG submission 203518) | Freshwater fungal communities from buoy surface, Lake Erie, Ohio, United States - Buoy 4 MA112 | ecosystem: Environmental > Aquatic > Freshwater > Lake | place: USA: Lake Erie, Ohio...
ACCGCGAGGTGCACCACCGAAATGACAAAAGGCAGACACGCTTACTCAAGGATGCGAGGCTGAAGTACCCACAAGCTTGCATTGAAGATTTAGATACAAGAGCGGGCCGTGGGCTTGAGAGGCGTGCGGTGATGAGCCTGGCCTTAGGAGATTGGATTGCTTCGGGGCACAGCGTCTTGATCACCGGTGCCACTGGCTCGGGTAAATCGTGGCTTGCGTGTGCGCTGGCCCAGTACGCCGCCAGAAAAGGCCACACAGCGCTTTACCAAAGAGTGCCTCGCTTGGGAGAGGAGCTACGCATTCGCCACGGCAATGGCACGTTTGGCAAGTGGCTGATTCAATTGGCCAAGACGGATGTGTTGGTGCTTGATGACTGGGGCATGACGGGGCTAGATGCACAGACGCGGGCAGACTTGTTGGAAATTATTGACGACCGGTCATCGAGCAAAGCCACGGTGATCACATCGCAATTGCCGATCGAGCACTGGCACGCCTGGATTGGTGACACCACCATTGCGGACGCCATGCTGGACCGCATCATGCAAAGAAACCATCGCTTTGTACTGACGGGTGACTCACTCCGTCAGAAGCCAAAAGTTCAGAAAAAGGAGGCAGACAAAGACACATCGTGACCACCTAGTCTAAAATCTAACCACGCAATGACACGGGCCAAGACACTGGTCACGATCTGTCAAATTGAGTGGTCACGATCGCTGGAATACGCAATCAATGACTACATTATCGAGTTCTTTGGCAATATGAGCATCAGCAGTATTGATGTTGCAGCTATGGACAAATACCGCGCTTGGCTAGGAGTGAAGTTGGGCCGTGCCCCTGCCTACAGCAGTATGCGTACTCACAACGTATGTATGAACAAGATATTTGAAGAAGCTGTAAGCCGCCGCTTCATCAAGTCATCAGAAGTTCCCAAGCTGGAGACCAAAGGCCGCAAGTCCGACAAGTTCCCCACATTTGAAGTTGAAGAGATCAATGCAATCATGGCTAACTTTCCGGCTTGGATTGCTAGAGGTACATCTGAAGCTAAGCGTCAACAGCGTCAAATGCTGTTCGACTATGTGCGAATCTTGATGGATACAGGTGCTCGTCCAGGTAAGGAACTACTAGATCTCCAATGGAAGAAGATTAGAGTCAAGATTACAGATCGAGCTGAACCCAAGCGAGTGCTGGATCAAGATGGTCAAGTCCAATCCATAGCCTACGAAGAGGACGAGGAAGGTCTACTGGACGAAATCTTTACACGTGACTACTACGTGTTCATGAGCGTATCCGGTAAAACCAAAGAACGTACTGCTAATGGTTTCGAGCAGACATTCAAGGTGCTGAATGAAATCGTTTGGCGTAACTACGCAGGTGAAAAAACCAGCGTCAGAAAATTGACTGAAAAAAATGATGAACGTTTTGTGTTTCGGACGAAGGATGGTCTGGGGCCCGGCAGCTTCAACCATGTTTTTGAAAGCTTCCTTGAGGAGCACAACTTGCTCGTAGACCCAATTACAGGGCGTAAGCGCGTGTTTTACAGCTTGAGGAGTACCTACGCCACCACAGTGATGAATTACGACGCTGTGCCCATTCGTGATTTGTCCAAACAGCTAGGCAACTCAGTGGGCATCATCCAGAAGCACTACGACAGGGCATCTGGCGAAGCCATTGTTGAAAACATTAAAGCTCCAAACGCTAAGAAGGCGCTGTTTGATACGTCAAAGGTCAGAGATATCTATAAGTCGAATAAGGTTGGTTAGTTCCAAAAGAATCCTGACCCCAAGTACCTACGGATTAACAGAAAACAGTTTCTTCAAACTATGCTTGTTTTATGCAGTTTATAAGCCATAAAACATTCGTGTGCAATAAACTGTGTAATTGGGTATTTTGCCTATTTCTCATGAAGTGTCCAGCTCTGGACGCTTAGTTGCTCTGGACGCTTAGTTGCTCTGGACGGAAAGGGTGCTCTGGCCGGTATCCGAGCGTCCAGAGTCTGGACGGTACAGGTGCTCTGGACGGGTAGGGGGTGTCCAGAGTCTTGACGCTTTCAAGTTTGTTGAATCGACTTGGTACAACAGGGAAAAGACAGATCAATTTCCCAGCATTTTGGTAGATTGTGCACTCGGCGCTGTCACGTTGCACTCGAAAAATTTAGAACCTACCAATGGGGCTCTAGCTGCGTAGATCAAGCCTTCACCGTCTTCAAGAAGCTGGGTAGTGCGGCCTTAGCCAAACCGCGTGCTGATGAGGCGATAAAGTCCGGTATGCGGACCAAATAATGAAGTTAGTTGACGGACGGCTAGTGCATTGCATATAGTTTGTTGTGAAATTAAATGGAGAGGCAATGCAAAAATCATCCATGGATTCGGGTTCCGGAATATGGAACGACGTCTCTCATCAACCTGGCCTTGTGCGTGAGCGAGGTCTTGTGTCAAAGAATGAAGCTGACTGCAATTTCGATGTGCGTCAAGTGCGGGTGTTGCCAGGGGTCACAACGACTGAGCATGCACATGCGTGGGCCCAGGCAAATTTTGTCCTGTCGGGTAAGGGTGAAGTTTATTCTGATGGAAAGTCCACCTTCCTCGAGAAGGGAGATTTCGTCTATCTGGAACCGCAGGCTAGGCACGTTTTCAAAAATAGTTCTGAGTCGGAGCCGTTTGAGATGCTTTGCATTCACGGGGCCAAGCAGTGACAGCACCCAAGCTTCACATACAACACATTAGCCACGAATTTGAGGGTGAGGATCAGGCTCGGGTAACGCTTGCACTTTCGGATATTGACCTTCAAGTGTCTGAGGGACGATTTATCGCGATCGTAGGGCCGAGTGGCTGCGGAAAAACAACTTTGTTTAACATCATCGCTGGCCTGCTAGCTCCTACGTGGGGCAGTATTCTTAAGGACGGCGAAGACATGACGGCTAAGCCAGGTGTCGTCGGCTACCAGTTACAGCGAGACCTACTGTTGCCTTGGCGTACGATCATCGATAACATTATTTTGGGCCTCGAGATCCGTGGTATGCCGAAGCCGGAAGCTCGTACCAAGGTGCTGCCGCTGATGAAGCGCTACGGTCTTGGCGGCTTTGAAGGCCATTACCCGTCCCAACTCTCCGGCGGGATGCGCCAGCGCGCAGCACTTTTGCGAACCCTACTTTATGAGCGCGACATAGTGCTATTCGATGAGCCGTTTGGTGCTCTAGATTCGCAGACGCGCGCAAAGATGCAGGAGTGGTTACTTGATACTTGGGGTGAATTCCACAAGACTATTCTCTTTGTTACGCACGATATTGAAGAAGCTGTATTCCTGAGCGACGAAATCCATGTCCTCAGCCGACGTCCCGGCCGATTGGTGGCTAGGGTGGATGTTGATCTTCCAAGACCTCGACAACGAAGCTTGATGCTGACAAACGAATTCTTGGAAATCCGTCGAAAAGTGGCTTCTTACATAGACGACATGACTGAAAACGACGAACAGGGATTGCATGTATGAGGACCACTCCCTCGACAGACAAGACGCAGCCTGTGCTGACTAGGCGCCCCCGACCCAAGAATTATTTTTGGCTCAAAGTATGGCTGCTGCGATTCGTCATGACAGTCATCTTTTTCGGAGGATGGGAGTTGATAGTGCGCTTAAATCTAGTCAATGGTTTTTTCTTTGGACAGCCGAGCCGCATCCTTGCAGAGTTCTATTCCTCGCTGGCGGACATGTCCCTGCTGCGACATAGCTGGGTGACTATGAGCGAGACGCTCGTCGCCTTTGTTTCCGGTGTACTTTTTGGTACGGTGTGTGGTTTGCTCATGTGGTTTTCACGTGTATTTGCAGTGGCCTTCTATCCAGTTCTGTTGATGTTTAATGCCACGCCCAAGATCGCATTAGGTCCAATGTTCATTATCTGGATTGGCATCGGCTTTTGGATGAAGGTGGCGCTAGGTTTCTCTCTAGTCTTTGTTATTGCTTGGGTTATTGCCTACGATGCCACGCGGGAACTCGACAAGGATCTCGAGCGACTGCTTAAATCACTCGGCGCAACCCGATGGCAAGTCTTTATGAAGTTTGTGTTGCCAGGAACCCTGCCATGGATAATCTCTGCATTTCGTTTGTGCATTGGCTTGGCCCTTACGGGGACAGTTGTAGGTGAATTTATTACCGCTAACGAAGGTCTTGGGTTTTTAATTTCGTATGCCAGCGGTTCGTATGCACTGAACCTCGTCTGGATGGCTGTCTTCACCTTGATGATCATGTCGACATTTCTGAGCATGGCCGTAGGCTGGCTCGAAAGTAAGCTGCTTCGCCGCTAGGCGCAATTACATAACTCCGCTTTTTACTAAATTGATCCACTCCATAAGAAAGCTCCCAATGAAACTTATCTCCTCGCGTATCAAGTCCTTTTTTAAGACCGCACTGATCGCCACCTCCTTCGCAACTGCAGGAGTGACATCAGCCCAGACCAATCATGAACTTACCGTGGCAGAAGCCATTCGATGGATTGGTTTTTTACCGATGTACGTTGCCCAAGAGAAGGGTCACTTTAGTTCACAAGGCCTTACAGTCAAACTGGTTACGGCGGGCGGACGGGCGCTGGCGGTTCAGACGGTTATTTCAGGGCAGGCTGACATTTCGGCCCAGGATCCCGCAGGGGCTACCCAAGCCCTCAAGCAAGGCGCTGATATTCGGTTGTTCATGCCTCTTCTCAATCGAAACTTGATATATATGGTAGGCCCCAAGACTGCCCAAGAGGGTGACAAACTGGATGTCCGTGGTATGCGGATAGCTGTTGCGACCCCGCCTTCATCTCCCCACAACGTATTAACGAACTATCTTCGCAGCAAAGGCTATGAGGAAGTCGATCGCTCGACATGGCGTCCCAAGGGCGTGAGCGACACTAAGCAATATGTGCGTTTGTTGTTTGTTGGTTTTTTCCAGGAACTCCCCCCAGTTGCAGCGGGACAGGCCGATGCAGCAGTAGTGCTAACGCCTTATGAGTCGCTGGGTGTGCAAGACATGGGACTGAAGGTTACCTATTCTTGGGCACAGGCGACAGGGCCTTTCCTCCTCACCGCGTTCAGCGCCAGTAGTGAACGCATGCGTACAAAGGCCCCAGCATTCCAGGCCTTTTCTCAAGCAATGGCTCAAACCTACACGTGGATGTATCAAAACCCCAAAGAAGTCGGCGACATTGCTGTGAAGTGGTTCCCCAAGATGAACCCTCAGGTGGTTCGCGAGGCTGCCGCGCGCATGCTGAGCGAAGGTGCTATCCCAAAGAGCGTCCAGATCGGCGAGGCGGAGTACCGAGCCAATATTTTTGATCTTGCTGCCAAAGCCGGCGACCCTGGTGCGAACGTACCGTTTGCTGACGCAGTTAGCAACAGTTTTTCCGGGCAGGGTGCAGCTAAATGAATCGTCACTACCCTGAGGCGTATATGGACGTCGCACACACCGCGTTGCTGTTGATTGATATTCAAAACGATTTTTGCCATACGAATGGTGTAGCCGGTCTTAACGGAAAGAGCATGGCAATGATGGATGGCATGCTTTCCCATTCCAGTCGGTTGCTGCAGGCAGCGCGTAAAGCTGGGGTCCTGGTTGTTCACGTTCAGCATACCGTGTTACCCATTGGGGGCAGCGACGCGCCAGCATGGCGCTATTTCCTGTCTCCATTGTCGCCAGACGGCGCAATTGTGGTGCATGGCACTTGGGGTCACGGCTTTATGGATGCGGTAAAGCCACTGCCAGGAGAAAATATTCTGATAAAGCATCGGTCGAGTGCCTTTTTCAACACACAATTAGATACCTTGCTTCGGGCACGACAAGTCAGAACAATTGCGATCTGCGGCGTCCTTGCTGAAGGCTGCGTTGAGTCGACGCTACGTGACTCATTCCACCGTGATTACTATCCTGTTCTAGTTCCAGACGCGACGGCCAGCTACAGTGAAGAAATTCATTCAGCGTACGTTTTGGTGGCCTCGGCCCGGCACGACGCCATGGCCACAGATGATTTGATAGCCGTATGGGGGCAGCAGGTTGAACCTCGGGTTGCAGATTTGCGCGTAGCTTGAACGTGCCAGATCGAAAACCGGTGGTCGGCTCAGGTCTGCAGACTCTTGACCGTGCGATAAATGTCTTGCGGGCGTTGTCTACTGGGGGTGAGGCGGGCTTACGAATGGCCGATGTCATGACTCTCACCGGCTTGCCCAAGCCCACCGTACACCGACTGCTTCTGGCAATGATCAAATACGGGCTTATCAGCCGCGATCAGAACGCGCCGCGTTATCGGCTGGGGCAAGAATTAATCGTTTTGGGATGGTCGGCCATAAACCACGAGCCCAACCTTTTCTCTGAAGCGGCCCATTCAGCAGTGTTGCTGGCGCGTGAAACTGGCGACACGGTCTTTCTGCTTGCACGTTCTGGGTTTGATGCGGTGTGCATTGGTTGCGAGTTTGGTCAGTATCCAATTAAGGCCGTGACCATGGCGGTCGGTGACCGTCGGCCACTAGGTTTCGGTGTAAGTAGCCTATCAATTCTAGGGGGCATGCAACCCGCGGAGAGTGATGCAGCGTTAAGCTATAACCTCGATGCCCTAAAGCGCAAGGGCATTTCAGGAAAAAAACTTAAACTTGTTCGACAAGAAGTAGAGCGAGCTCGTGCGCAGGGTTATGCTCACGCGGTCAGTCTGTTCCACGAGTCCGTATCGGCAGTCTCTAAGGCGATTTACAACACGCGCGGTTCCCCACAGTTGTCCATTGTTATCGCGGCCATTGATGCGCGATTCCCTCCGAACCGAATCAAGATGCTCGCCGCTATGCTGGAGCGAGAGTGCAATCGAATCGAACAGGTGCTAGCGTGTAATCCGACTAGACCAGTTTGTTGAATTGGATCAGTTCTAAGAAAATGTCACGGCAAGCTAAGCTATTTAAATCAATATTTAAATGAAGCGACAACAAGGTTACATTTTTTTTCAATGCAGGGCCAATAACTAATCATCGGTTACTACTGAAATAAGTCTGATTGTTTGGCAATATCAAGCTTGGACTATTTTTCCAAGCACATTAAGGCATAGGCAAAGCAGTTTTATAGCGGACTTGTTTCAGCGCAAAGCTAGAACGAATTTTTTCAATTCCTGATATTGGAGCGAGTTGATCCAAGATGAATTTTTCTAAAGCAGATATATCAGTCACAGCCACGCGTATCAAGTAGTCACTATCGCCAGTCATTAGATAGCACTCCATCACCTCGTCGTGTTCTGCGATGCGTTCCTCAAATTCTGCAAGTGCTGACTTTGATTGCTCTTTCAAGCTGATTGAGATGAACACAGACAAAGTCAACCCCAATTGCTTAGGATTGACCAAGGCCACGTAGCGGGTAATGACGCCAGCAGCTTCAAGCGATTTGACGCGCGTTAGGCAGGGGGAGGGAGATAAATGTACCCGCCGTGCCAGTTCAATGTTTGTCAGCGAGCTGTCGTTTTGCAATTCCGTCAAAATTCTCAGATCTGTGCTGTCTATATTCATTTAATGCTTCAAATAGCTGTATTTAAAATATTTTATGCTTATATTTAAGAAAATTGTGAAGTAAACGATAGTTAATTCGGGATGATATTTTTTACAGTTGAGCTCATGAAAGATATGAATTTACCCAGCATGGATGCCGCCGCCACATCCAGCGACAGCGACCCTCTTGAAACAGCAGAATGGCGCGATGCGTTTTTGTCCTTGGTAGTTGCCAATGGTCCTGAACGTGCCCGATTCATTTTGGATAAGTTGGTGCAATTTGCCAATACAAGCCAATTGAACTGGCAACCTGAGTTGGCTACGCCCTATGTCAACAGTGTTGCTGTCGAACGTGAACCTGCATATCCCGGTGACTTGGCGATGGAAGAGCGGTTGGGCTCTTTGATTCGTTGGAACGCATTGGCCATGGTGGCACGTGCCAATGCGGCTTATGGTGAGTTAGGAGGCCACATTGCAAGTTACGCCAGCGCAGCAGACTTGTTTGAAGTTGGGTTCAACCATTTTTTCCATGCGCGCTGTCAATCCCATGGCGGTGACTTAGTTTTCTTTCAACCACACAGTGCCCCTGGTGTGTATGCGCGTGCCTTTTTGGAGGGACGGTTAAGCCAAGCAGACTTGCTGCAATACCGGCAAGAGATCACCGCGCCAGAAGGCGTGCGAGGATTAAGCAGCTACCCGCACCCTTGGTTGATGCCTGATTTTTGGCAATTTCCTACGGGATCGATGGGCATCGGGCCTATCAGTTCTATTTACCACGCGCGATTCATGCGCTACCTCACGTATCGTCAATTGAAAGACTGCAGTGCCATCAAGGTCTGGGGTGTGTTTGGTGATGGAGAGATGGATGAGCCAGAAAGCATGAGTGCTTTGACACTTGCTTCACGCGAAAAACTTGACAACTTGGTGTGGGTTGTCAATTGCAACTTGCAACGGTTGGATGGTCCTGTGCGAGGAAATGGGCGAATCATTGATGAGTTAGAAAGCTTGTTTAGAGGTGCTGGTTGGAACGTAATCAAGTTGATTTGGGGCAGTGACTGGGATGGGTTGTTTGCGCGCGATCTCACAGGCGCTTTGGTGAGCGCTTTTGCCAACACAGTTGATGGTCAGATGCAAACTTTCGCAGCTAAAGATGGAAGATTCAATCGCGACAATTTCTTTGGACAAAATGAAGAATTAACCCGATTGGTTCAAGGCATGACAGATGAGCAAATTGACGGCCTGAAGCGTGGTGGCCATGATTTGGTGAAGATTCATGCCGCTTATGCGGCAGCGGCCAACCATCGTGGTCAACCCTGCGTAGTTTTGGCGCACACCAAAAAAGGCTATGGCATGGGTGACGCAGGTCAGGGCAAGATGACAACGCACAGTCAAAAGAAGTTAGATGAAGCTGCCTTAATTGCTTTTAAAAATCGCTTCAACTTGCCACTCACAGATGAGCAGGCGATCCAGTTGCAGTTCTTTAAGCCGGCTGATGACAGCGCTGAGAGCATTTATCTGCATGCCCAGCGCAAACGCCTTGGGGGTTACTTGCCCAAGCGGGAAACGAATGCTGATGTGGTCCCTGTGCCTTCATTGACTCAATATGGGAATTTTGCAGTCCATCCCAATGGCAAAGAAATGTCCACCACCATGGCCTTTGTGCGCTTGCTTGGTAATTTACTCAAGGATGCGCAACTGGGGCCACGCATTGTTCCAATCGTGGCAGATGAGGCGCGCACCTTTGGCATGGCTAATTTATTTAAGCAAGTCGGTATTTATTCCAGTGTTGGGCAAAGATACGAGCCCGAAGACATTGGATCGGTGCTGAGTTACCGAGAGGCCATTGATGGTCAGATTTTGGAAGAGGGGATCAGCGAAGCCGGTGCCATTGCAAGTTGGACGGCCGCCGCTACTAGCTACAGCGTGCATGGCTTGGCCATGCTCCCTTTTTATATTTATTACTCGATGTTTGGATTTCAGCGTGTAGGTGATGCAATTTGGGCTGCTGCCGATCAACGGGCTCGTGGGTTTTTATTGGGAGCTACTGCTGGGCGTACAACTTTAGGTGGCGAGGGTTTGCAGCACCAAGACGGCAGCAGTCACTTGGTGGCGGCCACGATAGAAAACTGTCGGGCCTATGATCCAGCATATGCATGCGAAATGGCGGTAATCGTGGACCATGGCATGCGAGAAATGTTGGTTGAGCAAAAAGATGTTTTTTTCTACATCACCTTGATGAATGAGAATTATGCGCAGCCTGATCTATTGGCGGGGGTTGAGCAAGATGTGATTCGAGGCTGCTACAGGATAAAAGTTGCTGAAACCCATTTAAAGCAGAGACAACGAGTAACGCTGATGGGGTCCGGCGCCATTCTAACGGAGGTGATGAAGGCTGCAGAACAACTTGCTTCACAAGGCATCGACAGCGATGTCTATAGTGTCACCAGTTGGAGCGAGTTGGCGCGTGAAGGGGTTGCTTGCGAAAAGTGCGAATTGTCTGGTGACACAAAAAGAGAGATCCCATTTGTGACGCAGCAGTTAACAACGAGTCAAGGCCCCATCATTGCTGCGACGGACTACGTGCGAAGTGTGCCGGAAAGCATTCGAGCTTTTGTGCCCAATGGCCGTCGTTATGTCACTTTGGGAACGGATGGCTTTGGGCGCAGTGATACGCGTGCCGCTTTGCGTGCATTCTTCAATGTGGATGCTGCCAGCATTGTGAAAACTGCATTGACCACACTGCACTATCAACCTGGCAGTTGCTGAGTGAACTGGTATTCATCGAATTTTGAAGACACTCTTCATAACGCAGTTTGAAATCCCTTGAACTCAAAGCAGCTTAGTTGCTTTCAATACCGTCGCGCTTTAGACGGGTAGGGGGTGTCCAGAGTCTGGACGCTATGGCTTGTGTTGAATCAATTTGATACTGCTGGTAGTGATTAGGTTAATTTTCAAGTTCTTTCATAAATTTTGCAGACTTGTAACAAGTAATGCAAATCTTAGTCTTCTATCAAGTGTCCCGTCTTAACCAAATTAGTGCAGCCCAAGACACTTCACTTAGCAAGAGTTGACTCTTCTATGGAGGAGACGTATAGTAAGCTCGAAAAATGAATAGTTTATTCGATCATCAAATATAGAGCTATGCGCATTACAACTAATTTCGATCTCACGGGCGAGATGGTGCTTAATCTTCGCATGTGGGGTGCTTGCCTATGATCGTTGCGACCGCAGGTCATATCGACCACGGCAAATCTACCCTGATCCGTGCGCTTACAGGCATTGACACCGATCGTCTGCCCGAAGAGAAGCGGCGTGGTATTTCGATCGATCTGGGATTTGCATACCTGAACACGGGTGACGGAAGTACGATCGGATTCGTAGACGTGCCGGGCCACGAGCGCTTCGTGCGAAACATGCTGGTCGGCGTGTGTGCGATAGATTCAATCATGCTTGTCGTTGCCGCTGATGACGGCGTGATGCCGCAGACCGTCGAGCACCTTAATATCGTGGAGATGCTAGGCGTGTCGTGCGGCATTGCAGTCATCACTAAAACGGATCGCGTTCAAGAACCGCGCCCTAATGAAGTGCAGGAACAAGTGCGCAACTTGCTTAAAGGTACCCGACTCGCCGCCATCGATGTGGTGCAGGTATCCGCAACCACAGGCAGCGGAATGAAAGAGTTGCGAGAGCGCCTTTTCAGCGCTGCACGCTTGCACACGCGAGATAGCGTAGAACGACGAGGCTTTCGCTACGCTATTGACCGGAGCTTTACAGTTGAAGGAAACGGTACCGTCGTAACAGGTACCGTCGTGGATGGCATGGTGACCGTCGCTGACAAGGTGGTGGTTTCTCCCACGGGTCTTGAAGTGCGTGTGCGTGGTTTGCAGCAGGCTGGCCGAAAAGTGAAAACAGTCTCTGGAGGGGAGCGTTGTGCGATCAATCTCGCGGGCGCCCGTGTATCGGACGTGGGGCGCGACACGATGCTCGTGAGCGCTGCGGGACACGTGACCACGCAGCGGCTGGACGTTGAGTTTCGCGTGCTTGCGTCGCACGGCGAATCGGTCCGCCACTGGTCGCCTGTGCATCTCCACCTAGGTACACGCGACCTAAACGCGCGCATCAGCATGCGTCATGGTGTCTCTGTTGCTCCTGGCGAAGTTGCCTTTGCCCAGTTGGTGCTGGAAGCACCAGTGTCGGCCGTCAATGGAGACAGGTTCATAGTGCGTGATCAGTCGGCGCAAAGAACGATTGGAGGTGGGGTAGTGCTGGACCCATTTGCCCTCAAGCGAACGTCAAAGCAGGCGGGGCGCGAACAGCAACTCGCTGCTATGGCAGCCTGCGAGCCACTTACGGCCATGCTAGGCCTAGCGGCGTCCACTCCATCAGGTCTGGACCTGACGCATTTTGCGCTTGCATTCAATCTTACCGGCAATCAGGCTTCGGCGCTTGCTGGCGAATGCGGACTTGCCCTTTTTGGCGATGCCCCCTGCATTGCACTCCCTCGTCCGGCGGTCGAAGAAGCGCGAAGTAAAATCGTAGACGCACTCGCTACACATCACATAATAGCGCCGCAGGCGATGGGCCTGAACGTTTTACAGTTGCATGCCAACGCAATGCCGGATTTGCAGAAGAGCGCTTTCAATTTGATTCTTCGGTCACTGGTACATGCCGGATCGGTTCGCGTTATTAATTCGATGGTATTGCTTGCTTCGCATGTGACAACCGACGACCCAACCGACCAAGTGCGCTGGCAAATCGTGCAGCCGACACTTGACGAGGCTGGGTTCCACGGGCTAACGGTTACTGAACTTGCAGAAGCCAAGGGGCTTAAAGATGCAGTGCTGCGCGACTTAATGCATCGTAAGTCCCTAACGGGAGAGGTCATAGCCGTCACGTCAGAGCGCTTCTACATGCGCACGACGCTCATTCGCTTTGCGCACGTTGTGCAGCGCGCCTCGCGCGCTTCGACTGACGGCCTGTTCACTGTAGCGCAGGTGCGCGACCGGGCCGGCATCGGGCGCAGCCTCGTTATCCAGATTCTCGAGCGGCTCGACCGCCTAGGTGTGACTCGGCGTCTGGGCGACCGGCGTTCGCTAAGACCTGATTTCGAATCTGTTTTTTCTGGTATTGGCGTGATGAAAGTAAATGGAAAGCATTTGTGAACAAGATTAATGGAAAGGAAGCGCTCCCGGTGGGGCGGCCGGACTTCAAACCCGGTGTGGGCTGCTTGCAGTCCTGTGTGGGTTCGACTCCCACTCCTTTCCGCCCCTTTTCGCAAACAACTATGCGTCAAGTTTCATATGTAGAAAATGCATGTCTGATGCGGAAGGTTATGTTAAAAAAATGAATAAATCCATATATGACCTATTGGTTGTCGGCGCCGGTATCTCCGGCCTTACTTCGGCGCTTAATTCCGCCCGTGGAGGTTTATCTACTCTGCTGATCGAAAACCTCAGTTTCGGCGGGCTCGTCACCAACGTGAACGATCTTGACGGGGTCGTCAAAGGCAGCGGTGCCGAAATTGCCAACGAGATAATGACGGAGGTGTACGACCTCGGCGCGCAGGTGCAGAGCGAAAACGTGCTGAACATCGAGACGCTGAGCGACCGGTTTGTCGTCCTGACTGACCAAGGCCAGCACGAGACACGCGTCATTCTTGCTGCGAGTGGCGCGACTCTGCGAGCCCTGAATGTGCCCGGAGAGAAACTGTTTACCGGCCGAGGGGTATCGAGCTGCGCCGATTGCGACGGCCCTTTATTCCGAGGCAAGGACGTCGTCGTGATCGGCGGCGGCGACGCCGCTTTGCAGTCCGCATTGCTGCTTGCTCAGACGAGCCACCGCGTGCATCTAGTGCATCGCCGAGCTCACTTTCGAGCGAAGCCGGAGTATGTGAAGCGAGTCGAAGAACATCCTCGCATTCACTGTATGTTTGATGCGC
>Ga0315899_10005712_pt1 | contig 13419 bp, 16 predicted proteins | sample LakEriMetagenome_2_FD_203518 | JGI IMG/M metagenome (GOLD analysis project Ga0315899, IMG submission 203518) | Freshwater fungal communities from buoy surface, Lake Erie, Ohio, United States - Buoy 4 MA112 | ecosystem: Environmental > Aquatic > Freshwater > Lake | place: USA: Lake Erie, Ohio...
TGTTGGAGATGTAGGTCATACCTATGACACATCATCATACACAGTGTCACATCATCATACAGTGTCACATCATCAAACACATGTTGGAGATGTAGGTCATAGGTATCATCATACACAGTGTCACATCATCATACAGTGTCACATCATCAAACACATGTTGGAGATGTAGGTCATACCTATGACACATCATCATACACAGTGTCACATCATCATACAGTGTCACATCATCAAACACATGTTGGAAATGTAGGTCAAAAAAACTATGACATACAACTTGAGGGTTTAGGGATTGGGATTTCGTGTTCAGGGATCAGTGTTTGGGTTGCGGGTTTCAGTTTAGAGTTGGCGTTGAGGGCTTCAGGTAGGTTAGCTCGAGATGCTCGCCCTCCCAGGACTACATTGAACTGAACTAAACCCAAACCCTGCAGCGTAATCGTCGATTACCATTCTCGTCGATTACCATTCTCGTTTCTCGATTAGAATCAATCACCATGATCCATTACCATTTTCGATACGATTCTTGAAACACAATTCTCGATCTGATTACGCACGCTACAGACACTCGAACTGGCAGGCGTTTGTATACCCCTCCCTGGGCCCCAAACCTAAGCCCTAAACATAAGACTTGTAGACATACGCGCGAACTCGCTCGTTTGCATACTTGCTGAGATGTTTCTATTTTCAAACACACGTTGAGCCCGTCTACCTGCCGCTGTTGTGCCTGTCCTCAATGGTCAGTATGAGGAGGAGGATGCATGCATGTCATATGAGGAGGAGGATACCTGCCGCTGTTGTGCCCGTCCTCCATGGTCAGTATGATCAAATGCACTTCTGTCTTTTCGGGATCAAACTGAGGAAGAAGCACCTGTTACACACACACACACACACACACACACACACACACACACACACACACGTATGTACACACACACACACACACACACACACACACACATTCCAAATACGTACGCGCTCAGACGTTCCGTCTCCGTCAAAGTCCATCCCTGTCAACATCTCTAGGACGATGATGAACCTATCCAGCAATGACGACCTTGGCGTCTCATGACCCTCCCCCGTGCTGCTCTTGTTCCCACGTCTCCCGAGCCCCCCCCGGATTATAAACTCGCCCGACTCACGGCGCTCCTCGGATTTTTCCAGGTTATTCTTGTCAGACTCAGGTCCCTGCACTTGATGGTCACGCGATGGTAGTGTCAAAAGAGACCTACCACAGAGGCAAAAGAGACCTACTATAGAGGCCAACACATATGACCTGATAGTCTCGCGGCTCGTCTTTTGCCTGAAGCTCCCACTCCACACCTATATGTATATATGTATATTATATCTATATATATATACGATACACACACTCACTCACTACCACACACACACACACACTATGTGTGTTTATGTACATACACACACACATACACACCTATGATCTCGGTGAGGGGGATGTAGTCCTGGATGATGTTCAGGAAGCGTGTTAGCAACACATTAGCAACACATTAGCAACACATTGGCAACACATTAGCAACACATTAGCAACACATTAGCAATACAGTAGCAACACATTAGCAACACATTAGCAACACATTAGCAACACATTAGCAACACATTGGCAACACATAAGTAACACATTAGCATCACATTAGCAACCTGGATGATGTTGAGGAAGCCTGACATTAGAAACACATTAGAAACACGTTAGAAAGACATTAGCAACCTGAATGATGTTCAGGAAGCTCGCCTGCTTCGCTACCATCATGAATTCCTGACAGTCTATATCGCCTATATATATGAGCAACACGTTAGCAACACATTAGCAACACATTAGCAACACATTTTCTTCGCCACTATTGTGAATTAGCAACACGTTAGCAGCACATTAGCAACACATTAGCAACACATTTTCTTCGCCACCATTGTGAATTCCTGCCAGCCTAAATCGCCTATATAGATTAGCAACACGTTAGCAACTCGTTAGCAACACGTTAGCAACGCATTAGCAACACATTTACTTGGCCACCATTGTAAATTTCGGCCAGTCTAGATCGCCTATATAGAGAACACACACACACACACACACACACACACACACACACACACACACACATATGAATATATCATTATATATATCTGCTTCGCCACCATTGTGAATTCCGGCCAGTCCGAATAGCCTATATAGAGAACATATTATATGAGAACACATTCTATAACTATGTCACGCTCGCCTACTTTGCCACCCTTGTAAATTCCGCCGAGTCTCAATCGCCTGTGTGTGTGTGTGTGTGTGTGTGTGTGTGTTGTGTGATGTTTGTGTGCACCAGTGTTGTCGACATCCAAATAGGAGAACAAGGTCTCGAAGTCATCCCTCGTCATGGGGAACTCACTCCAGAGCTCCGTCAAGGCTATAAAAGCCTCTTCCCGGTCTAGGGTCCTGCATATGGAACACATTCTATGAGAACAAACTCTGCCCCTGAGATCTGTTAACATTAACCTAAACCCTAAACCCTGCACCCGTTTGCGTCGGAATCAGCCTTTTGAAAGACCTCGTGGAGCCTCTTGGGGTCCATGTCCTGGCAAAAATTCTCTGAAGTCAGGGCCCAAGTACATTTTCAGTACAAAGACACTGTAGAGATTACTTTTAAGAATGAGTACCCTGGCGAGCGATCTGAGCATACAGTCCTCTGCTCCCCGCGGACTATTGAGGTTTAGTTTAGTTTAGTTAAGAGACATGCACATGGTGATGCGACTTGAGCGTGCAGTTCTCTGCTTTCAGAGAGGGAGAGAGAGAGACAAAGAGAGACAGAGAGAGACAGAGAGACAGACACACAGGCAGAGAGAGAGAGGGAGGGGGGGGGGGGGAGGAGAGAGAGAGAGAGATAGGAGAGAGAGAGAGACCCTATGATAGGAGAGAGAGAGAGAGGAGAGAGAGAGAGATAGGAGAGAGAAAGATAGGACGATAGGACTCCGAGTGATGAGATGGAGCATGCAGACCAAAGAACTTTGCCCACCGCTGAGCCCGTACGTACCAGTCCTCGATGAGCTTGCCAAAGGACAGGTAGTCTCTCGAAAGCACAGCATTGCGTTTTTTCCAGTGTAGGCCTTTGGATGTCATTGTCTTCTTTTCCAAGACACCAGTGAGGATTCGCTCGCTCGGCGGGGGCAGCAAGCCGTCCCTGGGGCCCTGAATGCGATGGGTGCCCTCTTCGTCTTTGTTACTTTCGTCCTTGTCCATCAGCCCGGACTCTGGAGTTGCCTTGTCAGTGTACTCTGGAGTTGCCTTGTCATCAGTGTGGGAGTGATGCCGGTGAGACGACACGCCGTGATGGCGGGCAGCTCCTACCCCCAAACCCACCATGCCACCCACTCGTGACTGGGAGTGTGCCGCGGCGGAGGGATAGAGACAGTGATAGCCTGAATTGGTTTTTATTCACAGTGTTACGCAGAAAGTCCACATGCCAAAATTCCTTGAGGAGACATGACATGTGGTGGACTATTCTGCGCTCCAACCATGCGAAACGCTGCGAAACCAATCTCTTACTACCGTGTGTGTGTGTGCTTCCAACTAAACACTCAACACACACGCTGGTTCTCCGAGATTCCGAACCTTTTTTCTGCGCTACGTACCAAGGCCATGTCCGACCACAAGGAAAAATAGCTAGTACTAGTTAAAAAAGAATCCGAAAAGATAGTTTTTCGCAGGGAAACGACCAAAAAGTTCGGCAAATTTATATTCACGGACCACGAATTTAACACATACGACCTCAAGGGGGCGTGTTAAAACAGTAGGGTATCCTCAAGTGGGACGTGTTAACACGCCCTGGAAAGGACACCCTACTGTGCAGTAGGGTGTCCTTTCCAGGGGCTGAATCATTAATCACAAAGATCGCACAAATCTCATTACCACAGGTTTTCCAAACTGAATCGTTTGGAAAATCGCATGGACGTTTTGAGTATAAGGGCCTTGGTGGTGTTGGCAGACTAGTCCACACAGGCCTGGGCGACTTCTTTTGTTTTCCAATTAAACAATCAACACACACACACACTCCGAGTCTTCGTCTCTCGTAGCCAATGTCTGAGTCCTCCACTATCCTCCCCCCCCCACGCGAACACTGGCAGCTTTGTATTAGGTCCTGCAGTATTGAAACACACACCTTGGACTGTAGTTCCTAATAAAGCTCTCTCTCTCTCCTTGGTTAACGCGTTGCCCGGCGACGCGGCGCCCTAGGCCCCGGGAGTACTGGGGCGTCTGAAGCTCTTGCGGCCGCCTCACTCTCCTCCATGTATTCAATGCATCACTTGACGGTCATCATGATGACCGCCCCAAGATTCCGTCGGACCGCATAATCTGGTCGTGGTTCGAGAGGAGGGATGCCGAGCCCGGAGAGACCTCGTACGAGTACATTGGGCCGCGGCCGCTCGTCGCGCACCTCCGCCACCCCCTCGCACTCTGTGGTCCATACGGCAAATATTTTTTACTCGACCGCTCCTACATGCTGCCGGGCCCCGGGTGGCGTTTGGGCCTGGGAGGGGAGGAAGAGGAGCGGGAGGAGAGCGCCAAGGGCGAAGAGGAGGGGGAGCAGAAAGCAAAGGGAGCAAAGCAGGGCTGCAAAGCAGCCTTCCTCTTCCCCATCTCCCTCACCTCCTTCTTTCCCCCCCCTTTTCTAAGTGTTGGAACCGATTCCAAAATATCGCGAAAATATCGGTTATCACCGATATGGTGAAAGCTGGTTATCGGGGATAACCAATATGGTGAAAACCCCGGCAATATATCAGTTATCCCCGATATATCATTTTTGGCATTTTTGGTGTAATTTTTGCAATTTCTGTGTGTTTTTTGCATTTTTTTGTATTTTTTTTTTCTGTTTTTTGGATTTCAATTTCTGTGTGTTTTTTGCATTTTTTTGTATTTTGGGTGCATTTTTTTTGGAATTTTTTTTTTAATAATGAAGATTTTTGGTGTGCATTTATCTTCGATTTTGTGTGCTTTTTTTTGTTTGTTTGTGTACATTTTTTGCATTTTTTGCTTCTTCCGATCGTAGACGTAGATATATCAGATATCGCGATAATATCAGTTATCCCCGATATGGTGAAAGCTATAATATCGGGCCCGGGGATAACCAATACTCCTCAAAACACTTATCGTATTGCCCAATAAACAGATTCTTGGAATCGGTTCCATTCCCTACCCTTTTCCCCCCTGATTGCTACCTCTTCGACGCCGGCGCAAGTTCGTGGGCAGACGGAGAGGGGGCCTTCGCTTATATATTTTGCTGAATACTGGCGGCGTTTCGGAGTGGAGTGGTCCAGGATAGAAGCCTTTGAAGGGGGGACATCACCTGAGAAGTTTTATCAGACAGTTCCATTGGAATGGCAACCACGCGTCAAGTTCCACTACGCGAATGTCACCGTGTCACGTAATGCGTGGCCCTTCGTGCCGTCGGTCATTGAGGAAGCACCCGAAGCGACGACTATGTCGTTTTCAAGCTTGATATTGACTCTGGCGATGTTCAGACCGCCATTGTAGACTACATGCTGCGGTGGGACAAGATGTACCTGGTGGATGAGTTCCTCTGGGAACACCACGTGACGAACTATCTGATGGACCCCTTCTGGGGCCATGCGCAGGACAAGACCCGCACCATCGCCGATTCGTACCACTATTTTTTACGCCTGTGGCAACGAGGTATTCGAGCCCACTCATGGGTTTAGTCCCACCCGCTCCCTTACGGGGCGGCGTGCAGACGTGTGAGTTGAGAAACATTTTTGTTGTGTCGAGTAGGGTTTGCCAGAGAGCTAACCGTTTGGTATTAGAAAAAGACCAAAACACGTAAGTGCACTAGTGCGACGTCGCCCTCTCTCGCTTCCATGGCCGCACCGTATCCGCAGCATCCGCCCCCTGCTTCAGCCGGGGAGGAAGGCAACTATGGCGAGGAGACTGAATCACGAATGAGAAAAAGAGTTCGCAATTATCAATCAATGGCCCCTCCTCCGTCGCCTGCCCTGCCGATGCTCCAACGCTTGCACCCTGAGAGGGTACTGAGGGCCCCAATGTTGCAACAGGCACGCTGACATACACACGAACTAGCGCTCCTAGCCCACCACCGCCGAGTAGCAGAGGCGCACCTCGACAAGTCCTCGCAGCGGAGCCCATCATGATGTAGCTCCCCGGCTTTCCAGAGCCTTTTGGTCCCGAGTGACGATATCAAGCTCTTCACGGGCGCCGACCAACATGTGCCATCTTTCTCTCTCAACGACCTATGGGATACCTTCTTGGTGCGTAAACGGGCCCCTTTCGGCCAGCAAAGCGGCAAAGACCCGAGGGTGGGGATTGACACGACGCTCCAAAGGTACGCTACATCTCCGGAGCGCTGGACCGGTTTGCATTTCGGCGTCACCTGGGAGCACCACCTCGCAGGTGATCTCTTGGTGCGTCGTTCTCCAGGCCGTGATGCAACTCTGACCGTTTCCGACCGAGTTTCCCTGATTCTAGAAAGTCAGTGCCCTGGTGTATTTTCTATATAAAGTTCCTAAGTAGAAAACCTTTAACAATTTATGCCTTGACTGCGGGTAGGAGTTTCTAATTCATGTTGCGACCCACTTGGGGTTGGACCAGCTGCTGCTGGGTGTAGGGGCCGACGTTAATGTTAAACTGCGCCATGCCTGATATTTTTTCGTTTGTTTCAGCACGTTAAATTTTCTGGGCAATTCGCGAGAGAGAGAGAGAGAGAGAGAGAGAGAGAGAGAGAGACCCGGAACGTTGGACATGCCGGTGGGGAGTGGCGCAGACGTCAGATTGGCCCCATGATCACTCCTGTCTAGCATCTGCACAGAGAGCAAAGGGGTTTAGGGTATAAGGTATAGGGTTTGGAATTACTCCTGGCTAGCATCTGCACAGACAGCAAAAGGGCGACAAAACGCACGCCCGCCCATGCATATATAAACACACATGAGATGAACCAGTGCTCGACCCATTCATATACAAACACATGTCAGATCCACCCATCCATATACAAATACAAGTCAGATTTTTCGTTTTCAAATCTCTCGTCCGTCTACGCTTACACACAAAAATGTGTGTGAGAGAAAAACGCGCGCGCGCAAGAGAGAGAGAGAGAGAGAGAGAGAGAGGACTGCTTAAAGAGTTTAAGAAGTTTTAATTGCGCTGTAAATATAAGACTTTACCTCTCCTTGTAAACGCCTAAAACTTGATTTTGTTAAAAAATGGGCGAATTTACACACAAAAAAATTGTCCTTTTTTCAAAATATACATATCATGCCTTGTTTCAAATTGTGTTTTTTTAAAAAAAAATATCATATCATATCATAAAAAATAATATTAAACTATCTAAATTATAAGAGATTGTGTATATTTTAACCTCTTACAGAAACTATAAAAAGATCTTGAATATATATATATTGTCCGGTACGTAACCCATATAATTATTATAATTAATCTCATTCAAAAATTAGGCAAAAAAAATGCCTAGAAAAAATATGTCCATAGAATCAATTAAACACTTTAAACAATATAAACAGATATATGTTATATTGTATAGATATATTGTCCAAAGAATTTGAATTATAATATAATGATTAATAACTATAATATAATGATCAATAACCCAGATCACGACCCATTCAATAATAATAAAAAATTAGATTCATTTGGTTGTAATTTATATAAATATAATTGTGTAATAATGTTATCTGAAGGTTTTACCCGCGCACTCGCGCGCATGGACCTTGAAGGCACCTTCGAGGCTCACTAACTAAACAATGCACACATTCTTAGAACTAAACCCATCACTAACTAAGCCTTGAAGGCACCTTGGAGGCTGAAACATACCATGAGCATGCAGGATGCATCTGATGGCACCATAATGCACCATGACACACATAGCGAGAGAGAGAGAGCGCGCGCGCGCGTAAGCTACCGAGCCAGCGAGCAAGCGAGCGAGAGAGAGAGCGAGAGCGAGAGCGAGAGCGAGAGCGAGAGAGAGAGAGAGAGAGAGAGAGAGAGAGAGAGAGAGAGAGATTGGACCTGTTTGAGAAGGTTGCTCTCCTCACTGAAGCGGCGGCGGTACTCGTCCACCACCTACATGTATTCATGTGTATGCAGCGGCATCATATCGAGCATGTACATGAGAGTGTACATGCAGTGCAGTACAATGTGCAGTGTGTGCAGTGTGTTCACTAAAGATGTGTTCTCTGTATATACTCTCATGTACATGAGAGTGTACATGCAGTGCAGTACAATGTGCGTGCATACACAGTGCAAGATGAGCATGCTTCATGAAACCACGTCGTGTCGTGCACGTGCCTGCATGCTATAGCATGAAATCGGCAGATTGTACATTATACACATTACATGCAGGCGAATGCACCTCATAACGGAAGAAGTAGGGGGAAAAACAGGTAAAAAAAGTACAAAATTGAGCAGGATAAGACCGTCTTAAGAGGTCCTGTAGTGAGTGAGAAGGATGGTATCCTGCTCAATTTTTTATTTTTTTTTATTTTTTATCTTTAAGGACCTCCTGGAGACGGGTGGTATCCTGCTCAAACCGCCTTCGGTACTCGTCCACCACTTGATGAACTCGCGCCTTTTCGTCTGCCCACATGCGCCTAAGTGCACAGTGTGTGTGTATGTGTGTGTTTGGGTTTAGGTTGGTGTTTGGCACTTGACTGTTTTTCTGCTCAAATGTGCCTCTATGTGGAGGAGGATGATGATTCCTCTTCTCTTTTCGGTTGGTGTTCTACACTTGACTTTTCGTCTGCCCACGTGATGGGCGCCTATATGTGCACACCCCTTGCACGCCCCTTGCTGTGTGCACACCCCTTGCTGTGTGCACACTCCTTGCGCGCGCAATCGCAAGCGGGCATGTGGATGCGTGTTTGCGAGTGTTTGCGAGCGTGTGTGCCTGTGCGCGTGCACACGTGACAAAACAAACAATACGTGGGGGAAAACATTGACCTGGTCGTCACGGCACTGCATGGCAAAAAAAATAAAAAAAAATGTACCGATCGTCGTCACGAGAGAAAGAGAGAGAGAGAGAGGGAGAGAGAGAGAGAGAGAGAGAGAGCTTTATTAGGAACTATCCATCACGAGGGCGAAGTCCTCGAAGTCCTCCAAGGCCAGGGCGGCGCCCGCGCACTGGTGTACACGGAGTTGCAGTGCAGGACTTGAGAGACCATCAAGTCATTAGAAGGGGGAGGAGGAGGAGGAGGAGGAGGAGGAGTCCTCCTCCTCCCCTCCGGGGTTGCAGGACTTGAGAGACCATCAAGTCATTAGAAGGGGAAAATCATACGAATAAATATATCTTGCTTCCTCCTCCTCCTCCTTGCGCCTTCTCCAGGGGGACAATAAGGAAACACAATAACAAAAAATTGAACCAGTACTCGTCGTCACGTCGCTGCATGGCTTAATTTTTTTTGTTCTTGTTTTCAAAATAAAATATCTTTTTTAAAACTAAACCGGTACTCGTCGTCACGTCGCTGCATGGCTTCAGCCCACATCCGCCTATACTCTTCATCTCTGAACGTGTGTGTGTGCGTGAGAGAGAGAGAGCGCGCGCGCCCGCGAGCGAGAGAGTGTGTGAAAGAGAGTGAGACAGAGAGTGAGTGAGAGAGTGTGCATATTGGAGTCGAGTGTCTGAGTGCATGTGTGTGCTCTACAGCATTGTACATGTTACTATCCCTGAACTAAACTAACCTAAACTACAGCCTTGTACGTGTCACTATCCCGCTGCCACCCTAACCCATAAACAGCATCTTGTACCCCTTTCCTGTCGTAATGCATCCGATACATATAGCCCCTTGATCCCCTTTCTACCTCTCTCTCAATGCTGATCGCATTTCATGCCCCATGGGTTAGGGTGGCAGCGGGATAGTAGCACGTACGAGGCTGTAGTTCACTTTAGGGTTAGTTTAGTTCAGGGGTAGTAACACGTACAATGCTCGCATTTCGCATTTCATGCCCCCGCTATGAAAGCTCGCTGCCCCTCTCTCTCTTTCTCTCTCCCTCTCTCTCTCGCTCGCTCGCTCGCTTGCTCGCAGGTACACACACAAGTTTTCCCGCACACTCGGCACACGTACACACACACACAGCTTGACTTACAACTTGATAGTTACACATACATACATGATTGAAACGCGCGCAAGTGCAGGAAGCACACACACACACACACACACACACACACACACACACACACACACACACACACATACACACACACACACACACACCACCGCTTGACAGCTTCGCGCAGAGTATGCATCTAAATCGAATCCACTAGACTAAGCCAAACTAAGCTAAACTAAGCTAAACTAAACTAAACTAAACACGCACCGCCGCTTGACAGCTTCGCGCAGCGCACGCAGAGTATGCATCTAAATTGAATCCACTAGACTAAGCTAAACTAAGCTAAACTAAACACACACCGCCGCTTGACAGCTTCGCGTAGTGTACGCAGCTGGTGTTCTGCACTTGACTCCGTCTGCCATTTAGAGTTTACTAAGTTACAAACTAAACTAAACTAAACTAAATAGCTGGTGCTCTGCACTTGACCCCGTCTGCCATTTGTGGTCTAAGGTTTACGATTTCAGGTTTAGGTTGGTGTTCTGCCATTGACTCCGTCCGCCATTCAAGCTCTAGAGCACACGCACGTGCCCTGCACACAAACCTGGTGTAGAGCACATGCACAACCCTAAACCCTAAACCCTAAACCCTAAACCGCGTAGAGCACATGCACAGCCCTAAACCCTCAACCCTCAAGCTAAACCCTCAACCCCAAACCGGCGTAGAGCACATGCACAACCCAGACTGTCTCACTACAGTAAATTGAATTCATAAAACTAAATTGAAGCAAACTAATCTAAACTGAACTAAGCTAAACTGAACTGACTGAACCTGACGCAGCGCAGAACCAAGACGTTCTTGCTCGCGACGCACATCTTCTGCAGCCCGGCTCTGCGTGACCACATGAGGGTAGAAGGTTTAGTTTAGTTTAGTTTAGCAAGTTGAGTTAGTCTACTTCTGCAGCCCGGCTCTGCGTGACCACATGGAGGTAGAAGGGGGGAGGGGGGAGAAGATGAGGGGGGAGGAGGAAAGAGGGTTGGGTGTCCGAGCCATCTTCAGACGTGTGTGTGCGCGGGTGTGTGCGTGTGCGGGCGTGTGTGCGGGCGTATGTACGTGCGTGTGTGTGGGCCGGCCGGCGGGGGTGAGTGCCTTGGGGTGTAAGGTTTAGGTTAGGGTTCAGGATAGATGCCTGGGTTTGACGGATGGAGTTGTTTAGGCGCTCGATCTCAGCACGTGCGGCACCTAGTTTAGTTTAGTTTAGTTCAGCAAGTTGAGTCAGTTTAGCTTAGCTGTCGTTAGGCGGTCGTTCGCTCTCTCGCTCTCTCCTAGTTTAGTTTATTTAGAAAGTTGAGTTAGTTTAGCTTAGCTGTCGTTAGATGATTGATCTCTCTCTCGCTCTCTCGCTTTCAGTCCTTCTCTGTCTCTCTCTCTCACTCACTCACTCTGAAATAAACTAAACTCACCCTAAACTAAACTAAACTAAGAGATGGCTAACAGCGAGTACGCCGACACTGGACCAACTACAAACTTCTAAAGTTGCCACGCCAAATATCATGAAGCACGTACGGAGGTCGGCCTGACATCTCATCATCTGCACAAGAGTTTTGGGTTTGGTGCATTGTTTGGCGTAGGGGATATTGTGCATGGTTTGGAATAGTGGAGGGAGGGAGGGTGTGGGTTGCATGTTAGTTACTTGACAGCCATAGAACATCGCGGCTCAGAAAGTGAAGACAAGCCGGTTAACCACCCCTATTTGATCACCTCTTCGTCCTTGAGGCGAGAAGAAGCATAATCAGCCAGCTGCACCCTCCAGTCTGCGCCGGCAGTCGTGCCTGCCGCACCAGCCGCCTGCAAATCCCATAGACAAAGTCGGGTAAGGATTTGCTCTACTTGCAGAGTATGCAGCTTGCGCAAAGTGGCCTAACATGCAGCGTACCCTGCCGTTCTGCAGCCCGTAGGCAGATGCGTTGGAGGTGCCGCCAGGGCCGTAGTGTACATGAGTGTCATCAAAAGAAGACCTGCGGACAGAAATAAAACCACAGAATCGTGAGCACTGCTGATCGCTCCATCCATCGGCGCAGCACACAGAGCGCAGCAGCACTGTCAGTCTGAAAGCGTTGAAGCAGGCCCAGAATGAGCATGCGAGTACAAAGCATGCGTCATGCCGTGAAGGCGCCCTTGCGCCAGCAGGCTGATGATATGCTCCCTGCGGAGAAAGGCCTGAAGGGTACATGCGATCCGTAGCACTGGCATGTATGCACGACAAGGACATGCGTTCAGCCCCTAAATCCTGCTCCCGCATAGAGCAACGCCAGCTACCTGCCCCCATTCTGGTATCCGCTGACGCCGCTGCCGCCGTAAGCCATGGCCATGAATGGCTTTACTATAATCAAATTTGTTACCGTTATGTTCTGTTTAGGCGTCGTTTCGACGGGGAGGTGTAGAGGCTGTTCGTTTGTTCATACATCAAGTGTGGTCCAATGTGATAAAATACCCCCCTGGGGAGAGGGGAGAAACGACGGTAGTAACATTATGTTCTCCTAATATGTGCTCGGAGTGGATTCCTGCGTTTTTTAATCTTTACGACAAGAGTTGACCAAACAAATACATCAACTCTGGTGAAATTGATCCTTTTCGAAAAATCTCGTGTGGAATTGAGGAATTGGAATTCGTTTTTTCAATCTTTGTAATTATTTCTGCTTGTCAATAGAGTGTTTTTTTGTAGGTGCCCGTGGCGTGTTCTCATTAATAATTAGAATTAGCACAAATTGCGACTGTAGACAAAAGAATGTGAAAAGACAGTTTTTCGCAATATTCGAATCCGGAAATTCCACATGGTGTTTGAATTGCTCGATATTGACGGCGACGGGCACATCACGCAGACGGAGTACAACAAGGGCTTCGACATCCTGGACAAGGACCAGAATGGCTTCCTTACCCGCAGTGAGTTCGGTATCGCATCAAAGCTTTTCTTTGATCTGCTTGATCAGGATGGGGACGGCAAGCTGTCTCGCAAGGAATACGAAGCGGGCTTTGTATTGATGGATATCGATCGTAGCGACAAGATCGACAACAGGGAGTTCAACCAGTTGGTTCGCCCTGCCTCTGTTTTTGCCGTGCTCGATGCCGACGGTGATGGGAGTATCACGCGCAAGGAGTACAAGGCCGGCTTCAACCTTCTTGACACAGATGGCGATGGAGTCATCATCAAAGAGGAGTTCAACTGCGCATCCGGCGCTCCCTTCGCCATGCTCGACAAGGACAGTGACGGCACAGTTTCGAGGGCGGAATGGAATGCAGGCTTTGACTCTTTTGATACCGACAAGAACGGCTATATC
>Ga0315899_10005714_pt1 | contig 13419 bp, 9 predicted proteins | sample LakEriMetagenome_2_FD_203518 | JGI IMG/M metagenome (GOLD analysis project Ga0315899, IMG submission 203518) | Freshwater fungal communities from buoy surface, Lake Erie, Ohio, United States - Buoy 4 MA112 | ecosystem: Environmental > Aquatic > Freshwater > Lake | place: USA: Lake Erie, Ohio...
TCGAATGATAAACTTTCTTGCCGTTTACATAGCCTGAGAGCGTTACCCACAGTTCGTTAGGATCGTTTGGGTCGACAGTTATGGTAGTCATTTCAGCTGTGCCTGCACCAAAAAGCACCGATTCATTATCCCATGATTCGCCAGCGTCATGCGTTATGTAGAGCATCGAACCACGCCCTGCGTAAATCGTATACTGATCCGTTGGAGCTACTGCAACCGCATTCAACTTTCTATCAGGGTCACCGGTTAAATCGTTACTCAGCTGTTGCCAAGTTTCGCCACGATCATCGGAGCGAAATACTTCGCTGTATCCGGCAACAATAACATGGGAATCCTGGGGGTCCAAAACATATGGAGTTACCCAATCACCACCGTCCGAACCGGGAGGCGTAATTTCATAGTACTGCTGCTCATCCCACTGATCGTCGGATCGATACAGCTGGCCGTAGATATATGTTGTGTAAATGGTTTGCTCGTCCTCAAAATCGACAGCGACTTCCATCCCATCACCGCCATTGGTAGGTCCCCAAGTATCCGCTGAAATACGCTTGCGTCCGCCATTGTCCTGTGTGCCACCAATCATGAAAATATCGTCCGTTTGGGCTACTGCGATTCGATAATACTGCGTGATGATCAGGCCTGCTGTAAGCTCCGTCCATTCCATCGATTCTTCGTTGAATTTGTAGATACCTCCATCATTGCAGAAATAGATCTCATTCGTGAGAGGGTGATATGCTACAAAACGATTGTCGGCATGTACCTCCGGTCTTTCGCCGGTATAATACCAGTCGGTGAGTTGCTCCCAATCGAGTCCTCCATTCACGGATTGGTGGGTCACCATAAAGCCACAATACACCTTCGACGAGTATACAGGTGAAGTGAACAACACTCCTCCATCAGGCATTAAATCGATATAATCAACCGTAGTTCCACCATTGTACGTTGCGTAATAGTCTTCATTACCATCCACACTTGACTTAATACCCAGATACTCTTGCTCTCCCGGAGAAACCGATAACTGGAGGTAATTAGCCGATTGATTAAAATCTGTGATTTGCGTCCACGTATCTCCATGATCAAGAGAAGCATATACTTCGCTGCTTCCCCAGTAATCATCGCTGGCACAATACAACGCACCGTCGACTCCATGTTTGAGTGCAACGTCGATGTGCGAACCACTGTGCACGACATCCCATGTGACACCCCCATCTAAGGTTCGATACAAGCCATTGGTTTGCGCTACGTAAAGTTCATCCGGGTTATTCGGATTGATGACCATGCGCAAGTACGCGACGTTATTGGTGAAGTAAGAGGTATTGCCCGTGGGTTCCCACGTAACTCCTGCGTCATAGGATTTGTAGATGCCAAGGCCATAATTCCACCAACCATTGTGATCACCTATCGTGATGTAAATAATATCCGGATTGAGTGGGTTGATACAAATATTACCAACGCTTACATAGGGTAGCGAATCACCCAGGGCACTATACGTAAGCCCCCCATCGGTAGTTTTCCAGATACCACCGATAGGAGCGCCTACATAATAAATATCAGGATTGGTTGGGTGAAACGCAATCGATGTTGCTCGCCCCATTCCATTATAACCTCCATCGCCATAGGTTTGATTGATGTTTACCCATGGGCTTTGCAAGTCGCGCTGTGCAGATTCATGCTGAAGATTTTGATACGTGCGATTCTGCTCTATCAAATTTGGAAAGGAACCATCCCCGTTTATCCTGCCTCTCCAATACCACTCCCAGCGCTTAAATCGGATGTACTCATTGTCTGAATAAAGTTGTTCCTCAGGAATATCGGATTCAGCAAAATAGTTGTTGGCCTCTTCGACGATGTCAAAGAAATTCGAACTACCCGAAGCCGCGCTGTAGTGGAAGTTTTGACCAGAGGTGCTTAATGTTGCAAGCAAGCATACCACCAAGGCAAAACCCGCGAAAACTCGGTTCATATCAATTCTCCGGCTTCACGTTGGCCGTCAAGTACTCGCGATTCATCCGCGCGATGACTTCCAGTGAAATATTCTTCGGGCATTGCACTTCGCAAGCACCGATGTTGGAGCAATTACCGAAGCCTTCTTCATCCATCTGCTTAACCATATTCAACACACGCTCTTTGCGCTCCACTTGACCTTGCGGAAGCAATGCGAATTGCGAAACTTTCGCACCTACAAAAAGCATGGCACTTCCATTCGGACAAGTTGCCACGCACGCACCACAACCAATACAGGTTGCCGCATCGAATGCCTTGTCGGCATCTTCTTTTGGAATCGGAATAGCATTCGCATCCATGGTACGTCCGCTGGTGTTGACAGAAACGAAACCACCCGCTTGCTGAATGCGGTCGAATGCGCCGCGATCCACCATGAGATCTTTGATCACCGGGAAGCCTTCACTTCTCCATGGCTCTACATAGACCGTGTCGCCATCTTTGAATGAGCGCATGTGTAGCTGACACGTCGTAACACCGCGATTCGGTCCATGCGCCTCACCGTTGATGAACATGCTGCACATACCACAAATGCCTTCGCGGCAATCGTGGTCGAATGCAACAGGATCATCGCCCTTCTTCACGAGGTCATCGTTGAGTACGTCGATCATTTCCAGAAACGACATGTCGGGAGAGACGTTGTTGACATTGTAGTCGACGATTGCGCCTCGGTCAGAGGTGCTTTTCTGTCTCCATATTTTGAGTTTGAGATTCATGGTTGCGAGAAAAGTATTGTAGGACTATAGGATTGTAGGATTATAGGGTTAATGACCCTTGTGCCCCTAAACAATCTCATTTCCATTTAAATTTTTATACTGTGTTTGTGTCTCTAATTTTTGTATCAATACGAAAAGCATTTTTCCAATTTCCTTCGTTCTATTGTCCAAAACATTGAATTGGTCTCTATCAAAAAAGCCCAATCGATATGAAATCTCCAATTGAGTGGCTAACTCAGCAAGTGAGCCCGAAGCTATGCTTAGAAACTGAACATAGTATCCAGTTCGTTTTCTACCCCAGCCCTCTGCAATGTTGGACGGAATAGAAACCGCGCTTCGGCGCATTTGACTTGTCAGACCAAACTTCTCACTGGAAGAGAACGCATTTGTCAGGATGTACACATCCTCAACTAATTCTACTGATTTCTTCCAAACAATCAAATCACGATATGACTTAACCGGTGTCTTGTATTCAACTCTTGCATTCATAATGCAATGCTAAAAATCGAAGACCAAAATGCTTATTCCTATTTCAAATAACTTATATGGCTTTTATGCCTGTTCCATTTCTTCCAATCTCTCCCTCAACACCCCTATAATCCTACAATCCTATTATCCTATTTGTAAGATCGCTGCTGCACCTTAATATTCTCATAAATCAACTCCTCCTTGTTCAGCTTAGGTGCTGAGGGGTCACCTGACCATTCCCACGCTGCAACGTACTTGAATGCTTCATCATCGCGAAGCGCTTCTCCGTCTTCCGTCTGGAATTCCTCGCGGAAGTGACCGCCGCAGCTTTCGTTGCGATTCAATGCATCAACGCACATCAACTCGCCTAAGTCAATAAAGTCTGCAACTCGCAGCGCTTTTGCCAACTCGGTGTTCATGTATTGAGATTCGTTTGGAATGCGTGCATTAGCGTAGAACTCCTTCCGGATTTGCTGAATTTCTGCAATCGCTCCTTTCAGTCCCTTTTCGCTGCGGGCCATTCCACACTCGTCCCACATTATCTTTCCTAATCGTCTATGGTAGTGGTCGACAGGCTCCGTTCCATTGTTGTTCAACAACGTATCGATTTGCTTGCGCACATTCTTCTCTGCTTCATCAAACTCAGGTGACTGGGTAGAAATTTTTCCGGTGCGAATTTCATCAGCCAAATAGTTTCCGATGGTATATGGCAACACGAAATATCCATCGGCCAAACCTTGCATGAGAGCAGATGCACCCAAACGATTCGCCCCGTGATCGCTGAAGTTGGCTTCACCGCATGCATACAAGCCGGGCACCGAAGTCATCAACTCATAATCGACCCAAAGGCCGCCCATCGTGTAGTGCACGGCAGGGTAAATCATCATAGGCGTTGTGTACGGGTTCTCAGCAACGATTTGCTCGTACATCTGAAAGAGGTTTCCGTATTTCTGCTCCACGACTTTCGTTCCGAGTTCAATGATTTGTTTCTCGGTAGCATTGTGAATACCCTTTACGTTGGCTTGTGCCTTTCCGTATCGGATAATAGCCGATGAGAAATCCAGGTAAACAGCTTCACCCGTTGCGTTCACACCAAAGCCCTCATCGCAACGCTCTTTCGCGGCTCGTGATGCGATATCACGGGGAACGAGGTTACCGAATGCAGGGTATCTTCTCTCCAAATAATAGTCGCGACGTTCTTCGGGAATGTCTTGTGGCTTCAAACGCTTGGCGCGAATAGCTTCGACATCTTCTTTATGTTTTGGAACCCAAATACGGCCGTCGTTACGCAACGACTCCGACATGAGTGTCAACTTCGATTGATGTTCACCACTCACGGGAATGCAGGTAGGGTGAATCTGAGTGAAGCACGGGTTACCAAAAGCAGCACCGCGCTTGTGCGCGCGCCATGCAGCAGTAACGTTGCTGCCCATTGCGTTGGTTGAGAGGAAGAACACGTTGCCATAACCGCCGGTGCAAAGCACCACGGCATGTGCAGAGTGACGCTCCAATTCACCGGTAACCAGGTTGCGAGCTATGATACCACGCGCCTTTCCATTCACGATAACTACGTCGAGCATTTCGTGACGATTGAGCATTTCAACGGTTCCCTTTCCGATTTGTCGCGAAAGCGCTGAATAGGCTCCTAACAACAATTGCTGTCCGGTTTGACCTTTGGCGTAGAACGTACGAGAAACTTGTGTTCCACCAAACGAACGATTGTCTAGCAATCCGCCGTAATCACGTGCAAATGGAACTCCTTGTGCTACACATTGGTCAATGATGTTAGCACTCACTTCTGCGAGACGATGCACATTAGCCTCGCGTGAACGGTAGTCTCCACCTTTAATCGTGTCATAGAACAAACGGTACGTAGAGTCGCCGTCGTTCATGTAGTTTTTAGCAGCGTTGATACCACCTTGAGCGGCGATACTATGCGCACGACGAGGTGAATCCTGGAAGCACAGCGCCTTCACGCTGTAACCCATTTCAGCAAGTGATGCTGCCGCAGAGGCTCCGGCAAGTCCGGTCCCTACTACAATGACATCAATGCTTCGTTTGTTTGCCGGATTTACCAGGCGTACGTTTCCCTTGTATTTGGTCCACTTCTGATCGAGTGGCCCGTCGGGTATTTTCGAATTGAGCTCCATTCTTTTTTGAGGTGCTTTAATCTACATTCATTAATGAACCCATCCCATGTACATGCTTACCGGCATAGCGGCGAACACGGTAGGGATTAAAACGCTGAATAGGTCGCCACAGAAGGCGATTCCGTTTTTGTATTTCGTATAGTTCAAACCAAGTGACTGGAATGCGCTTCGGAAGCCATGCAGCAAGTGCCAGAAGAGCGAAAAGCAACCCAGCACATACACGATTACCACCCACAAATGACTAAACACGAACTTCATTTCGCCATACAAATCCTCCAGTTTATGTCCTTCGAAAAAGACATGCGTTGGTTGCACGGTGAGTCCTGTAATGCGGGTTCTTAGCCAAAAATGATAGAGGTGTAAAATGAGAAACAACAGAATAAGTGTTCCGAGCAGAGCCATGCTGCGCGAGTACCACTTGCTGCTGGCGCCTGCATTTTCATATGCATATTTCACAGGGCGTGCCTTGCGGTTCTGGAAATACAACATCAAGCCATCCACTACGTGCGCGATCAAGCCGGCGAACAGCACGATCTCCATGGTGCGTATGATGATGTTTGTTCCCATAAAGTGCGCTCCCTGATTGAAGAGCATACCGCCGTCATTAGCGAAAATCAGTGCGTTCAATGCACAGTGCACTAAGAGAAATGAAATCAGAAAAAGACCGGTGAGAGACATCCAGAACTTCTTCATCAGCGAGCTACCAAAAAGACCTTTTGCCATAGCGTGGGTTGGATTGAAAAATGTTGCGCGAATTTATGCCAGACAAAGTAATATAGAAACCGACCTCCACAATTTAGGTTGATTCGATATAAGCCCAAATAATTACTTGCCGGTACTCCCAAAACCACCCGACCCGCGCGCGGTTTCATCTAAAACCTCCGTTACTTGCCAAACCGCTTGCTCGTGGCGTGCGATCACCAATTGAGCAACCCTGTCTCCGTCCTGAATTTGAATGGTTTCATTGGAAAGATTCACGAGTATCACCTTGATTTCGCCGCGATAATCGGCGTCGACCGTACCTGGTGAATTCAACACCGTAATTCCTTGTTTCGCTGCCAATCCGCTTCGTGGGCGCACCTGTGCCTCAAAGCCGGGTGGCAAAGCAATGAATAAACCGGTGGGAATCAGCGCTCTTTCAAGAGAACCTAGTACAATGGGCTCATCCATATTCGCTCGCAGGTCCATGCCTGCTGACTGCTCGGTTTCGTAAGCGGGCAACGCGTGCTTGGATCGGTTAATGACTTGTATATGTACCGCCATTACTTTCCTTCAAAAGCAGGTTTGCGTTTTTCGAGAAATGCTGTTGTTCCCTCTCGGAAATCGGCTGTTCCGAAACAACGGCCAAACTCACGAATCTCTTCATTGAATCCGTTCACTCCGGGCTTGTAACCTGCGTTTACAGAACGAATAGCGGCTGAGATTGCCGTTGGAGAGTTCTTGGCAATTCTTTGTGCAAGGTCAATAGCCGTAGCGAGCAACTCAGCTTGAGCCACCACTTTGTTTACCAAGCCCCATTCCTGAGCCTCTGCTGCGGGAATCATTGCGGCCGAAGTAATCATTTCCATTGCTTTTCCCTTACCCACCAATTGCGCCAGGCGCTGTGTCCCTCCGTAACCGGGAATGACTCCCAAAGTCACTTCCGGCAAACCCATCTTTGCGTTGTCAGATGCAATGCGCATGTGACAAGACATGGCTAACTCCAGACCGCCACCAAGGGCAAAACCATTTACCGCCGCTATAACAGGCTTGCTCATGTTCTCCACAAAATCAAACAATAACTTATGCCCCAGGGCACTCAATAGTCGGCCTTGCTCTACACTAAAATCAGCAAACTCTTTAATGTCGGCACCTGCTACAAATGCCTTTTCACCGCTTCCGGTTATGATGATAGCACGCACTTCGGGATTGATGTCGGCCAAGGCCAGCGCTTTATTCAGCTCCTGAATAGTCGCGCTGTTCAATGCGTTCAATTGCGTTGGACGATTGATGGTGATGGTCATCACCGCATGTTCGGTGTTAACGAGAATGTTTTCGTAAGCCATTCGAAATAGGGTTAAAAAAGTGGTGCTAAGATATTCGCATTGCAGAACAGATTGCTGAAGAAAGAATTAACGAGCCAGCACAACATGCCCCTGGAGTTTCGATCGTCGATCAAGCGAGTCAAATTCGAGTACCCAATTATAGACATCATTTGGAGCGTAATAACCACTGCCGCCGTCGCCGGTCCATGGAATTGCCATGTCATACGATTCAAAAACATTCATTCCCCATCGATCGAAAATAACCAGGTGAAACCCGGTTACCGGCATGCCTGTTACTCGAAAAACATCATTGATTCCATCATCATTGGGAGTGAACGTATTGGGTACAAATAGCGGGAAGAATGGGCGCACAAAAACAGTATCATCATTTACACAACCAAAGTCATCAACGATGGCCAGGTGGTACGTTGTTGGTTCGATGGGCGACGCCCATGTTACCTCGCACGTGTCGCAACTCAGTCCCTCTGAAGGCCACCAATAACAATCAAATCCCATGGCATTACCAAATAGCATCACACTATCCGGATAATCGAAATATCCATCAGGGCCCGCATCGATTTCCGCGCGTGGATAGACACTCACCGTCACGCTTGCCGTTGCCAAACAATTGAATTCATCCACCCCGGTTACTTCGAAGGTTGTAGTATTCTCCGGTGAGAGATAAACCAATGACTCATTGGCCGGCGAGGCCCACGCAGAAGGTGACCACACATAGCTAAATGCACCGCTAGCCCAAGCCGCTATTGAATCACCAAGGCAAATACTTCCACCGCCGAAAGCCTCAACACTCGGGTGTATCACATATACACTTACACTATCAAATCCAACACCGCATGAGTTTGTGATTTGAACGACAAATTGAGTTGTGTCATTTGGAGTTGCAATTGGCAGCTGCACAACCGATGAAGAAAGCGATTGAGAAGGAAACCAACTCCATGCACTTCCTGGTTCTGCCTGCAACTGCACCTGTTCGCCTTCACAGATGGTGAGAGCGGGATAGTTCTGCCCTCCGGGAATTTCTTCGAAAACCAAAATAGAAACTACTTCTTCATTGCTGCAACCATCTTGATTCGTGACAGTAACGGTATAATCAATACTCTCGGTGGGTGTTGCAGTTGGCATTGCAACCGCAGCGTCATCCAGAAAATCGGCGGGTGACCACACATACGAAAGTCCACCTGCTGCAAACAAATCCGCACTTTGCCCGACACACAAAGAGGTGTCGTTTGAAGCACTTGTATTGATAACACTCACCTCAACAACAACACTCAAAGTCTCTGCATCACATTCGTTTTCATCCACTACGTAATAGGTTGTTGTTACTGCGGGCTGTGCAACCGGGGTGGGAATTGTAATATCAGAAAGTGTAATATCGTATAGCCAATGCAGGTTATCACTGCCCTCTGCAATAAGCTGTACAGTTTCACCGGAACAAATAACGACGTCGTCCTGAATTTCCGGAAACACATCCGGTATGATGGTTATTTCCACCTCTACCGTATCCGCCGTCACGCATAGTTCGTTATCAAACCCAATCAATCGGACCGTGTACACACCACCTGACGAATACTGATGAGTGGGTTGGATTTCACTACTGGTAGTTCCGTCACCAAAATCCCAGAGGTAATTGGTAGCACCTGATGTCGTATTCACAAATTCAACCATATCGTCTACACAGACTTGTGATGGGCCATCAATTTCAACTTCAGCCTGCACTGCACTGAGGTCAAAACGAAACACAGCTAAATTGCAGCCGGTACTCTCATTCGTATTACTCCACACTCCGGGTGTGGTAGGAAAATCATCGTTGTTTTGGCAGCCCGCACACACCGCGTGATAAACGGAACCGTTCTTGTCAAAGCGTGAAGTACCTCCATCCACGTGTTCGTTGCTTTCGTCTCCACCCAAATACGAGCCATAGAGAATGTCTTGTGCATTAGGAGTCAATACACATAAATAAAAATCACTGCCATCTGTCGTGTTCTGAAATGCATCCGGAGTTGTAGGTAAGCCAACTGTTGTGCTTTGATTAGCGTAGCAACTACCGGGTTGAGCTGAACAATAGTTGTTATTGATATCACCGCCCCATCCACTTAGATAAATCTGCTCGCAGTCGCTTACTAAAAACGCGGTAGGTGAAATGTCAATTGCACCACTGCCGGTTCCCACGCGTGTATTCCATTCCATGCTGCTCAAATCGGCGGAGAACTTGGAAATGAATTGTCCGCTATTGGCCTGTCCGTATAAACCGGGAGTAATGGGCATATTCCCCGTTGTTTGTCCGTATGCGTAAATAAATCCTGAGTTATCACTTTGAGCAAAGTACACTTGATCATAGGACGAGGTTCCAATGAAAGTTCCACTGACCAGGGCAAATGAATTCGCATCGAGTAATGACACGTACCCATCAGTTTCACCACTCCAGGAACCATCGGCGGCCGTAGTTGAAATCCATGGGAAATCGGCGCTTTGCGTGCCTCCGGCAATGATAAGTTGACCGCTAGTATTAAACTCTACAGCATAGCACGCATCACGCCCGTTACCTCCAATAAATCTACTTTGTAGAAGCGAGTTCAAATTCGGAGAGAGCTTGAACAATAAACCATCGTATTCACCACCGCCAAAAGTGCCCGCTGTAACTGGGAAATCAGCGCTCTTCGTAACCGTTGCGACATATACATTATCCTGTTCATCTACATTCACCTCTCCTCTAAACGCATCGCCATAGTTGTAGAAAAGTTGATCCGCATTATTCAATCCCTCATTGTCTGAGCCTCCAATAAAAGTAGATGCCAACAATGAACCATCCGTGTTGAATTTGGACACAAACAAATCGCAACCATTGGGGTGTTGGCCGGAAAAGAAACCGTTCATGGTTAGAAATGGCCCGCCGACAAAATTCTGCTGATAAGCTCCAGCAGAGATGGGAAAACCGCCACCACCCGTAACACCAAAGACGATTATACGATCCTGGCTATCCACAACAACGCTATGGGGCGTTTCCTGCAACTCGCCGCCAAAATATGTGCTGTATAGCAGCTGAGTCCCATCCACATTGAATTTCGAAATTGTAATATCAAAGGCGTTAGTAGCAGCCTCATTAAACGTGCTGGAAAATGCCCCAACCGTGGTTGGATAGCCTGGTGCAAACACAGCAGAACCAGCTATGAGGTTTCCCTCAGAATCGTCACAGGCGGTAAAACCCCAGCTATTAGCAGTCGATCCGATATAGGTTGAAAAAGCGACTTCAGGGTCAATAATAAGAGGAACACTTCGGTCATAGGAACCCAAACGAAAACGAAGTCTGTTTTCATTCAACTCATAATTACACGGCACCTCCCTCAGTTGCCCATGAATAACCTGATAGGCATAAGGCTGTTTCTCTATGATCGTTTGAACAGTTGTCGATATAACCAAATCAGTTCCGTGTTCGCGGTGCACCAGCGCGCATTCCGCTCCCTCAAATTCAATCTCAATAGACCCGGCATTTGCGCCGGGCGCAACAATCCAATCATACTTTAAGCCACCCGAGACACTATACATCCGAATATCGATACCGGGATAAACACTCTCCAACTTCACCTTACCAAAAGCACTGCATCGTTCGCCGTAGTTGGAAGGATCTGATGAAAGATAGTAATTGTAATACTGTTTGAACTGATCCTCCCCCGAAGCCCTTTGAGCGATTCCATTCACAAATCTGGCGCGAAATACATGACCGTTTAGCATTTCGCTATCTCGTTGACCGTGGGCGCTGTGCAAATCTCCGAGGGCAGCGGGATCATACAGCTGGTAGGTGAATCCGGCTCGCTCCATCCATAAATTTCCCGACTGAACCGACGTTTTGAAAACCACATTCTCGGGCCATTGACCTTTATTCTCCACCCATTCATATTGGCCATTCACGGAGGACCAGGCAGAACAGAGCAAAGACAAAAGCAACATATGTCGGGCTAAAATCAGCATCCGAATACTAGACTAGCGTTTGCAGAAGAAGGTTGAACAGCAAACAATCACATGTCAAATATCGGCCTGGGGAGTCATTAACGAAAACATATGACCACTTAAATGAACGCGCCAACTATACAAGCAACGGACGAAGCCAGGAGCAGATAAAAGAAGAAGGGAGCCACCAGAGAAACGCGGTAATTCGCGAACCAATAACCCAACAGAAAGGAAACCGGCAAAAGCAGCGCCATAACAATCCATTTCCACATCAACAGGAAGGCAATAAAGTAGGATCCAACCAAGGTCAGAGCCACAATGAAGAAGATTGTTCGAATAGTTTTTGCCTTATTGGATGATCGCTCGGAAAGGAACAAATAACGAGGAATAGCAAAGAGCAGCGACAACAAAGTAGTCAGAGCAAATAAACGGATTGACCTATTCCAGGTACCAAAAAATGATTGTGTATCGAAGCTAATCCATTTTTTGAATAACACCATTCCAACCATATCGTCCTGGAAGTACAGCCATGAAACCCAGTAGGCAAAGGGAACCCCGAAAGCAATCAAGGGTAATACATATTCTCGCCAGTGAAAGGCCCTGGTAACGATAGTGCCCACCCAGACTGCTGCAATCAATAGAATATAAGGAGGGAAGCATACTGCTGCCAGACCATACCAGAAACCACATTCAAAATACTCGGCGAGCACCCTGGGCTGATGAAAAATTTTCAAGTGGCTGTTCAGTCCAAGTAGCGCAAAAATATTGGCAACCAGCACGGGTATTGACAGCTGAACAACAGCAAGTGTGGTTGCTAAAAGTGTGTAAATAAGAGCCGGAACAAAAACCGGAACATTAAAAAACTCATGCCGGTTAAAAACCAGATTAGATAAATAGGCCCCACCCAAAATCAAGAAAGCACTGAGGAAAGCCAAAGCATATGGGGTTCCATACCATTTCCAGAGAAGTCGATCAAGAGGAAAATCGGCGTTATACGGAACCAACAGCCCGGCCGATGCTACAGACAGAAGTGCGGCAAAAGCGATGACCGGCAGTAACACCAATGAAAGCGGCTGATTGGATGCGTATGTGCGTAAAATCATATGAACAAAGGAGCGGCAACAAAAATGATGGCAACTCTAGGTGGTTTGAACAACCTAACTTAGATTTGCCACACAATTTTTTCAACCATGAACCTACAAAGCATCCTTCAACCGATAGCCGACGGCTTCCAGTGGACATTCAAACATGTTATTGAACCAATAGGCCCAACCATGAACTGGATTTGCATCGTGTTCGCGTTTGTAGCCATTATTTACTGGCTCCGCCGCCAAAAGGCCTACACCGCGAAAGCTATCAAAGAAGGAACTACCGTATAAGCGGTTTTGCTACTGCAACTTATTTAACCCCGTCCGGCCTCGGTCGGGGTTTTTTGTTGGTAAAAACACCAGCCATCCGCCATCCGTTCCATAGAAATTTGCGCTCCAAACTTGTCAACATGAATGTACTCCTCCTGGGTTCCGGCGGCCGTGAAAACGCCATCGCCTGGAAAATTTCACAAAGCCCCTTACTCTCCACCTTGTACGTGGCTCCAGGCAATCCGGGCACCGAAGCAATAGCAACAAATCTTAATTGCTCTCTCAACGACTTTTCAGCTATAGGTGAACTCGTTATAAAAAATCAGATTGAATTAGTCATTGTAGGTCCCGAAGTGCCATTAGTGGAGGGGTTGGCCGATTATTTCTATTCTACCGATAGCCTGAAGCACATTCGGTTTTTAGGGCCCGACAAACACGCTGCGCAACTGGAAGGCAGTAAAGATTTCGCCAAGCAATTCATGCAGCGTCATGGCATTCCCACCGCACGCTACGCCACGTTCACGACAGAAACAATCGAGGCGGGATTGACTTATCTGGAAACACTGCAAGCGCCTTATGTTCTAAAAGCCGATGGACTGGCTGCAGGTAAAGGTGTTCTCATTTTAAACACCCTTCCTGAAGCTCAGGAATCCTTAAAAACGTTATTAGGCGGACAATTCGGAGCATCGAGTGCGCGCGTGGTTATTGAAGAATTCTTGACGGGCATAGAACTCTC
>Ga0315899_10005719_pt1 | contig 13412 bp, 11 predicted proteins | sample LakEriMetagenome_2_FD_203518 | JGI IMG/M metagenome (GOLD analysis project Ga0315899, IMG submission 203518) | Freshwater fungal communities from buoy surface, Lake Erie, Ohio, United States - Buoy 4 MA112 | ecosystem: Environmental > Aquatic > Freshwater > Lake | place: USA: Lake Erie, Ohio...
CCCTACTCCCCCGCCCCCCCGCTCCCCCCTCTCACTCTCTCTCGCTCCCTCTTGTTCTATCTCGCTCCCACGAACCAGTGATGGCGATGGTGAGGTCGAGGTTAAGGACTGTATGCCACCACCCCTCCGGCACGAATATTGTGTCGCCGGGCTCTTGGATGCATTCAATCATGCCATGCCTGGTCCGTGTGCACACGTACGCAACGCATACGCACACGTAAGCACACACATACGCACACTCTCAGAGAGACGTATGCACACAAGACATACACACACACACGTGTGCTATGCGGGCATAGACGCTCTCTCTCTCACGCGCACGCACAAACATTAAACGCACGCGCGGACGTATCTATGATCTCCAGAGAGAGAGACAGACAGAGAGAGAGAGAGAGAGAGAGAGAGAATGAGAGAGAGAGAGAGAGAGAGAGAGAGAGAGAGAGAGAGAGAGAGAGAGAGAGCAGCGAGCGAGAGGGAGGGAACTAGCGAGGGAGAGCAACGTCTTCACCTTTCGGCAGCGCCGCTAGCAACAATACGCGGATACGCCTCCTGCCACCACCTACACGGCGGAAGCCGCTTCATCTGAGAGGAAGAGACAACATGCACGCCCGCACCAGTCAGCACTTGAGTTAGGGGGAGGGAGAGAGGACGGGGGCATGTGAGCGCGAGCTGATTCCGAAGAAGCTCTTCCTCTCTCTCTCACACACACCACATGGACAAAGACCTTAGCTGCGTCTGGTTCGACAAACATGTCAATGAGGCCCTTTAGTTTGTCCGGCAGTTGGTGCAGCAGTTGGTGCCAGGTGCAGCGTCGACCGGGAGAGACCACGCGACAGAATTCCCTCAAGTCAGATGAGGGAATGTGAGTGAGTGTGAGGGAGTGTGAGGCAATGCGCGACGCGACCCAGGGACTTTCTAGAATGCTCGACACTTTCTGACGAGAGAATGTTCTAGAGTCATCTGACGAGAGAATGTTCTAGAGTCATCTGACGAGAGAATGTTCTAGAGTCATACTTGCGCGCTCACAGGCGGGAAAAGGGCCCAGCGTTTGCGGCCGCACAAAAGAGAATTCCAGGCAGATGTGCAGTTGGGGTCTACGTGGAGATTTGTACCAGTTCGCGCACCGCCTGCTCCGTATGGCCAACGTGCAGTTGTACTCAGAAAAGTCAAGGTATTCACAGCAAAAGGAAAGCTGCGCGGCAAGACAAGACCGTGACCACAGGTGTGGCAGCCACTCGCCGCACGCCTACGCCAGTGTGCGCGGGCAAGACGTACCCACGATGAAGAACGTGTTCTGTGGAAACACGTGCCGCGCCTCGGCACTGCTGTCGTAGCAGTCTTGCGTGCAGAAAAAGGGCAAGTCCCAGTCCTCACCCCGCGCCAGCACTGTTTGTGTGTACGTGGGGCGGGGGGTCCGTCAATCTATATTCTTCTCTTCCCCCCCCCCACCCCCTCGCACCCCTGCCCCTTGCATCTATGTCTTCCCTCAGACGTCCTACGTTCTCCTCCAGGCTTGCGAGAAACATCAACTCCAGAACACTCGTGCACACATTCAGGCAAAGACACGTGCACACGCACACGCACTCGCACTCGCAGAGAGAGAGCGAGAGAGAGAGCGAGAGAGAGAGAGACGGACCGGAGCGCTCAGCAGAAAGGTCATCCTCGAAGCCATACCAGGGGAAGTCGGCGCCGCCGCTGTCAGCCTCAGCATAGCTCAGATATTGCCTCAGCGGCACCCGCAGAGGTCGCGGCATGGCGGCCGCATCGTCCCTGGCAGCAGCAATATCAGACGGCAGGGGAGAGTGCAGAGTCATATGACAGTAGGTCTCTTTTGCCTAAATATTTGGTCTCTCTTGTAACTGATGCCGCAACTGAACCCAACCGGGGGGGAAAAAACGGAAGTGGGCACGGGAGCTTCTAGAACCGCAACAGCCTACCTCATCTCCGTGATGCGAATGCTTACATCGCCGTACCACTTTGCCAATTCCTGTGGACGCGCGCAGAGTCACTTGGGATTTTTGCGGAGCCTGCCACGGGCACGCGCGAGTGCACAACGTCCATGGGACACTATGGGCCGCGTGCTGCCGACATCCCGCCGCGCCCCCACGATGCGGACACTAATCGTTTGAGACCTGAGCATTCTTCCACCTGTCCGCAGCTCGCCACTTTTCAGTTGCGCCGCGAACCTGTATAAAGCGTGCCATGAGGTTAGCCATCTCCTCCACCTGTATAAAGCGTTTAGGGTTTAGGTCAACACCCTAAACCTAAACCTAAACCATGACGTGCCATGAGGTTAGCCATCTCCTCCACCTGTATAAAGCGTTTACCATGCACGGGCGACCCGCGGAAGCATAGCGCGCGTTGAACTCCTCCTCCGAGATGCTTTCACTGTCCAGGTAGTCCATGCCAGCGGCCCCGAACCGCACGCCCTCGCGCTTGGAGAGCCCCGCGATGAGCAGCCCATAGGCCTCGCGGTTCAGAATGGCGGTCCGCGACTCCTGCTGCGACAGGTACTTGATGTGCCCGCGCAGCTCGGCGCTGTCGGAAGCTCGCATGCCCCATAGCGCGTCGGCTTCCATGTTTTTGAGAGACTCTGAGGTCCCGCAACATCAGTCAACTTCGTACACGTATTCGAGTATGTGATGAGTATTGCAGTTGAATCACCACGCCACTTTCAAACGGGAGGTGAGAGTTCGGGCAAGCCTGACGATGGCGTAACGGCTTGCCCGCACAAGCACCGGCCACCGAGCAAGCGCGTTCCCGCCGGGAGCTTCGGTGACAAGAAATGGCAGGCGCGGAGAGCATCGACCATCCGGTGCTGGAGATGTCGGGTGTGGACGAGGTCGTCAGCTGCATGTCGCGCGCGGTGGAGGACGCGCTGCACGTGCTGAACGGGTTGTGGGCAGATGTGGGCATGGAGCCCGGGGAGCGCCTGCAGGTGTGCCGATCGATTATGCTCGATGTGGACCGCGCGCTGCAGGCCAAAATCAACGACGCGCGCGAGAGCAAGGCACAGACGGTGCTGAAAATCCGGCTCACCCACCGCCGCATGAAGGCCATCTACGCGCAGCTCGGCGTCGCCCCGCCCAACACCGATTTCGAGTGCGGGGATGACGCCTCCGACGCGGACCACCCCGGCGCCTCGTGCGATGCGGCTAAGCGGGGAGACGCGGAGAAGACGCAGATGGGATTGCGCCTGCAGCTCGAAAAGCTTGAGCAGATGCTGGAAGAAGCCGATGCAAAGAGGTCACAGCGGCTGGACGCCTTCACGTGCATGACGTCCGAGCTGTGCGGGATGCTCCTGGAGCAGTACGGAACTCTGGACGAGGAGCGACAGGGCTGCCTTGATCTCTCGGGCGAGACCGATCTGTCCGATGCACGAGAGCAGCTCCTGCTGAAAGCCATCAGTGCAGGCAAGGCGGCTCGAGACGCACGGGCACGAGACATCATGGAGTGCGTGGGCTCCATGCGTGCGTTGTGGGAGGTGCTCGGCAGCGACGAAGATCAGCGAGATGCTCAACAGGAGCAATGGATGCAGCTCGACGCCGAGGTCCAGGCCGGGGGGGCAGGCTTAAATCCGTCGGCTGCGGTACTTAAGAGCGCGAAAGAGCGCCTCGAGTCGCTCCAGATCCTGGCCGAAGTGCGGCAGCAAGCAGTCGCCGCCCTTGTGTCCTCGCTTGAGCTGCTTTGGCGGCGCGTGGAGACTCCCAGCCAAGAGCAGGATGCCTACAAACGCCAGCACACCGGCATCACTCTGCAGGATATCCGGCATCACGAAGCCACGCTCGCAGAGCTGGAAAGGAAGCTAGACTCAATGCTGCCTGCGCTGATCAACGCGAGCACTGGGCGACTAGAAACCTTGCAGAAGGCTCTCCTCGAGCAAGAAAGCCCAACATCAACCGTCGACAGCGCCGCCATCACTGTGGCGGCGCTCGAGAAACTAGAGGCAGAGATTGAGAGTGCGGAGGCTCGCCTGGAGCAGCGGCAGGGGGTGCTAACGCTGCTGGAGCGCAGAGACGCGATTCTGAAAGAGGCTGCAGAGCTCAAGAGCGCAGGGCAGGACCCCTCGCGCCTCCTCGACAAGTCCGCCGGCTCCTTCCGCGCACGTCAGCAGGAGGAGAAGCGCCGCAACATGGTGAGTAAGGAGCTGCCGCGCGTGACAGAAAAGCTGCGCAAGGCTATTTCCGAGTGGGAGCAAGGGTCGGGAGAGCCCTTTGTCTACCTGGGTCGCAAGTACAGCGACATTATGGAAGAACAGCGCCTCGAGGAGGAGCGTGAGCTCGAGGAGGAGCGCCTCCGTCGCGAAGAGGAGCGACAGCGCATCAAGGCTAAGCGCTCGGGCGTCTGCGCGCCCCCAGCCAGCAGCCCCTGCCTCGCAGGCATGAGCACCGCCATGGCAAGCGCCACCCCGAAGGGAGGAGCATGCGCTGCCAACCACACGCCAAAGGGGCAGGGGGGCAAGACACCGTTGGATCGGGCGCGTGCGAGTGTACCGCCCAAATCCCCTGCCGCGCATCAGCGCTCAACTCCAGCGGGCGCAAAGATCGGCGCAGACCGCGCGGGCACCGCGGGCAAGGAGAACTCCGACAGCAACAACAACAACTCTGCCCTGGGCGCAAGTCAGTCAGCGGCGTCACGGCGCGGGCTTTTTGCCACGCCGGTGTCAAAGGATTTCGGCGACGCAGCGGGAGGCGGCGCGGGGGGTGCGGGAGGTCTAGGGGAGTGTGTGTGCACGCCGACAGCGGAGAGGGTGCAGAAGGGTGCGGGAGAGATGGAAAGCCCTGCCGGCAATGTGCGGCGTGATGAAGGGGTGTTGGCATCAGCATTCAAGCATGACGCATCAGCAAACAAGTCGGAGGCGGTCCAGTCTCTGGAGCAGCGCCTCGCCCTCGCGCGCCAGCAAATAACTCCGAAACCGCAAGATGGTGACGGAGAGGCTGCTGCCGCGCCCGCCTCAGCGATTCCATCTGCCAAAGACCCTGAAATTGAACCAGTACAATGGGTAGGCCTGAAAGAACCAGCACAATGGGCAGGCCTGTATAGCAAGGACGAGGTACCGGGGTCGGAGGGGGGAGCAGGGAAAGGGATGGAGCAGGGGCATGTGGCAGGAGTGGAGATTCTGGAGAGGACGCCAATCAACAAGAACGTCAACAACTCAAATGCCGTACCCTTCGCGCGCTGGATCGCGAGTGGGTGCCCCATAGGTACCAAGTCTCGGGTCTCAGGAGTGTGCATGGAGACGCAGCACTCGACACCGCTGGAAGCGGTGCGCGAAAGCTCTTCCGAGGGCGTGTCCTCCTCTTCTTCCACCGTGTCCTCCTCCTCTTCCACCGGCTCTCTGACACTGGCAGATTTGGCCGCTGACAGAAGCGCGCAAGAGGGGCACGAGGAAGAGGAGGAGACGGGGGGAGCTGGCACAGAGCAGGGCCCAAGGAACGGCCGGGGGGGAGGGAAGGGGGGGGTTGGTACGTCCTCTCAGATGGTCCATGACTATCTTGGCGACAGGTACTACACGGATGAGGAGCGAGTGGAGATCCGGCGGGAGCTGCTCAAGGAGATGGATGAGCGCAAGGATGAGTTAGAGGCAGCGGTGGAAAAGTCGAGCAAGATCCGCTTCAAAAAGGGGGAGGTGCTTGGCGCAGGTTCCTTTGGGCAGGTCTTTCTTGGTCTTAACGAAGCCACGGGAGAGCTACTTGCTGTAAAAGAAGTGGACTGCTCGAGGGCGGGGGAAGCAGCTATCACGTCCCTCGAGGCTGAAATAGAAATGTTGCAGCTCCTACGACACCCCAACATCGTCGCATATTACGGCGTTCAGCGTCACGCTGGTGTGGCTGTGCTTGTAGAGTACTGTGCCGGCGGGTCCATCGCATCCGTCATCTCAAACTTTGGGGCGCTCAACGAACAAGTGGTCCGCAGCTACACTCGTCAGATCTTACAGGGCCTCGACTACCTCCACAAACACTGCATCGTCCATCGCGATGTCAAGTGCGCCAATGTCCTCCTGGACTCTGACGGTAACGTTAAGGTGGCAGACTTCGGGGCCTCGAAGAACTTGTCACAGATCAACGGCGAGGGTCATCAGATGTCAATGAAGGGCACCCCCTTCTTCATGGCTCCTGAAGTTGTCCTCCAGCAGGTCGCACATCTCTCTCTATATTTCTCTCTCTCTCTCTCTCTCTCGGTGTGTGTGCGTGTGTACATACATGCATGATGTACACATTGTATGTACAAGTGCAAGAGAGTGTGGCGCACGCGCATGACCCACACCCACATTGCGGTTATGATTCTATACAATCAACCCCCTTTGTATATTTGATACGGCAAGTCGCATGTATGTATGTAGTCGCAACGCATACATCCCAGGGCGCTCACGTGTGTGTGCGTGGAATGTGTGCGCTTTGTACGTGTATGCCTGTGTGTGCGCTGTATGTCACGCACACGCATGTGCTGTACATCTAAGGGTGACAGGACGTGGGTCGGCAATCGGATCTATGGTCAGTAGGGTGCTGCGTGGTCGAAATGGGCACCTCCAAACCCCCCTTCTCGGGGCAGGTAGAAACATAGGCACGGGAGCAGAAAGAGAAAGAGCTAGGGTTGGGCGAGAGAGATAAAAAAGAAAAAATAAACAGAGAAGGAGCAAGGATGGAGGGGGGGAGTTGGAGGGGAGTGTGTACAAAGTCTGCCATGGGGAGGTAGCGTTGGAGGAGGACCGCTTCATCGAGGACCGTCTCTGAAATTGTCGCCTAATATGCTTTCTGTGTAATGGTGCTGCGTGTATTGCTGCTGGGCAGTTCTCCAACGTCGCTGCACTCCTGTTCCACATCGCCCGCAATGTAGCCCCCCCGGTGCTCCCCGACACCTTGTCCCAGGTCTTTTACACACACACACTCACTCACGCGAGCGCGCACTCTCTCTCTCTCTCTCTCTCTCTCTCTCTCTCTCTCTCTCTCTCTCTCTCTCTCTCTCTCTCCTGCCCCCTCCTCTCCCTTCCTTCCTCTCTTTCTCTCTCTCTCTCACTCTTTGGCTGTATCGCTCTCGATCGCACAGGAGTGCCACGACTTTTGCGCGTTGTGTTTCCGTAGAAATCCGAAAGAGCGACCGTCAGGTACGAAACCCTTGTCCTCTCTCTCTCAACTCTTGTCCTCCTCTCTCTTCTCTCTGCCTCCCACACTCTCCCCCTCACTCCCCCACTCACTGCCTCACTCCTCCTCCCATTCCCTCCCTCTGTTGTGTATGTACATACGGTGGTGGTGATATGCACATGAATGAGGTTGTGCGTATGTGGTGTGCGTGTGTGGTGTCATATGTACATGATGTTTGTATGTGTAGAGAGAGGGATGACGAGGTGCGAGGGGGAGAGAGAGAGGTGGGTGGGAGGGAGGGAGAGAGGGAGGGTGTGCGTCATGCCTTGCGACAGAGCATCTCAGACCCCCCCCCCCCCTCACCTCACCCCCACATCTTTCTTTACCTCTCAATGCGTGGCGTCTGAGTTGGATCCTTGTGTGTGTGTTGCAGCGCGCCGCCTTCTCCGCCACCCATTTGTGGCCAATTGGAACACGCCTGCTGCCATCGGTGCCACCGGTATGTATGCCCACGTCTAGAGCGTAGGGGTAGGGGGTTCAAGGAAGAAATAGCCTTCAACACTGTCGCGAGACCTTGCTCAAACACAGCCACATGCACACAGTCGCGCGCGCGCGCTCTCCCACGCTCTTTCTGACACACACACTGATGGCAGATGACACGCGGCGCTCCAATTTGATGCGGCGGCAGACACGAACCTCTGCCCTCTTTTAAGGTCTCAAGGCTCTCAGAAAAGGAATCGGCAACACCTGCGCCGAGGGCGGGGATTATCGGGGCCAGGAGTGGAGGCGGGTCTACACGCGGGTTTGCCGCGTGTAGAAGGATATATTAGGCATTATCATGGGAGGGGAGGGAGTAATCTAACTGCCATGAGCATGAGTGATGATTAAATTACGTACAGCGTGTTATACGCGGGACAAGAATCATTCCTTGCTTGAGGTGACAGAGATCGGCTGGTAGCATCGGAGTTTCTTATTGATCTACAGAAGCAGGTGCAAGCTATCTGGATTCTGCCTCACCTCACCTCACCTCACAGAAACTGCGCTAGCTGGGTTCTTGCAAACGGGTTCTATCTCCCAGGAACCTACTGTATTCCCTCTAAGCGACTGTATTCCCTCTAAGCGGTACAAAATAGATTCCTGGTTATGTACGTACACGCTCCACGCTCCAAGCTCCCGCTCGCGGGTGCCCGAGTCTCGGAGAAAAGTAAGATCGTAAAGCCGGAACCCTAGAACCCTAAACCCTAAACCCTAAACCCTAAAACCGTCCTTCATGAGGCCGATGAAATGGGAACTTAATTTTTTTGAAAAGGAACTTTTGAACTCGAATCACCCAAAATAGGCCGTGCCGAATTAAACCACAGTGCCTCGGATTGTTGCGTGCAGCGCTCCCTCGCGAACTTCGCAGAATTCAGTATCATATCTACATGCGCCAATATCCCAGCTCGCCCTCCCGCGAGCTCCCAGCTTGCCCTCCTTCCTTCGCGTTCTCGATCGACCTCAACCTCCTCCTGGTTCCAACTGTCCCACAGAGGCTCGTGTCCAACTACTCGATTTCATGGGTAACATGGCGCAATCGCAACATGTGGGCCAGGGAGGATCGGGATAAGAGCAGGGAATATGCCACAACACGCTGTCGTGATGATGGACTAGGGCACTGATAGTCTATTTAATTTGCGAACCCTGTCCAATTGATTCCGTCATATCAATTTTTTCTATCTGTACGCCGCAACGGGAAAAGATCGGGAAAGAGTTGTGCAGCTGTGGATTTTGACCAAACAATTGGAGTGTTCGCACGTGTGTTCGTGTCCTTGATTCATCATGGGCTGCGAAGAACAGGAGACGGGGATACGACGGTGCTAGAAAACGGTTTTCTTTGTTTCTGGCGCATTTCCTTGGCCTGCTCAATAGTTGAGAGAAGGCGTGCCTGCATAGCTTCTACGCGTTTGTTGAGTCCTTGAATATCCTCCAGCTCAGTCTTGTCATCCACTTGACTTGACATTAATGCCATTGCCAAATTTCCAGCCGGACTATGCTGATTAAATGCAAGACAGGATATAGGCGGTTGGTCCTTCATGACAGCTTCCAATTCTAAGCATATGTGGCCCGCGCTTATGTTCAATGTATTTCTTGGCTTGATGATCTCAAGTTTGTCCGTGGTCGAGGGACCGAAATCATCATTGTTGGCATGCTCATCATTATCACCACTTTCTAATTCCTCCATTTCCTATACATAATGTGTATAGAGCAGGATAGGCGTTGTACATTATGTGAGTGTGTGTGTAGCCTAAACCCTAAACCCATAAACCCTAAACACACACATACACATATTATACTATTTTACATAGCAGCGCTTCCACCATATCGGGTATGTAACGTTGCACCATATGGGGTATGTAACGCTTCCACCGTATGTATGTATACACACACACACACACACACACACACACACACACACGTACACACGCCTATCCTGCTCTATACACAGGATATGATACATACCCCATATGGTGGAACCTTACATACCCGATATGGTGCAACGTTACATACCCGATATGGTGGAAGCGCTGCAAACCCGATACGGTGGAAGCGCTAGATACCGAAGCGCTAGTTACCCGATATGGTGCACGCGCTACATACCCAATATGGTGCAACGTTACATACCCCGTATGGTGGAAGCGCTGCATTATGTGCGTGTGTGTGTAGCCTAAACCCTAAACCCTAAACACACACATACACATATTATTATGTGTGTGTGTGTAGCCTAAACCCTAAACCCTAAACCTTAAACCCTAAACACACACATACACATGTTATATTACATACCATCTGGAGAACCTCCATTTGCGATTGGCACTCAACAACCTGTTGACACACGGACATGAAGAAAACGTACCAGCTTGCGTATTAGCACATCAACAGGCCTTTCATAAGAATTGCCGCTACACGGACAAACTCGCACCCGTGCACACACGTGCACGCACGCGCACACGATAAACACGTGCGCACACGTCAAAAAACACATTTGCACATAGACTAGCTGGTTAATGTCCTCGTAACCAAAAGCTTTTGGTCAGACTTGTTTTGAGCGGCCGTTTGAGATACACTCATATGAACACCTGCTTTACAAGGACATCGAGGTTGTCCCGGGTGAATGAAGTAAGATACGCTATCTGCGACAGCGACCTCAAAATCCCTAAGATCTTTTCATCGACTTTTCCCTGATCTGCAAGGATCATCATTTCAAATCAGAACCTGCAGCGGACTGCACGAAAAGGCAATTGATTTATGGGGCGCCCGCGCACACGTCTACTGTTAATCACACAGCAAGCATACACGCATATGAAGCTGACAGACAAAAAAAAACGAGAACCAGCTGCTTTTGCCATTTGCCTCTGCACATATTCTTTTAGCTGAAAATGGATAAAGGTCTTGAATGCCCCGAGGTCCATCTCCTCATTCACATTGGCAAACCCACGCCGCAGTATGCAGGTTTCGAAGTCTTGCTCCTGGAGTAGAGAGAGAGAGAGAGAGCATGAGTATATACATATCTAGCAAAGCACGTACTTTCACAACCTGTCTCCTGCAATTGCATCAGTATGCAAGTGTGTGCGTGTGTGTACGCACACACACATGCGTGTGCGCACGTGCAGACACATGCGCACGCGCGTGTGCGCTTGCACGCGCACACGTGCACGGTTGACACGTGCGCGCACATGCGTGTCTTCTCGCTATATGCAAAGGTACGAAAAATGCACGCAATTCCGCTCGCACACAAGAGTATACCTTGAAGTCGATCACCGGGTCTGTTTCAAGGCGCTTGAGCCCATTACGCAACTCTGTGAACTCTATGCCTTTGCTGCCATCTTCGTCGATAAAGGTAAAAACATCTTCAATTTGCTTTTGAAGCGCGTCTTCGGTTTCTGCCTGGCTAAGTTGCTCCAACAAGGGATCGAGAGCGCCGACAGTGCGATTCGCTAAGAGCGCAATTTGGGCCTCGGCATCTTCTGACTTGCTTGCTTCCACGGCTTCGCAGAACTCATCGAGCAGGACGGCCATAACAATGTTGCAAAGAATAAAGCCCACGCTAAGCTGATATGAAACAACAAATAGCACTACCAACACCTTGTCAGCCCCTGTGCAAATGTCCATCAGACGCACTGTGAGTTCCGCGGCGTTATCAAAGGTCATTATGCGCCACATGGAGTACATGCTGACGGAGAAGACTTTGAAATTTTCCGGGTCCAACCCCTGCCCGATAAAGGTGGTGCCCATGATGGCGTAAATCATGGTCATGAGAACGACGAGTACAAAGGCGTTGCACACTGCCGGTAACGATGCATTGATGGCGCGTATGATCATGCGCAGGGATTTGAGCTTTTTGAAAAGCCGAAATACTCGAAAGGCGCGCACTGTGCGCAGCACATTGAGCCCCGGATTGTCCGAAGCGAATTTGCTTACGAGGGAAATGACCACAACAATTGTGTCGAACCAGCACCATGCATCTGACACAAAGTTTTTGAACCAATTTGCAAAGATGTTGACCATCAACTCCAATGTGAAAATGATGACAAATGCAAGATCGAATTCATCCAGAATCGTTGATGTGTTAGTGCCTGGCGTAGGATTAAGCTCAGCTTCAATAATATTGCAGCTGAAATTGACCATAATAGCAAGGGCCGCGCAGACTTGAAAGGGATTCGAGTTGTAGAGGCCTTGCACCGTAACTTGAGCCTGCGGTTATTGTGTAAGCAATTCCTTTTATTTTTGCATCGGTTGTGTGTCGAAAAGATTCGAGTTTGCTGTTCCGGGTGCGCTCGCACGAGCCCATACGAGCGCCAAAAGGGAGATAAGAACGAGGAGGGGTTGGGAGCGCACACCATGCTATTGCAATCAAAGATGTAGAGGAAGGGAGCGGGTGAGGGAGGAAGAATGCAATTGCGTGTGAGGATTTGCGCATGCCCAACTGTGCACGCAACCTTGGCAATACTCGAAAGATGGCGAGGTACAAAATGATCTCGCGCATGTAGAATTGCCTTCATCCAATCCTCCATTTCTTGGGCACTCTCACTCTGTTGGGAGGGAAGCGCGGGGCTATCAACGTGTTTTGCAAAAGTTTGACCCGGGGGCAATCAATGTGTTCACGGACAGGCATCAAGCGTCAAAGGAGAGAAACGGATGGGCGGGGAAAGGGAGCAGACGGGCGAGGTGCACCTTGAAACGGTACGCTAACCCTTCCTTAACCCCTTCCACTCGCGTAAAAATGGTAAATTCTGCAAACAGGACCCGTATCGGCTGTCAGGGATGCTCCCCCAAGAAAGTGACACGGAAAAGAACACCAGCGAGAGCGCTGGCAGTGCGGCAACGTTTTCGCGACCACATGCACTGGGCAGATGGGCGGCGACGCTACCATTTCTCTGCTCGTCTCCTGCTGCGCCCTCTCCTGGCTCTCTATGTGATCGTTGTTCACTCTTCCTGGCACCTCACAGCCTGTCAGCATACGCCGTGCCCTCGCGCCTCCTCTGGGTCCGTAGTACTGTCCGTGCCTAAATACGCGGCACGCTGTACGTTCTCACCCGTTGCCGCAGGTCGCATTGTTTTCGGGCAAGATACACGTAATCTCTGACACGTGCAATCTGTCGATAGTTTGCTTGTTCTGCCACAGTGCCAAGGCCGGTAAGAGCGGGCGCGCTACACGGTGCATTGATCACGCGATGGGGCGCTGCATGCGGTGCTTTGGCCCAAAACAGACGCCCAGCATCGTGCACAGGGGACGCGAGCGCACGCAATCGTGCCTCCCACCGGGCCGTAACTGTACGCGAGCTCCGAGCTCGTCAGAATGACCCATCGTTTATTCCATGACACGCCGACCCTGGCCCCGCGCTTGAACAGCGAGCCCTGCGGGACCATGGCGCGGCATGAGATTTGCGAAACTACAGGGCCTTGGTGCTGTGCTTCGACCAGGCTGCACGGCGAGTGGGGGGCAGGAAAGGGTAATACAGACACCATGGATGGTACGGGCGACACTGGGGCGCGTGAGACCTGCTTCAAACATGCGCCTTCAGTCACCCCTGCCCCAGATCCTGATCCCGCCGGGCCTGATGCGACGTCACTCTCTCTGTGCATTGGATCACGACAAAATTTTGTTTTTTTCGTGCCGTTTGATATCCATATAATTGTTGTTCCCTTTTGCATATTTCTTACCACTAAAATGCACGTGATCGTCCATTTGTACCCAAAGTTACCGCATTTAATTGTGTCCTGGTAGCAGAGGTGTCTTCGCCGTTTCTCGGTGTGCCGCAGATCTGGAGATCGCGGGGTGGCTATATTACA
>Ga0315899_10005720_pt1 | contig 13412 bp, 8 predicted proteins | sample LakEriMetagenome_2_FD_203518 | JGI IMG/M metagenome (GOLD analysis project Ga0315899, IMG submission 203518) | Freshwater fungal communities from buoy surface, Lake Erie, Ohio, United States - Buoy 4 MA112 | ecosystem: Environmental > Aquatic > Freshwater > Lake | place: USA: Lake Erie, Ohio...
ACAAATTTGAAAAAAAAATAACAAAAAAAATAAACAAATTTGAATTCGTGGAGTATTCGAGCCAATTTGATTTCAGGGGCCCGTCGCACACCGCGAGTTAAGAGGCAGGGCGGGGGCGGGAGGAGGCTCCTGGTCCGAGAAGGACGGCGCCGGCTTCCGCATACTGCGAGCCAGGGCACCGCCTGCCACTTGGCTGCGCAGAGGACCGGACGAGAAGAAATGTGGGCCAACGCATCTTCCAATGATTTGCCGGCTCAGAGCACTATCCTGCAGGGCCCCCAGGGTCCCATCGGGCACGGGCGTTGGATACCTGGCGGAAACATGTACAAAGGAGCCCCGATGTACTCGAGCCCTCTGTCGTCGCGTGGCTTTGGGCAGGCCTTGCCGTCGGCAAGGCATCCTAGCGATACGCGAGAAGGCTTCAGCAACGAGGACCGTGTGGACCGCGCCGATCGGGCCGCGATGTGGTGCGAAACCCACGATCACGCATGGTTTATCGTGCATTGTCTAGAGTTGTGTTGACAGTTTCCACTGGTAATATTGCAGGCGGGAGATGAGCGGGTCTGTGCGCAAACGGCTCGACTCGGCGCATACATACGACGCCCTGGTGATGCTGGCGGTGACGAACGAGAGTCCAGAGATTCGCGAGCACCTGTCCCAGATTGACAAAGATTTGCTCCGCACCTTCCCAGGTGCGCTTTGCTGTTGTTTCCCTCGCTGCTTGCCTGCTTGCAAAATTGACCATCGCTTGTGTCGCAGAGAACCCACTCTTCTGCGAAAGCAGAGAGACAATTTTGGGGCTGCATGAGGGGGATGATGGTGATCACGGAGCTCTGCTGGAGCCGCTTCGGCGAGTTCTGTCGGCGTACTGCATGCGCAATCCTAGCATTGGGTATTGCCAGGCAATGAACTTTGTGGCTGGTTCACTGCTGTTGGTGCTGCGGGAGGACGACGCGTTTTGGGTGCTGTGCTGCATCATTGAGGACATTGTGGTGGGGTACTATGCAAAAGACATGGTGGCATTGCGCACGGACTTACGCACGCTGGAGAAGGTTACCGCTGCAACCCTCCCGCAGATTTATGAGCACCTGCAGAAACTTGGCTTGCCGCTTGAGCTGGCATCTATGCGTTGGTTCCTCTCACTCTTCACATCCGTTTTTCATCAACAAATGGTTACGGAGATTTTAGACGAACTGTTTACGACTGGGCGAAAGGTACTGTTTCAGGTGGCGGTGGGCTTCATGACACATGTTCAGGGCTTACTTCTGCAGTGCCAGGAGACTGAGGAGGCTTTGGCCATCCTCAACGCAAGGGCTAGGACGCCCACTGGCTTCCTCAGCTGCTTCAAATTCTCGCTCTATCAGCTAGCTGGGCTCAATGAGATTCGCACTTCTGTCGCAGCGCAAATCAAATGCGAGGACCAGATTCCTGCCCTAGTCCCTAGTGACCAGAAGTTTGCCAGCCCACTGTCACAGCCTCCACCTGCTGTCGGAAACTACAAGATCGTTGTACGTGTCCTCCGCGGAGTCAATTTGCCCACCATAGGCACCGGCATGCCCAATTGCTATGTTTGCGCTAGCATGATGAACATCGGTCAATTTCTGCCTCTGGACCAGCATCTTATGATGAGCTCAATCCACGTGGTGCAGTCTAATGTCCACGAATGCTCGACTCAGCCGACATGGAACTGCGATTTTGAATTCCTTGCTAATGGTGATGTTCGTAATCTGGTAAGCTTTTACCATGTGCAACCTCTCCTTTCTTGGGCGCTGCTTTCCAGTTTGTTGCAGGGTATTGAAATTCTGTGCCTGTTTTTGCAACGTTGCGTGAATGTGGCAGGTGCTCACGGTATACCACAAAGACATGTATTCTCAAGACTGCGATGTGCCTTTAGGGCAGATTAACATCGGGCTGCAGCAAGGAACTGTGATCAAGGAGCAGTGGTACCGAGTTCAAGACAAAAGGGATCTAGATGTTTTCGGTGCGGATGGCAGGCATTCGCTGATACAGCTCAACATGTCGTACTCCGAGTCTGCGAAAGAGCCAAGTATTGAGAATATCCCAAGTTCCGTGTCAATTATTGCGAAGAAAGCGCCAGCGGCCGTCACACGACGCGTACAGCCAACAGCACCGCCAATATTATCACATGGCAGTTCTCTGGGAAACGAAAGCCCAGTAAACATTGAAGTGACGCTTGATATGGAATATGCCAGCATCATCGGGGCAAAGGAAGTGTTCAAGCTTGAAATCTCCAACGACCTTGCACGGGCTGTACTTGGGATTCCAGATAAGATACACATTCTTTCTGTCCGACAAGGTTCTGTGATTGTAGACGCTAAACTTTTTCAAGGTCTCTGTCCGAATGGGCAAAGTCTTCTCAATGCCCTCGAGAATCTGGAGCACCAGGTCCATGATCCGAGCTCCCTGCTCAAAAAGGGCAGGTTTACTAGATATGTTCTTAGGATCAGGAGGGCGCCCGCAGACGACAACGACAGTAGTCTTGGAATGGAAAGCGACGTGGACGACAGCATCATGGACATTCCACTTCAGATTGACACCGACTCCCCGTCTTACTCCCCAGTGCAGATAGAGGAAAGTCATTCAGCTCAACCTACTTGGGCTGCATCGCCGCTGAAGGAGCCACAGCATGAGGCCCCTGAGGCACCACCTCGCCCGAGTATGATACAAAAACTGGACCATTATCATCCGTCGCATCTGCGACCATTGGACATACGAGAATCCTTCGTAGAGATGCCAAGATATCACTCTTCGACAGCTCCAATGAGCCCACCGCTTTTGCATGATCCAAAGCAAGCTTATCAGAATCCTTTTATGTACCCCATGGATAGAGGGCTTGGCTCTCAGCAGCCAAATGAGCCTATACAGATGCAACGCCCTCAACAGCCAGGCTACATGCGACGTGTAGGGACACACCAGCAGCCAAATGAGCCTATACAGATGCAACGCCCTCAACAGCCAGGCTACATGCAACATCCAGTGACACAAATGGCACAACCATTGCCAACACAGCAGCAGCACACGCCGGGATGGCTTCCAATACCCAGCACGTGGTATGGTAGATACAAGCAGCATCGGACACAGCAGAAGCAGATAAAATCAGTTCAGAGGGAAGAAGCGATGGAGAGATTGAGACAGCAAGAAAGGGCCAGGGCGTCGCAAACAAAAGCTGGTCGTGCAGGGGTAGTTTCCAAACTGTGGACAATGCTGTCACCAGCCGAAAACGCGCATTTTTCTGGTAATGTGCATCCGGCACCAACATGTTGGTCGCCCATGCCTCCGCGCAATGTTGCCCAAGTGCATAGCCCGAGTTTGCCGCAGCAGCCAAGATTCGCATCGCCGCAATACGGTCCGGTAGCCCCGATGCCCGTTCCCAGGTTGAAAGAGAAGCCGCCTGAAGGTCAGACGCATGATGCTAATGCTTCTCGTGCGACACTGCAGCAGCAGCAGAGGCCGCTTCCGATGCCAGGTTTCGGTGCATCGAGCAAATATGAGTTACCGATGACTGGCAACGCTAACCGACCATTGTTTGGGGAGAATCCAAGCGAGCAAAGTGATATCTTTGCAGGACAGGAAAGGGTGGCAAGGTGGATTAGTGCTACTGCTCCGCAGATCACGCCCGCAGGACCTTTTGGGAGGAAAGGTTTGCCGGTCGTGAATGGGGTGAGCAAGACCGGGGACAACCATTACATGCCTCAACCGATGGAACCCAACGTTGCCCAATTTTTTGCTGGACAAGGTACGGTTCGCTTCCAACCCGGCATTCCTGATCAGTTTAGCCGTGGCAATCCAAGCGGCAAGTGGTTCGAATCATTTTCTGGCCACAATACGCCGATTCGATATGGAACCTTCTCTCCCGTGGCCCTTTCCGCCATGACAGCGCCTTCGCCTCAGGTCCGATCAAGCTTGTGGTCAAGTATTGAAATGCCCATCGGCGATTCTCTTCAACGGACGCAAGCGTTTCCCCGTGGCTATGACCCGAGCAAGCCATATGCACCGCCTCCGGGAGCTTTCATTCTGAGGCCGCAAGAGGTCACTGGCAGGTCGGTGGCAAATCCGCAGGAGAGCATGTACATGCAAAATCGCTGGGGAGACGTCGTCATCCAGCCTTCGCGTCAACCTCCTGCTATTCGTGTAGGAGACAACAAACCCTTTCACCAAGGTTTGATTTATTCCACACATAAACTTTCGTCCTGATCCTTTTGTTGAGTGTTCTTCAGTGTTTGTAAGAAAGTTTGTCTGGATCTCTCAACATAAGCAGCGCCTGACAACCAGCAACGATCTGCCACATCAATAATCGGTGGAAACCCTGACAATCCTGTCTATTATCCTCGCCTGGTGAGAAATTTCAATGGTTCTTGGTCTGTCCTACAAAACGTGAGCGCCCTTACCTACTTGCCCTGATTGTGTTTTCGGGAGTTTGGCAGCCAGGCCAAGGTGAATTCAACGTGTCTGTTGAAGCGCTGAACTTTGCCGATGATCTTGACCAGAAATTGGCTGCTCAATCAAGGTGTTTCGAATAGTCTAGCAATGTGCATGCAGAATACATGTTCCCTTTGTCAGCTCCTCTGCCATGTTCATAACTGGTTATTTTTCCCACCCAATCTTGCCTGCTGTCCTCCTCAGACATGTGCTGCTCTAGATGTCCGTAACACACTTTCTACATCCTGTATTCCTTTGGTGTATGGACAGGTTCATGTCACTGTGCTTGCCGGATCATCAGGATGCTTTGCAGGTGAATCGTTAGCCTAGTGTCTCGGTGAATTTTGGTTGTGTTGGATGTCTCGAGTAGCACGTGCACGTACTACACTGTATGTAGTCATGCACATGTACACATCATATCCAGACTTTTTCAGTCTCAAACTGCATGATGCTGCCACGTGAAACAGGAAGCAAAGAAAGCAATTGCACGATTCGACGAGGTGCGCGAACGGTCAGCCGCAATTCTCAAGCCCGAATTTCCAGGTGAGAAGAGCGCATGACCCTGAATTTCACGTAAGCAAGCTGATTCGGTGATGACTCCTGATCGTATGCACTTGAATCTGAGCATCAACATCATGATGTTGATCATGATGTCGATGTTCACACCCGGTGTGTGTTCCACCACACCCGGTGTGGTGGAAGTGCTACATGCCACACACAGTGTACCACACCGGGTGTGGTGGATGCACCACACCGGGTGTGGTATTCCGGTCTTGAATAGGATCTTTTCTGTGTGTCTTGATGACAACGGACATTTTAGCGTTTTTAAATTCATCGCGACGACGGCCGCGCGGACATAAGGGAGACCCAAAGATTCACCAAAAAAAGTTGCGCATATGAATCCTTAAACATTGGTCAAAAATATGCAAGGAATATCCTTGTACGTTGGTGTAATGTTTGCTGATCTACGTGCAATGTTTCTGCGGTGTGAAATTGTGGTCAGAATCCGGCTGGGGGGTCTCAAGTCTTGGATCTTTCAGGCTCGAAAGCCCTGGATCGCCTGAGGATAACAGGAGGCAGTCGTGGGATCTGTCAGGTCGAGCATGGAATGAGCTGGGACCGGAGGACCTCATCGAGCTAATGTAGAGACAGGTAGGGCTCGGCGCACCTCGTTGAGCTAATGTAGGAGACAGACGTCCAGACAGTCTGATACGTAGCACTGCAGATGGAGTTCATGGCAAAGTGATATTGACGTTGAAAACGACTCAGGACACAGCTGAATATGCAGAAATTCCATTGACATTTCATTAAATTAATTAAACTATGAGGCCCGCAACTAGGAGGCACGCAGTCCGTTCCGGTGCTTGCGGTGAGGTTAGAGCGGAGATGTACAGTCGGATCGTGGAAGGACGGTACAGGTATCGAATCAGTGGCGATCTTGTAGCTGCGACAGCTGCTCGCGCCCAAAACACATGTCAGTGTGCACACACACGTATGCTGAGGAAATGAAAACAACCAAGTGCAGGTATGTGCAGGCAAACCTGCTCCATAGTACTTCGATACAAGTCTTGCAGTTCGTCAACATCCCGCACAGGCCCATAATCTTGAGCAGGAATTTGAGTCATGGAATATCTCGGCTCAGTCGCCATCAATCCAGTCGTTGCCGTGGGACGATATTGCTCAATCGGCCTTTCGGAGTAGACTCCTCGTCTCGCATCACCATGATACTGACCAGATGCAGCATTCAATGGCGAGTACCCAGAAGAGGACGGGAAAACGTTTGCTGACTCATGGCGTGGCCAAGGGTCCTGGCCTGTCCACGGGTCTGAGCTATCGCCGACGTATGATCCTGGCCTTGTCCCCTGTCCACTCTGCACTCCACCGCGTTGTGAAGGAAAATACGATGGACGCACAGCGCCTGGCGGATGCTCCACACGGTTCCAGTTGTAAGCGTAACGATAACCTGCATCATGACCGCTGACACTTACCCCTCCGGTTACCTGAGCGCCCAATCTTTGTTGCAACAAAGATGGGCCCGATTCGCCAGGCCTGGCCCTGCTGGTGTGCGGAGGCACGGAAGTCCCGGGAGAGGAGGAGAGGGTTGCCTGTCGTCCGCGAAGGCGGGCATAAATCCCACGAGCGTGGCGTTCTTGCGCAAGCCGCTCTAGCGATGAACGGTCAGCAGCCGGGGGCAAAAGCATGTACGCGATGTCACTTTTGAGCACCATGCCATCACGTCCGGGATCCAGCTTTTCTGCTATCAGTTCCAGCTCGGCGGAATTCAAATCAGGCACCAAAGCCTCGAGAGCTTGCCGGAGGGCGGCACTGGCTATCGCTCCTGCACCCGGGTTCTCTGGGTCTAATGCATTCAGCGCCTCTTGATTGGTGTGGAACTTGTGAAAAGCAGCCAGCCGCACCTTTTGCCGGACTTTCTCCCAGACATTTTCAGGGCCCGCCTTGCTGTCAGACTCTTTCGGATGCGTGCTCACACTTGAAGAGGCGATTGAGGCCGTGGGAGCGGGTCGTAGTATAGAATGTGCAGCTGGCTGAGAATGCCCACGGGAATTGGGCGCCGCTGACGTTTGCGACATGGTAATTGCAGACGAGCGGTAGTTTGCCCGGACCTTCCAGAATGAGATCCAAGGGTTCCCGCTGTAGATAGTCTTCACCCGGTCTTCTTTAATATCAACCAATGCTGGGCTTGCCGCCATGGATTCAAGCATGAATCGCCCACCGTGCCCAAGAAAACCATGCATGTGCACCCTCTTTAAGGGAGCCGGCCCGACGTGACGAAGAGCATCAGCCCCAAGAGAAGCTGCACCTGCGAATTTCTTCAGCGACGAATGTTGTTCGCCATACAGGCGCCACGTGTCCATGACTGAGAGGTTGCTTTCCGCTAGCATGCGCGCAAAATTGTCGCGTATAAAGGTTTGCTCAGCCTTTTCAAAGCTGTCGCCAACTATTTCTCGAAATGCCTTCATTAGTTGCGTCTCCTCAATCATCTTAACAGGCTCGCCACCCGCGAATTCACCGCTCTTCTGATTAACCGTGCTCTGTGCTCGGCTAACAAGAATTTTGATCAAGACCGGTTTGACGCCTGTATCCTTGAGCGCCGTGTTGAACGCTTCCATTGCCTTCGGAGCCGGCAACTTGCCTTTGTGTTCCTGAAATTCACGCGTTGCCTCCTTGCGAAATGCGTCGAGCATCTCACGCCCCCGTGTCTCGACTACTTGTACGAGCTCTGACCGCGCCATCGCCCACGAAAATTTGTCAAAGTCAATGTTGTCGGTTGGCGGATTCGCATTTGGGTCACCGTTCGGGTCAAGTTGCTGAATGAGATCGGCAATCACATTCATATCACTCAATGCAAGATGCTGCAGGCTGCGAAGAGCTTGGCGAAATTCCTCGTGATTCACTCGGCCGTCGCCGTTAAGGTCGTACTCCCAAAAGTGCCGCGACAATGTCTCCCACTCAGATTCCATGCACTTGTATGCTGTGTACACATCGATGGGATATGTCCCAGTCTTAAGCTTGCCAGAAAGAAGCTTGTCATAATCAATCTTGCCATCGTCTTCGATTTCAAGGTTCTGGAGCAAGATTTCAACCAAGCTTGAACTCATGCCCACGTCTGCGCGGTTCAGGATGGCCTGCAGTGTGGGCAAATCTAAGCGGCGTCTGTTTTTGGTATCCTTCGCCCGACAAAGAGAAAGAAGTAGCGACCACTTTTTTTCCAGGATCTTGAGGATGGTTCCCTTGGCTGTCTTCCAGCAGATGACGTCTATGTCCACCAAAGAAGCGTGCTGATCGCGCAAGAGGAAGTCAATTGTTGCGTCAGATACGTGCAGATCGCTGCTGCTGAGGCGGTTCCTGAATGCGTCGCGCGCGAGTTGCTTCCCAGCATGCTGCTCCTTTAGCTCCTGAAGAACCTCAATCACTGCCTCCCATTTGCGCTCGAAGTCGCGCTCTGCATCGAAGGAGGCGCCGGCATAGTGTCGACACACAGCGTCATAGTCAATCACAATGACACTCTTACCATTGCGGTCCAGGAGCGTTTTCTCGAGAAAGGCCTTGTTACACACGTCGACTATCTTTTTCACCAAGGGAAGCTCCTTGCCATTTTGGTCACGCAGGTTCAACACTGGGCAATCTTTGAGACACTCTTGAAATTGCTGCGGTGTCAGAGTGCCCAGTGTCATAATTTTGTTGCTGCCTGCTGCGGATTGAGGGATCTGGGGGAGAAGGCCGGGTTCCTTTTTGCGCACAGAAATTTCGTGCTGCTTGCATTTGTCGTAGAGGGCGGGCCATCCGTTGCACAGCAGCATGCGCATTTCATAGTCTTGCTTGCCGTCAAAGAAGTAGGGTGCCGTCGACCCGTTCACCATGTCGGTCCAGCAAACACTTCCTGTCATTTCCTTGTCCAGCTTGTCGATAATTTTCTGCACCTTTTCATCATCCAGTCCAATATCAGCCATTCGCAGGGCCTTCCTGAAATGATCCCAAGACAACATGTGGTCCGCCTCGAGGCTTTTGTTGGCCATGGTGCATTTGTCCAGAGTCTCAAAGCTCGCAATCAATGCATCCCACTTGGGCATGTTCGTGGTCGTATCGTCTCCAGTCATTGCGAAGTGTATCTCATACTGGTCAGGGACGTATTTTCGAAGCCAATCATCGTATTTGATCGCCCCGGATTTGTCTTTCAGCTTTGGATCCAGGTTGGACACGATTTCAGTGATCTGCTCAGGCGTCATTTTGCCACCGGAACCAAGCAGATTCTGCTCGAGGCTTTTGGTCAGCGCCTTTTGGAATTGGTCCTGTGTGAGGTTGTATTCATGTTGCTTTGATTTGATTCCCTTCTTCTTTTCGGCGTGAAACAGCTGCATGATGTGGTACCAACTGCTGCGCAGAGACATCTGAATCGTTGCGTCCTCTCGCGCGTAGCGCTCCAGAAATTCTGAGCGGCCCACCGTGCCGTCGCCATTGATGTCAATCACATCGATGAGAAAACTGATTTGCTCTGACTTTAGGGCATCCTGCTCATCCCTCTTGCCCACGACTTCGCGGCACAGGATCTCGAACTCGGTGTACGTGAGCGACGAGCCTGTTTCAGCAGTGTAAGACACGTGTCAGCTGATTAAATCGTCAATTACCGGCACATCAGCGGTGCAACCAGCAGAAGAAATGGCATAGACAGCAGAGAAGGGGGGGAGCGCACCGAGTTTCTCAAATCGAGCATCACAATCCTCCCAGTACTTGAAAACTTTGTTGTAGATTTCAATCTCGTCGGGAATGAAATATCCGAAAAAATCGTTTTCGTAGTCAATGTAGCCCACGTAGCGCCCTTTTTCCACGAAACGCTTTTCAGATTCAGAGATTGCAATGATGACCTGCCGATCCTTCTCCGTGAGCTTGCCCTTGTCCACCAGCGTCTGCAGAGCGTTTCCGAAGTCGCTTTTGGAAATGAGTTTGACCTCTGCCCTCTCAACATCATCCCCCATGATGCCAGCATCATCCTTATCAGGCACTACGGAGCTGCACGCATTGAAGGCAAGCCGCAAGTCCAGCCAGCGGTTCTGCACCAGCAAAACATCGTACAGGATCTTGTCATTTTCAAAGTACACGTCGAGGAAGAGCTGAAAGAACTTTGCGATGTTAATCTTCGGCTCCTCATTGCTGCCGTCTTTGTCCTTAGCGCCATCCTTTGGCATGGTGGTCCATGGCTTTCCCTTGATCAGCTTCTCCTCAAACGGCTTTTCGATGTCCTTCATCAGCAGACCATCACGAAGCGCCTCGAGGAACTGGCGCTGTTTCATGTCTGATCCCCCACCTTCGTTGAAGCGTTCCATGGTGGCGCGCACACCGCCCCGCCCGCGCCACTTACTTGGATTCATGAGCTTGCGCCACTCGTTTGCCAACTCTCCAAACGCCTGGTCGGGGTCCTTTTTCGTCGGAGGGACATACACCCATTTGCCCTCAACTTTGGAATTGAGCCCAAAGCGAACAACAAAGTCATAATAATCAATCTGTTTGTCGCCAGTGGTTGAGCAGCGTTGAACCAGGCCTGCCACCTCCTGCTCGAGCCTGGTCTTATCCTCGATAGTGTCGAATTTGCCTGACCAGATATGGTTTCTTTGGAGCCCTTCCAAGATGTCGTCTTTCGACAGTCTGTTGTCGCCATTCATGTCCAGCTCCGTAAATGCCTCAGTCACATTCGAAAACTTCTTCTGCAGCTGAATGCGAAATTCTTGATCAAAGCCAGAATTGGTCTCCAGCTGCTTAGGTCTGATGGGGAATCTGAAGAGGAATTCGTGATAGGCGATGAACCCGTCGCCCGTTGAATTCACGGAGTCAAAGACTTTCTTGAGACGCTTCGCGGCGCCCGCTTCTCCCCCATCGTCATCTGGGTCCACCTTGAGGTCCTCAATGTCGAGCTTTTGAACCCCGCCCATGAACTCCTCGAAAGATAGACGACCATCAGCATCAAGATCCCAGGCATGGAACGCGTGCTTTGCGTCATCATACTGCTCGCGCAGCTTTGAGCGAATCCTATCCACGTCGAAATCGTCCCGGCCTTCGCGAGAAACGTCGCGCAAATTCACGGTCGAGAGTTTGCGCAGAAATTCACGATAGTCGATCGTGCGAGTGGCGTCGATATCCATTGACGCCATGAACTTGAGCACTCGCTGTTTGCCGAGATTGAGCTTCATGTCTGAGAGGCCTTTAGCGAGTTCCTCCGGAGACAAGACGCCGTCCCCGTTGTCGTCCATGTCTCGAAAAATTTGCGCAATATTGAGCTTCGCTGACATGATTCTTTGCGTGATCTCCTCATCCGAAAGGCCGTCATCTTTGCCCGCCACGTCCTTGCGGTCCGCTTTACTGAACATTTCGAGAAAGTCTTCGTAGTCGATGAAGCCGTCCCGTCCTTTGTCAGCAATGCGGATCACCTCTTCGAGCAGCCTGCTCGGCAGACGCAGCTTCAAGCGCTGCTCGACACCTTTACGGAACTCGTCGCGCGAGAGGCGACCATCTCGGTCTACATCCATGCGCTTGAAGGCTTGTTGTAGCGACTTGAAATTATTCCTGAGCGCCTGCTCAATCTTGTCTCTGGCTTGCTTTACTTCGCGCTGCAACTGGTCGCTGGTCCCCTTCAAGGTCGAGCCGGCTGACTGGCCCTGCTTCTTAGTGCTGGCGTAGGCTTCATACAGCACGTTGCCCTGACACAAATCCCCAAAAGTCAGTGTTCTGGTACATTTACTATATGATGTCACTATACAGAGGACATTTGAGAAATTTTAGCCTGGCTGTCCTTGTCCGCATCTTGGACGAACCACTCGACGTGCTCCGCGGTCATGCGTGGCTCAGTTCGTGTCAGAGCATTGCGGAACGCTTCCACCGTCACGATTGACTGCCCCGAAATATCCAGTTGTCGGCATTCAATGATAAGCGCGTCCCACTTGTTTTGCATCGCTGCTGGCTCGTTTTCGAGTGGAGCGCCAAGCAGGCGCATCATGTCATCAATCCACTTGTGACGGCTGCGAAAGTCCAAGTTCTCCACTGGGTCGCGGTCACCTTGCATTTCACCCCTGTCGCCTCGCACCTTAGCAGCATTTTTGCGCCTCTCTGCAAGACTCGGCCGCCCACCCGAAGCCTTTTTCGCCGTGGTGGAGGGGTCAAAATCAACAACCATGCACTCGAAATGCACTGTGCCCTCCCGCCCCTCGCCGCTGGTCGCCAGGGCGTTCCAGCACTTGCTCAGATCTTGGGCATTTATGACAGTATGTTTGTGCTTGGCTGAGTCCTCATACATGATGGTCACTGCCCGCCCAAAGGCACTCTTGAGCTTCTCGAGCAGGTCCTCGAAGGTGATGGTGGCTGGGACCTGCAGATTCTTTTCGATGCCTCGCTCGTCCTTGCATTCCATGTGGACCTCCTGGAAACTACGTGCTCGAGTCCGTTGCAGATCTTTCGCCGCGTCGCTCTTGCCATCTCGCCCCGGCTTTTTTCGCTTGTCTGCGCCGAAATGCGTGACAAACTGCTCGAAGCGCAGGACGTTCTCGGATTTGCTGTCCATGAACTCGAAAACATCTTCGAGCTGCTCATTTGTAAAGTTTGACGGGTGTAGTTGGTCTTTATGGAGGGCAGGGTCGCCTGACATCGCCCGGATGCCCTCGCGAAATTCGAGCTTGCTGCAAACAAAACACAACGAGCGTCAGTGCTGGCGTCCGACGGACGCTCGCCACGACAGCACCAGACCCTAGAAAGAATGCACACACGCACACACGTGCGCACCCGCACACGCGCACGTGTGTGCGCGCAAACACGCACACACGCACCTGGCGCGGCCATTGCTGTTCATGTCTATTTCACCAAACGCGTCGAAAATGTCGTCGTAGTAGCGCTGGATGTGCTCCTTGAGCACTTTAACGAGGTCCGTCACCGGGACCTTGCCCTTGGTGGCCTTGGCGTCCTTATCGGCTGCCTTGCCCCTCCCTGCGAGAAGCGACGCCTCCAGGCGGCGCTTCTCGCGCTCGCGCGCCTTGAGCGTCGCGTCCAGCACATCGTCGTGCTTGGCGCCGAAGAACCACTCGGTGTTTGCTGCCGTCGGGCCCACCATCGCGCGGGCGGGCCGCGCGGGCGGTAGCCGCGGGCGGGCCGCGCGGGCGGTAGTGGCGGCCTAGGGCGGGCGAGGTGGCGGCCTAGGGCGGGCGAACCGCGCCGCGGCGCTGTTCCGCCTCCATCCCGTCTCTGCTTTGCTCTCTCTTCTCTCTTCGAATTCTCAATTTCTTTCGTCCACGAACTACTTCGTGCAATCAGAGCTTCCCCCGGCCGATCCTCCTGAAGCCGCCGCGCTCTGAGAGGCCGTGGGAGTCGGGAAAGGGTAAGTGGGATGGAGGGCGGCGGTGGCCCCCGCAGCGGGGGCGTGGAAGTGGGCACGGTCGTCGAGTGCGTAGTGCGCAACGCGATGGAGAAGCTCA
>Ga0315899_10005721_pt1 | contig 13409 bp, 13 predicted proteins | sample LakEriMetagenome_2_FD_203518 | JGI IMG/M metagenome (GOLD analysis project Ga0315899, IMG submission 203518) | Freshwater fungal communities from buoy surface, Lake Erie, Ohio, United States - Buoy 4 MA112 | ecosystem: Environmental > Aquatic > Freshwater > Lake | place: USA: Lake Erie, Ohio...
CAGAAGAATCGAGCGCGGCTGCGATTTCATTCGCGAACGGCACTGCAGTGTGTGAAAGCTCGGACCCATCAAGTGGCACGACGATGGCGTTGATCATGGCTTTCCCTCCGGGGGAGTGGTGACTCTTGGCTCCATGCTCCCATGCGCATGGGGTGAAAGCGCCATCGCCATGGTTGCGGTGGGCTCAGGTGTTGAGAAGAACGACCGCATCAAGTCCTCCGCCGGGAGCAGAGCGGAGTTCTGCCCGGCCGCCTTCGGATTCCACGAGTTTCTGGACAATGGCAAGGCCAAGCCCGGTCCCGCCAAGTTCGCCGCGCTCGTTGGTCGCTCTCCAAAAACGGTCGAAGGCCCGTTCACGTTGTTCCTCGCTGAGGCCCGGACCTTCGTCGACGACGTGGAGAGCGACGACTGAGCCAGAAGGTGAGTCCTCGGTGGTGGCGTGAAGCTTGAGAGTTGAACCTTCGGGGGAGACCTCTAGGGCGTTCGCGATCAAGTTGTCGAGAACCTGGCTGAGCATGTCGGCCGAGCAACGTGCTTTCAGGCGGCATTCCTCAGAAGAAATGCGCACACCGCGCTCGCTGGCGAGTGGTTGCCATGCTGCGGCTCGTTCACGCAGGAGGTCGTTGAGTTCGAGGCGACCCGGACGGGGCGACTGTGTGCGTTCAGCGCGTGCCAGCGCGAGCAGACCATCAACCATCCGTGACATTCGTTGGACCTCATTTCGAGCCCCCTCAATGTCCTCAGTAGCATTATCTTCGGCGTCGAGTTCAAGCATCTCAAGTCGAAGTCGAAGTGCGGTGAGGGGCGTGCGCAACTGATGCGATGCATCGGCGACAAATTGCTCCTGTGCAGTCACAAGTTCCTCAAGTCGAACCGCAGTCGCATTGAATGCCGCGGCGAGATCTTTGATTTCCGGGGGACCCCGATCCACGTCAGCCCGAGCGGAGAGGTCACCTTCTCCTATGCGGGTAGCCGCATCGCGTAGATCGCCAATTGGCCGAGTCACCCAGCGCGCGAGGAGCACGCCGAGAGCGGCAGCAAGAAGAAGGGTTCCAAAAGCTGCTCCGATAAGGATGAGCCAATAGCGTCGAACTTCCGCATCGACTTGGTCTGTTGAGAAACTGACTCGAACCGCACCGAGAACTTTGTCGCCAACAGAAATGGGAACGGTGACGTAGATGAGCCCGGTTCCGAGAGTCGTTGAATAACGAGTGCCGCTCGCAATCTGGCGATTCAGGGCATCTGCGATTTCTGGCCGTGAAAGGAAATTCCGTTGTCCGGCTGTGGCTGGCTCGGAATCAGCAAGCACATCTCCTGATGTATTGACGATAACGACTCGGCCGTCGGTCGCTGCGGAGTAATTGGAAACCACCGTCGCGTAGTCGACTTGAGTTCCGCCGAGAAGTGAATCGGACACGTAGGACGAAAGCACGAACGCATCTCGCTCAATGCCCGATTTCAACTGATCCATCTGATGATCGCGATAACCGAGCGCGAGCGGCAGTTCGAGGGCGATGAGCACCACGAGCGTGAGGAGGAGATAGGTGGCGAGGAGGCGCCTGGTCACGAGTTGTTATCGCTCTCAATCGAAGTGCGAAGTCGGAAGCCCACGCCGCGAACCGTTTCGATGATGGTGGGGTCGCCGAGTTTTTTACGTAGCGACGCGATGTGGACATCAAGTGTCTTTGTGGGGCCGTACCAATGTGCATCCCAGACTTGTTCGAGGATTGTTTCGCGGGTTTGTGTTGCCCCGGGGTCACTTGCAAGTAGTGCAAGGAGGTCAAATTCTTTGCGAGTGAGAGAGAGTTCTTCGTTTTTGATAGTCACGCGTCGTGTTCGGTTATCGATTACGACACCGCCGGTGAGTTTGATGATGTCATCGGATTGAGTTCCAGTTGCTTGGCTTCTGCGCGTGACCGCGTTGATTCGCGCAATGAGTTCGCGAAATCCGAACGGTTTCACCATGTAGTCATCTGCACCGAGTTCGAGACCGAGAACTCGATCGATTTCATCGCCACGCGCCGTGAGGATGATGATCGGAACCAATGAATCGGATCGAACGCGGCGGCACACTTCGTAGCCATCGATGTCGGGGAGTCCAAGGTCAAGGAGGATGATGTCGACCGGGGTGGATGAGCGAAAGGCGTCGACGCCGCCCAGGCCTGTCGATTCGCGATGGACGCTGAAGCCCTGACGCTCAAGTCCCTTGACAAGGGGATCAGCAATGGCGTCGTCATCCTCGACTACAAGTACGTTCACCCCGTAAGGGTGGCACGACATTGCAGTAGCCGTCAGCAGAGATTGCCGTTATTCATCGGTTTTGGGGCCGTTGGTCATAGGACTTTGCCAGTTCTTAACCATTCGCGAGGGTGTAGTTGGGTTGCGGCTCTCTACGGTCAGTGTCATGAACAGGCACCTCGCACTCACCTTCGCCGGAGCAACCGCCATTTTCGTGACCGCCGCTAGCGGCGCCTTTGCTGCGAACGTGGGCTTACTCAATGTTGGACCCGCCAAACCGGTTGGACAGCTGAGCGCTGCCAATGTCGCTCAACTTGCGACGCCCACTGCTGCTCGTGCGGATATCACTGCATCGGAAACTGGCACTACCGCCGTTACTGGCGCTGCCGATTCAATGACTGTGGTGGGTCCGAGCAACGCAGCCGGATCACAGATCGCTGGATCGGCACCAAGTTCCTCAGGCGGATCGTCCTCGAGTGCTGTCTCCCTATCGGGGGCAGGCGCCGCGACATCTCAACTTGACTCACCTCCGGCCCCATCAACTCCGCTGCCATCTGGTCCGCCAACGACCTCCCAATCGCAAGTTGACGACGATGACTACGAGGACCAAGACGACGATGACTACGACGACGAGGACCAAGACGATGACGAAGATGAAGACGACGATGATTGATCGAATTCCCGCCGCTGCACGCGCGGCAGTTGCTGAAGGTTCATCCGCAGGTCGATCACCGAAAGGTCCTTCAAAGAAGAAGGGCCCGACCGCACCAGCCACTCGCGCTTTCACGGCTGGTCTGAGTCTGGCTGCAACTACGGCGATCGTGGCGGCCCTTGCACTCAGCGGGCAGCAATCGGCGGCCTCAACCCCGGCCACGGTTGAACTGAATGTCGCTGGTGCTTCTGGTGTCGCCAACATGCAGAACACCTCAGTCGCCGGAACCGCCGTCGACCCGGCTGCGGTTCCTGTTGCCGGAGCTCCTCCATCGACCGCTTCACCTGCTGCAGGGGTGTCCTCGGGTTCAGCGTCATCAGGCGCTTCTTCTGCAGGGTCAGCGCCAGCTTCCTCAAGAGGATCCTCGAATGGCACAGCTGCTCCAGCGGCCGCCACTCCGGCACCTGCTCCAGTTGCTCCGACGGTTACGACACCGCCCGCCACAGCGGCGCCGGTCGTCACTGCACCAGCACCTGCGCCTGTGGTGACGACCCCAGCACCTCGCACTCGCGCTTCCTAATTCATGACCGTGGCCGGCGTAGTGGAGACTTCCCGAGTGTTTCGAGCGATGGGTAGTGACTGCGTCGTTCGCGTTGTCGTTGCGAATGATCGTGCGGAACCAATTCTTGACCGCGTCGAAGCTCGAATGCACGAGTTGGAAAAGCGTTGGTCAAGGTTTCTCGCCGACAGTGAACTTTCTCAGTTAAACGATCTTTCAGGCGCGCCAGTTTTTGTTAGTCGGGAAACGTTCGAACTGGTTTCGCTTGCGATCGATGCATGGCGCGCGACGGGGGGCTTGTTTGATCCCACGATGCTTGATGCGCTTCGTAACGTTGGCTATGACAAAACCTTCGATGCACTTGCGGCGCAAGGGCCTGCCGTTGTCGACGATTCCCTCACAGTCTTTGGAGGTCTTGACGGTGTCGATCTTGATGCCCGGTCGTTTCTTGTGCAGACGCCACCTGGGATGCATCTTGATCTAGGCGGAATTGGGAAAGGTCATGCGGCTGATCTGCTTTTCGCGCAGGTCATCGAAGACGGCGTTTCGGGTGCATGTCTCGATTTTGGTGGAGATATCCGTGTGGGGGGAGAGCCAGCGGAAGGGAGAGGTTGGGTTGTGGTCGTCGATGACCCTTTCCACCCCGGTCAGGATCTTGTATCGCTGGCATTGAGTGAAGGCTCAGTGACAACGAGTTCGCGCTTGCGCCGGAAATGGTCCACGACAAAAGGCGAGGCACATCACCTCCTCGATCCCGCCACGGCGGAGCCTTCCGAAAGTTCCATAGCGGCCGTCACTGTTCTTGCCGCACGAGCAGCTTGGGGTGAGGCTCATGCCAAAGCAGCACTTCTCGCTGGCCCCATCGCTGGGCTGCGATTGATTGAAGACGCAGGACTCTCAGCGCTACTGATCGCCGACGATGGAACGGTTGTACCAGCCGGGGAATTCGAGAGGTTCGTGGTCGGGGGACCTACGCTCGCAGTATGACCCCGCGGCAGGTGTGACATGACAACCGTTGTTTTCGGAGCCACGAAGGTGTGGTGGTATGTCTCCAGAGCTACCGGCGTCGTTGCGTGGGCGCTATTGGCGCTTGCAGTTTTGTGGGGTCTTGCCCTCTCGACCCGAGCGTTGGGTCGGAAGACTTCGGCTCCTTGGTTACTTGATGTTCATAGGTTCTTGGGTGGACTTGCAGTCATCTTCACGATTGTTCACTTCGTGACGTTGTCGTTTGATCCATGGATGTCGTCTGAATACGGCTACTCAATTTCCCAAGCCTTCATCCCTTTTGCTTCGGAATGGAAGCCGGGACCGATGGCGTGGGGAATCGTTGCCTTTTATTTTCTTCTCGCGGTCGAGTTCACATCGCTCATAAAGAATCGATTACCACAGAAGTTTTGGCGTGGCGTGCACTTGGCGAGCTATCCGCTCTACGCCATGGCAACGATTCACCTTTTAACGGCAGGTTCCGATAATCAGAACCCATTGCTTCGATGGAGTGTCCTCGCGACTGTCGGCGCGGTTGTGTTTTTCACCGTGTACCGAATCATTGGGCCAGGACGGGTCGAAAGCGTGAAGCAATCGTCTCCGAAGAAGTGATCCCGTAACGATTGATCAGGCTTCTGGAACCTTTACGACAAAAGTCGCAATATCGGCAGCGAGTCCGCTGCGGATGAGCTCAAGCGATGCTCCGCGGCAGTTGGTGCGAGTGAGAGCGAATGCATCAGAGTCGAGGCGTTCAGCAAGGTCGGCGGCGTGAGCGAGTGCGGTTGTGAGCACCGCGTCGTCGGCTACAACCTGATCGAGATAGCCGGCAACAACCGCGCCAGCAGGGTCGTACACGGTTGCGTGGTTCACCGCTGCGGTGAATGCAGCGTTGGAGAGTGAGGTTCGAGCGAGCTCAACGGCAAACTTGGGGACGGGCATCCCGATTGCAACCTCGTTGAGGCCGATCTTGAAATTGCCGTCGGCGCCGATGCGCACGTCGGCGGCCATGAGCAGAATTGCTCCCATGGCGAGAGCGTGGCCGGTCGACGCGATGACCACTGGCATTGGGAACTCGTGAATCTCAATAGCGATGTCAGCGCCCGCCTTCAGAAGGTTTCGCGCAGCTTCTGGGCTTGAGGTCATAACCGAAAGATCGAAGCCTGCCGAGAATCGGCCGGGGCGACCAGCGAGCACGACTGCTCCAGCCTCCGAGCGAGCCCGTTCAAGTGCATCGTGGACACCTGCAGTGATGTCGTGGCTGATCGCGTTGGCTTTGCCGTCGTCGATCGTGATGAGGGCGACGCGGTCTTGGAGTTCGTAAGTCACGGCGGAGTCGGTCATGAGATGAACGCTACCCTTGCCGGTGAGCGCCGATTACGAAGGTTCGGCGACGAAGTCGATGAGTTGCTCAACTGCTCCCACGAGAGGTGGTTGCAGGTCGGCATAGGACGACACCGAATTCAGGATCTTCTTCCAGAACAACCGAGGGTCATCGACTCCAAGGGCTGCGCAGATGCCCTCTTTCCACGGTTGACCCTTGGGAATATCTGGCCATGCGGCGATGCCGACAACAGAGGGTTTCACCGCTGCCCAAATATCGACATAAGGGTGGCCAGTGACAAGGACATCGGGGTGGTCGATTCCTGCAGCGATTCGTGATTCTTTGGAATCGTCGACGAGATGATCGAGAAGGACGCCGAGGCGACGTCCGCTTCGTGGCCCAAACGACCGAACGATTTCTTGCAGGTTGTCGGCGCCATCGAGAAGTTCGACAACGACACCTTCGACTCGGAGGTCATCGCCCCACACCTTTTCCACGAGTTCCGCGTCGTGCACGCCTTCCACAAGCAGGCGACTTGCTCGTGCCATGCGGGCAGGAGCAGAAGGCATCGCGACGGAGCCGGAAGCAGTTCGTGTTGCCGCTGCGGTGCTCGACGCTTTGGGTCGAGCCAAGGTGACCTGTCGGCCCTTTACGTCGAACGCGCCATCTCGCAGTCGGATCTTGTGGTCGCGTCCTTGACGATCTCGGAGTATGACGAACGATGAATCACATTCAACGACGACGCCCCAGAGGTGCGTGCCTCGGACTTCAACTTCAAGGCCGGCCGTTGCGGCAATGACCGGGGGCTTTCGTCGCGACCGTGGTGTGTCCCCGTCGAGATCGAGAGGCTCAGAAAGAATGCCTTTTCGATACGGCGTTTCGGCCACGTTCTATTCGCCGCCGACGAGTTCGCGAATTTTTGCTGCAGTGGCGGGCCCGTCGTAGGCGAGTTCTCCGTCGCGCAATCCGACACATCGCGTTGCGCTCGGAACGAGATCAAGTTGATGGGTCGAACAAATAATCGTTGCGCCTTGGGCAACGACATCGCTCATGATCTCAACGAGCGTTTCTTGGCCAGGGGTGTCGAGGCCAACAAAGGGTTCGTCGACGAGCATCACGGTGAACGGACGGATAAGTCCGAGGATGAGGCCAGTCTTCTGCTTGAGTCCGCGACTGAATCGTGACGGAAGGTCGTCGATGCGGTCGCCAAGTCCGAACATGTCGACAAGGTCGTCGGCATAGTCCTGCCAATCGACGGTTTTGTGGAGGCGAGCGATGTATTCGATGTGCTCACCGAGACTGAGGTCGTCGTACAACACCGGATTGTCAGGCAGGTACGAGAGGGAAGCGCGTGCATGGACGGTGCCCGCAGGGCTACCTGCGATAAACGCCCAACCGTTTGTTGGCTCGAGCATCCCAGCGGCGAGTCCGAGAAACGTTGACTTTCCGGCACCGTTGGGGCCAACCAACATGACGAGTTCGCCGGTGCCAATGACGAGATCGAGTTCAGTCGTGAGCCCCATGCCATCGCCGTAGTCCTTCGAAAGGTCGAGGGTCTGCAAGGCCGCGTCGGGTTTCAGGCGCGGCTCAGTGGCGGGAGTGGGCGGTTGTTTGGGTAGTGCGAATGCTGAGGTCACAGGTGCTTCGGCTTCCGTGTGCGCAAGTAAAGGATGGCACCGCCGACGGCGAACAGTGAGTACACCGTTGCATTGCCGACTTTGGTGGTGTTGATGGCGTTGGGGTCAGACCCAGCGCTGAGTAGAGGCAGGAGAGCGATGACGGTGATCGTCGGGGGAATGACGAGTCGGGCGATCATGACCCAGCCCATGACATCGGGACCAAGCCCGGCAAGACCGGCCATATTGGGTGCGCCTTGAGCGGTGCTGATCATCGCCGAGACTGCGGCAGCGAGAGCGACCGGCACAAACATGATGAGCGCGAGTTTCCAAACCACAGCGACTGGGACGAGGATCAGCGCAGATGCAGCGACGATCGCGCAGATAAAAGCCATGACGACAAATGCTGCAGCAACATGTTGCAGGATCAACACACCAGGCGCTTCAGGGAAACTTTCCCACCGAGTGGGGTGATCAACATCCTGGGCCGTTGGTTCCGATGCGTCGTAGGCCACGAGGTAGAGCGCAAGCCCGGCAACGATGATCATTGGAATAGTGCCGCGCCACAACGCGCCAAGCGATAGTCCGGCGATTACGCCGAACATCGCCATGCGAAGGAGCCGGGGGAGGGGGAATCGCAGGTAGCTCTGCCAATCGCGTTTCCATGTTGGAGGAATGAAACTCTTCTTTTTCGATCGGCCAATTCGAATCCAGGGACGCAGTCGAGCGTTCTCTTGAGACAGTTGCCGACGAAGAAGCACAACGGTTCGAACGTCTTGAAGCGTGACGGCGAAGCGCAGCTGAGCAACGAGCCCGGCGCGTCGCAATGCATGCTCAATTGAGAGATCGCCAATGCGGGAAAGTCCTAACCAAACAACTACGGCTACCACCACGATGCTGATGAGCGCGAATGCTCGGAAGGTGATGGGCCAGAACGCAATGTCGGCCAAAAGTGTGAATGGCGACGTTGTCCGCTTGCCAAGGACATCAAGCGCCGACCACGCGATGAGGACGGCAGCAAGGATGTTGGCGGGCCACCAACGGAGACGTCGACCCGATGCAGCGAGCGCCGTTGCAGAGGCAAGTACGCCGACAAGTGCAAACGAGAGAGCTCCAGATGCAATTGCCGCAGCGGGATTGACGGGGAGCCGATACGCAGCGACTTCGCCGATGATTGCGCCAATCACGGCGCCGGCGAATGCCATGAATCGAAGTTGTTTGATGGCCGGACCACGAACAACTGATTCGCGCGGAACCGGTGCATTGAGTTCGTGCATGACGACTGGTGCTTCGAGCACGAGCGGTCCGCCGCGGCCTCCTGAGCGCAACCCAACGCCTATTGCAATCGCGAATCCGAGCCCGAGCCACATTGGTGCTTCATTGGCAAAGCTCAGGGCTTCTTCATTGGTGAGTCGATTGTCTGGGAGTTGGCTAACTGCGAACAGGACGAAGATGACCGCAGCGAGGCCAACCATGTAGACGCGATACAGCGCATCGATCCAGTGGACTTCGGAAAGACGGTTGTGTCGTCGAGTTCGCCGCAGGTCCTGCAGCGCTTCGGTGGGAGTCTCGACGTCGGTCACGGTCTAGGAATCTACCGGCGATACGAGAGGGCTCAGTTCGACGCTCGTTCGGCCTCATCGGTCAGTTCCAGCCATTGCTCTTCCGCAGCCTCAAGCTCGGTGAGAACTGCGGTCAATTCCCCACCGAGTCGGGTGAGTTCGACGTGGTCGCCACTCACGGCGAGGTCAGCCACCTTCACTTCAAGGCGGTCTTTTACCTTGGTGAGACGCTTGATTTCCTTCTCAAGATCCTTGATGAGGAATCGCAAGGTGCTCGGGGACCGCGTTGCTGGTTTCTCTGACGGCTTCGCCTTTGAGGCCTTCGATGCTGAGGATCCTGACGATGCGCTCGGGGCCTTGCGTGGATCTGCAATGCGTCCGCGAACCATGGAGGACCGGCGCTGTTCTTCCCATGCGGCGTATCCGCCTGGGCGACGTGAGGGGCGGACATGGCCGTCCATCACGATGACATCGGCAACGGTTCGCTCAAGAAAAGCGCGATCGTGACTTACAACAATGAGGGCACCGGGCCAGTCATCGAGAAATTCCTCGAGAACGCGAAGTGTGTCGAGGTCGAGGTCATTGGTTGGTTCATCGAGTAGCAGCACGTTTGGCTTCTGTGCGAGCACGAGAAGGAGCTGAAGCCGCCGGCGTTCACCGCCCGAAAGAAGTTCGATCGGCGCCCATTGCGCATCGCCGTCAAACCAAAACGATTCAAGAAGTGCTGCGTCTTGCCAATCCGGTTCGCGGCGACCACCAGTGATTGCCTCGCGAACGCGTTGGCGCGGATCAAGTTCCACTCCGATTTGGTCGTAGTACCCGATACGAACTGTTGAACCAACGTCGATCGTTCCTGTGGTGGGTGAACGTCGGCCCGCAATGAGATCAAGGAGAGTCGATTTTCCTGCACCGTTCGGGCCAATGAGTCCGAGTCGTTCTCGATTGTCGAGCATGAGTTCAACACCGCTGAACAATGGCGGTGCTCCGTCGTGGTTGAACGACACGTCGATGAGGTCAACGACTTTGTCTCCGAGTCGCGGTGTACCGAACCAAAGATCGGGAATGCCGGAACGCGCTGCGGGCTCTGCTCGTGTTTCAATCAGCGTTGTTGCCGCGTCGATTCGCGCTTTTGGTTTGCTGGTTCGTGCCGGTGCACCGCGTCGAAGCCAAGCCAATTCTTTGCGAGCAAGATTCTTGCGTGTGCTTTCTTGTGAGATGGCTTGCTCTTCACGCAGAGCGCGACCTTCGAGGTAACCGGCGTAGCCGCCGTCATGAAGATAGGAACGGCCGCGGTCGAGTTCGAGTACTCGATTGGTGACACGATCAAGCACGTGTCGGTCGTGGGTTACGAGTACGAGCCCACCGCGGTAGCTATCGAGTCGATCTTCGAGCCATGCGATCGCATCAATGTCGAGGTGATTCGTAGGTTCGTCCAGAATGAGCAGATCGCTAGGAGCGACGAGGGCGCGTGCGAGGGCAACTCGTTTGGCCTGGCCGCCTGACAATCGACCGGTGTCAGCGTCAGTGAGTGAAGCCATACCGAGATGATCAAGCACGGCGGCGGCTTCCCAGTCGCGTTCGGCCACTGCTTCGACGGCGGAAAGGACACTGCCGGTCGGCAACACCGGGCGCTGGGGGAGCGTGGCGATTCGAACGTCGCGGCCTCGCCGGACAGCGCCCGATTCAGGGGCGACCTCGCCGGTGAGCACCGAGAGAAGCGTGGACTTTCCTGTCCCGTTGAGACCGACGATCCCTAAGCGGTCTCCCGTTGAGAGGGTGAGTGACACATCAGTAAAGAGTGGGCGACCAGGGCGGGTCATTGTTACTCGGTCGACATCCACGCAGATCATTTGTCCGAGGCTACGGCGAGTTGGAGACCAACTGATCCCCGGTGGTGGCGTGGGTGCTGAGGAGTAGCGTTTCGTCCGGTCCATCGGGGGATGGATCACTCACCTCATGACTGACTCCACTTCGACCACAATCGCTCAGAGTGAGCCTTCGCCAACCCGCGGGTTCGCGCGCTTGCGCGGCCGAGTTTCTGATTCATCGCAAGAACGGCGCGGATGGAGCGCCAACTGGTGGTCACCTCTGGTCGTATTTTCGGCCGTAGGCGTGCTCGTATGGATTGCAATCTGGTTCGGCTACAACCATCTCACTCACGATGCGTTTTTCCCGATGCGTCAAGGAGTCGGCGATACGTGGTTCGGTGGCTTCGCCCGATGGGATGCCGAGTGGTATCGCACGATTGTTCGTGAGGGATACGTCTACTACCCAGAGGTGCAATCTTCGGTTGCGTTCTGGCCGACCTATCCCTCGGTAGTCAGCCTCTTTAGCTGGGCATTTCCCAGCATCTACATCACTGGAACTTTCGTGACGGTCCTGAGCGGTGCAACGGCTGTTGTGCTGCTTCGCAAGTGGGCGCGTGTTTTTGTCTCGCGTGAAATCGCCATCACCGCTGTCATTCTTCTCTGTGTCTTTCCTTACAGTTGGTATCTCTACGGAGTTGTGTATTCCGACGCGTTGTTTGTTGCAACAGCGATAGGCGCGTTCTATCTCGTTGAGCGGGATCGCTACTTTTGGGCGGGTCTCGTTGGAGTTCTCGCCACAGCTGGCCGTCCAGCCGGTCTTGTCGTTGCGGTTGCACTTATTCTGCGAGTCATCGAGCGGCGCAACGCCGCAAACGGAGCGAGCGGCTTTCGAGGTCTCTTTAACCCGCGAACGTTGACCAAAGCCGATGCGCCCATCTTCTTGTCATGGCTCGGTGTTGGCAGTTGGTGTGTGTTCTTGTGGGTGAAGTTCGGTGACCCATTGCTTTTCGCAGCAACCCAAGCATCAAAGGGTTGGGACCAAGGAGCTGGTCCTGCGACCTGGCTGAAGTTTCGGCTTATCGAGGAGTTGCAGCATCGACCGTTTGAGTGGTCAACCATTGGGCACGTAGCGCATGGTCTTGTTGTTTTCGGAGCGCTTGCACTTGTGCCAATGGTGAAACGGCGATTTGGTTGGGCCTATGCCCTCTACTGCCTTGGAATGATCGCTCTTCCCCTTCTGGGCACGAAAGATTTCTTCGGTGCTGGCCGCTACCTGCTCGGCACGTTCCCTTGCATCGTGGTGGCAGCAGAACTTCTGGTCGCTCGTCCCAAAGTTCGGGCGGTCTTCCTCCCGCTCTCGCTCGCAGTGATGCTTGCGTTCGCAGTTGCCTTCGGTCGAGGCTCCTATATCTCCTGAGGCTTCGCTGGTCTGATTGTCGGATCAAGGCATTGTGATCGCCGGCCGGTAACGTTCGGATCCGGTGCTGGAACAACCCGGCAGTTCTCCCGCAGAGGTTTCAATGTCTGATCTCACTTCCACAGCAACCGACGACAGCTCGTCAACCAGCGAGTACGTCCTTGCTATTGCTCCCGAGGCACTTGAACAGGTTCTCGGTATTCGTGACACTGAAGAGGATCCGGGTGCGATCGGTCTGCGCGTCGAGATCAAGGGCGTGAAGGGCACCGACTACGACTACGACCTTGGTTGGGCGACAATCGCCGAGCTCGATGCGGAAGATGACCTTTCCGTGCAGGGCGGACTCAGCGTGGTTGTTGCGGCGAACAGCATTGAGAACATGCGCGGTGCGGTGCTTGATATTCCGCGGTCGGCCGGACAGGGCGGCTTTGTTATCAAGAACCCGAATCGTCCGGCACCAGTGAATCCTCTTGATGGCCGCGACATCGTGCTTACAGGCGAGATCCCCGACAAGGTGACACAGCTCCTTGAAGAAGTGATCAATCCCGGTCTGGCCCAGCACGGAGGTTTCGCTGCCCTTGTTGGCGTGGAAGACACCACCGTCTTTCTGACGATGGGTGGCGGTTGCCAGGGCTGCGCAATGAGTGCCGCCACATTGCGTGACGGGATTACGACCTCAATTCATGAGGCAATCCCTGAGGTCACCGAGGTCATCGACGTGACTGACCACAACGCTGGCGATAACCCCTTCTATACCTGAGCCTGATCGATCTGATTTCTTGACGCTTCCGCCGGCGAGAAATCTTCCAGATTGGTTGCTCAGCAGTGTTAAGTACCTCTAGGGTCGCGGCACCGATCGGAGGGGGATCGATTATCTCCCTTTGTCGGCAGATCAATGATCTGCAGAAGACCTGAAAGAGGAAAGGGAGAAGATGGCTGACACTGTCCAAGAGTTCGTCTTCAATCTGACGTTCCCGTTTTCACGGACGTTGGGTTCGACACTCAGCACGTTTAGCTCGGCGATTGCGCAGGGCCAGATCATCGGTGTTCGCACTGGTGGCCGGGTGATTGCACCGCCGCTTGAGTACGACCCCGATACCGCAGCCGATGCGGGTACTGATTGGGTGTGCGTTGGCCCGAAGGGAACCGTGTCCTCGTGGACATGGGTGCCTGAACCGACCAACTTGCATCCGCTTGACCATGCGTTCGGCTTCGCGTTCATCACCCTCGATGGTGCTGATACGCCAATGAT